>ERZ777306.3211-NODE-3211-length-17731-cov-4.978389_pt1 | contig 17731 bp, 18 predicted proteins | sample MGYA00374966_ERZ777306 | MGnify/ENA primary metagenome ERZ777306 (study PRJEB29329, sample SAMN06343882) | mouse gut metagenome | isolation source: Mouse cecum | place: Austria: Vienna | collected 2014-11-15 ...
CACCTTCGCCGGAGCCCTGGCCGCCTTCTACCACCAGATTCCCGTGGGCCACGTGGAGGCGGGCCTGCGGACCTATGACAAATACTCCCCCTTTCCAGAGGAGATGAACCGGCTTCTGGTCTCCAGCCTGGCGGACCTCTACTTCTGCCCCACCCACACCAACAGCACCAACCTGGAAAAAGAAAACCACCGTAAAAATATCTTTATCACCGGCAACACTGTCATTGACGCACTGCAAACCACGGTGAAGAAGGATTTCACCTTCTCCCAAGCGGTGCTCAACCAGCTGGACTATCAAAATCAGAAGATCATTCTGGTCACCTGCCACCGGCGGGAGAACTACGGCCAGCCGATGGCCCAGATCATGACTGCCCTGCGCCGGCTGGCGGACGCCTTCCCCGACGTGCAGATGGTCTACCCCGTCCACCTGTCCCCGGTGGTCCAGGAGGCCGCCCGGGCCTATCTGGACAAACACCCCCGCATCCATTTAATCGCCCCCCTGGCGGTGGACGAGATGCACAATCTGATGGCCCGGTGCCATCTGGTTATGACCGATTCCGGCGGGTTACAGGAGGAGGCACCCGCCCTGGGCAAGCCGGTGCTTGTCCTGCGCCGGGAGACCGAGCGCCCCGAAGCCGTGGAGGCGGGCACCGTCCGGCTGGCGGGGGTGGAGGAACAGCCCGTGTTCCAGATGGCCGCCCGGCTGCTGGAGGACCCGGCCGCCTACGCCCAGATGGCCCACGCGGTCAATCCCTACGGGGATGGCAAAGCCTGCGTCCGGATTGCCGACGCCATTGAATGGCATTTCGGCCTGCGGGAAAAGCCCCCCGCCCCTTTCGCCCCCCGAGCTTGAGGTAAGCTATGGAACAAAAAAACCGGCTGCGCATCGCGCTGGCCATTATCCTGCTCATTACCCTGGCCATGCTCACCAGCTTTGGGCGGGTCCTGTTCGCCCGGGACGTGCCCCGGGTGTCCCTGGCCCCGCCGGAGAGCAGCGCCTCCTCCTCCAAAGACGCCTCCAACCAGGAGAGCGCGCTTCTGCGGGTAGAGGTTACCCCCCAGACGGTCCAGGAGGTGGTACGCACCCTGGACCGGGTCAACAGCTACTACCGGGAGCTCACGGTGGAGCTCTTCTGGTCCGGGGGCTCCTCCTCCACCCAGGTTCTGGTATGGGCGGACCAGGGCTGGAGCCACAGCCAGCAGGCCCTGCCCTCCGGCGCGGTGCGCCACGACCTGGAGGGGGAGGGGACCCGGTACGCCTGGTACGACGGGGACGAGGCGTATCTGTCCGCCCCCATTCCGGAGGAGACTCCGGTGGAGGCGGATTTGTCCCAGCGCATTCCCACCTATGAAACGGTGCTGGCCCTGGAGCCGGAGCAGATTACCGCCGCCGGCTATGAGGACCGGGGGGGCATCCCCTGCGTCTACGTGGAGTATCAGGGCCAGGCGCTCATGGGCTACCGCCAGCGGTACTGGGTCAGCGTCAACACCGGGCTGCTGGCGGCCGCGGAGACTTTGTCCGGGGAGGACGTGGTCTACCGTATGTCCGCCCAGCCCGCCCAGACCCCCTGTCCGTCCGGCACCAGCTTCGCCCTGCCCGGCGGAGAGAGCCTGCATCAAGCTCCATAGGAGGGGTCCGGCTTCTCCTTGCTCTCCCCCAGCCCCATAATCAGCACCAGCCCCAGGGCGATGGCAAGCTCCAGATTGTCCCCTTCCAGAAAGAGGAACAGGACAATGAGCAGCAGCAAAATGTCGCCGCTGTCCCAGTCCTCCAGCTTCAGCTTTTTTAAAATACCGCTCAGTCCCCCGGTCAGCTCCCCCCAGGGGAACCGGGGAGGAGGCGGAGCGCCCGGGGGAGGCCCCCCCACCGGGGCCCAGCCGGAGCCTGGGCCGTCCTGCTCCACCACCCGGGTATAAGTATTTCCATTGGGGATATAACGATTATAGATGCTCCTCCTCCCCCTTTCCAAAGGCGCCCAGGGCGGTCCGGATCACCCGGGCCATCCGGGCCAGCTGCATGGCCTTGTCAAGCTTGGCCCAGCGCTCCTCCCGGACAAAGGGCCGCAGAGCCGCCAGCAGGGCGGCGTTCCGGTCGTCACCCCTCTGGTACTCCTGCCACACCTTCATCCCCAGGTTCAAAAGCCTGGGGTCCAGATTTTCCAGAGGGGAGGCCATTGGCGGAGCCGGCGGTCCTGCCGGCTCCGCCGCCGGGGCCTGGGATTGGTCCGGCCCCTTTTGCAGGGACTGGGCCAGGGCCATAATCTGGCTCATAGCCGCCTGGTCGCCCAAAATGGCATTTAACTGTTCTTCAAATTCCGCCACGGGCGCACCCCCTCTCCCCCGAAAACCGCGTGCCCGGTGGTCACGCCCTACAAATTGTTACTCCAACCCGGACTGCTTGGCCTGCCGCTCAATATTCTGGACCAGCTGGGCCCCCTCCTGGGTGGCCAGCAGGTTCTGGAGCATGGACATCAGCTCCTGGGGCCTGCCCTTGGCCGCTGCCTGGGCGGCGCTTTCCACCGAGCCGTTCTGCTGGAGCAGAGAGACAAGGCGCCTGGCCTCTCCGGACTGGGCCAGCTGACGGATGGCGTCCCGGTTTTTCACCATATGAGAGGCCGCGGCCGTCTGAAAATCCTGATCGCGCTGCATGATCCTTCACCTCAAAAAACAGATTTCAACCTTAGTATATGCAGGAGGTTTCCCAAGGTGACGTTCCGAATTTTCGTCTTTTCCGACTCCCACCGCTCGCTGCGCAATATGTATGCGGCGGTGGACGAACATAAGCCCGACCTGGTGATCCATCTGGGAGATGTGATGCGGGACGCGGAGGAGCTGTCCTGCGCCTACCCCAAACAGGCCATCGTCATGGTCCCCGGCAACTGCGACGGCTGGGTTACCGAACCGCTGCAAAAGCGGCTGGAGATTCACGGAAAAACCCTGCTGTTTTCCCACGGCCATATCTGGCGGGTGAAATCCGGCTATGGCGAGGCCCTGGCCGCCGCCCGCACGGCGGGGGCGGACCTGGTGATGTTCGGCCACACCCACCTGGCCTGCTGCACCCGGGAGCCGGATGGGCTGTGGGTGCTCAACCCCGGCTGCGCCCGGTACAGCTACGGTGTTGTGACCATTACCGATGGAGAAATGCACTGCGAAATTGTCGAATAAGGAAATTTTATGAAAAAACTGCTCTATATTCTCTCCCACCGCTCGGTATTTGTAGCCCTCTCCCTGATCGCCCAGATTGGCGTGATGTTTTTCCTCATTTCCTTTTTTTCGGAAAGCGACGCGTCCTTCTACTGGTCCTGCATCGCGCTGAGCATTCTGTCCTCTCTGCTGATCCTGGGCAGCCGGATGGAGCCCGCCTATAAAATCGCGTGGCTGCTGCTGGTGCTGCCCTTTCCGGTGTTCGGGGGCTTTTTCTACTTTTTGATCGGCGGCAACCATATTTCCGCCCGTCTGAAGCGCAAGATGCAGGGCATCGCCCAAAAAACCAAGGTCGCCCTCATCGACGACTTCAAGGCCGGTGATCTGCTCCCCTTGGGGGAGGACGCCGCCGGACAGGCCCGGTATCTGGAAAACTACGCCTACGCTCCCGCCTATACCAACACGGAGGCGGAGTATTTTGCGCTGGGGGAGCTGGCCTTTGAAAAGATGCTGGAGGAGCTGCGCAAGGCCAGACACTACATCTTTCTGGAGTATTTTATTCTGGAGCCGGGGAAAATGTGGGACAGCATTTTGGAGATTCTGACCCAGAAGGCCGCCCAGGGAGTGGATGTGCGCATAATCTACGACGATATGGGCTGTATGTTCACCCTGCCCCGGGACTACGACCGGAAAATGGAAGATCTGGGGATTCAATGCCGGGTATTCAACCGATTCACGCCCGTGGTCACCCTGCGCTTCAACAACCGGGACCATCGGAAGCTGCTGATTATCGACGGTACGGCAGGCTTCACCGGGGGGATCAATCTGGCGGACGAGTACATCAACCAGAAGGAACGCTTCGGCCACTGGAAGGACAGCGCCATCTGGCTGGAGGGGGACGCGGTGTGGTCCATGACGGTGATGTTTTTGACTATGTGGGAGTTCTGCTCCGGCTGGGAGGAGGACTACTCCCGCTTCAAGCCCGACCCCGCCCCCGTGCGGCCCTGGACCGGCTATGTCCAGCCCTATACGGACACCCCCCTGGACTTTGAGGCGGTGGGGCAGGCGGTGTATCTGAATCTGATTACCCGGGCCCGGAAGTATATCTATATCACCACCCCCTATCTGGTCATTGACACCGCCACCAGCACCGCCCTGTGCAACGCCGCCAAGGCGGGGGTGGACGTGCGGATCATTACCCCTCATCTCCCGGACAAGCGGTATGTCTTTGAGGTCACCCGGGCCCACTACCCGCCTCTGCTGGAGGCGGGGGTGCAGATTTACGAGTATACCCCCGGGTTCATCCACGCGAAAAACTTCGTGGTGGACGGCCGCTTCGCCACGGTGGGAACGGTAAATCTGGATTACCGGAGCCTGTTTCTCCACTTTGAGGACGGGGTGTGGCTGTGTGAGGCTCCCTGCATTGAGGACATCAAAAAGGACTTTGAGGCGACCATGCAGGTCTCCGAGCGCGTCAATCTGCGGAAATTCCGGCGGTTGAGCCCACTGGTGCAGCTGTATCGGAATGTGCTGCGGCTGTTCGCGCCGCTGATGTAAAAAACAGGGACCAGGAAATTTTCCTGGTCCCTGTTTCTTTGCTGTTTCAGGCCGCCGCCTCAAAGGGCTGGCGCGCCTCCTCCTGCTCCTCCGGCTGGGGCTGCTCCGCCGGATTTGCTTTGGTGGTGGTGCGGGTGGTGCCGCCGGAGACAAACGCCTTGCCGCACTCCGGGCAGATGGCGGTGTGATAGGTCACGCTCTGGCTGACCACCTTCCGGTCCTCCCGGACGGCCTTGGCCCGCTCCCGGACCACGTGCTCCATCTCATGGCCCCGCACCGCGGAGGCGGCCATGTCCGGGTCTACATTGGTGGGGGTCTGGAAGGACACGCCCATATCGTCGGAGCCGTCCTGGTACTTGCGCTCCTTGCAGGTCTGGCACTCCCCCTCCTCCAAGGCCTTCTGCGCCTCCTCTGCGGCGGAGGCTCCCTGGGCGTCCTGCTCCTCCTCCGGATACTGGATCCGCATCCGGACGGCCATCTCCGCCGGGTCCGCCCCCTCCCGCATGGCGGGCAGGCTGTATCCGGCAATCAGGCCGGTGCTCCGGCCGGCGGTGGCGGTAGGCTCCGCCTTGACGGGGGTTACCGGGTCAACCGGGTTTTCCAGACCGCCGGCGGGCTTGTGGTAGTAAGAAACAGGAGAAAAAAAGGATGAGTAACCCGAAATTGCACCGAGCATTGCGGTTCCCTCCTCTTGCGATAATTTTACACATCTATGGTAGCAGATTCTGCCTTAAATTGCAAGAGGGATTTGCACAGAAAACAGATGTTTACAGTAGTTCATTAAAATTGATGCAACCTGCGCCCGGGTGGCGCTGCCACCGGGGGCCAGCGTCCCGTCGTCCATGCCGGAAATCAATCCGTTCTCTGCTGCCCAGCACACCGCGTCCCGGGCGTAATCGCTGATTTGTTCAAAATCTGTAAAGTTCAGCTCTGCTGCGGAAATGGAGGGCCGCCCTGCGTAATTGTAGAGCATGGTTGCCAGCTGTTCCCGGGTAACCGCCGCCTCCGGCGCGCTGCCGTCAGAAACGCCTGCGGCAATGGCCCATTCCACACCCTTTTCGTACCAGACAGCCCCGCCGCTTACATCCACACCGTCGTATTTTGCCAGGGTTGTTACCAGCATTGAGCGGGTCATGGGGGCTTCCGGCTGGAAGGAGCCTTCTCCGATTCCGGAAAAGATTTCCCGGGCGGTGACAAATTGAACGGCCTCCTGGGCCCAGTGCCGGTTTACATCGTCAAACAGCTTTGTATTGTCCACAATTTTTACCGCCGCCCCGTCGGACACCGGCAGGGTTATGCCATCTCCGGCGGCCAGGGACTGCTTGACAACCTCTCGGGTTCCGCCGCTCTGGAGCAGTACGGCCACCGTCCCGGCAGTGGCTCCGGATACCGGAATTTCCACCAGTACCGGCGTATTCACTCCGGTGTGCAGCAAAATCAGCGGGGCTTCCTCCATCTCCCGGACCGCCGGAAGCGCCGGCATAGGAATGGATATGACCTCCTGGTGAACCTGTGCGGCCCGGGACGCGGCGGCAGGTATGCTGGCGACAACCTGCATCTGTCCAGAGGGGAACACCGTGGTGGTAAAGGTACTGCCATTCTGGCGCTCTACGACGGTAATGACGGTGCCGTCCTGCTGGGTTTCCACCGTAGTTTGGGAGCCGTCGCTGTTTTTTACCGTGGTTTTGTTGCTGGGCGGTGTGGGAGTCACCGCAGGCCGGTAGGGTTCCGGGTCCGGTGCAGGGACCACCAGTACGGGAGGGGCGGGAACAAAAGGCGGCGTGGGAGCCAGCTCCGGCTTTTTCCCGGGGAGAGTCACTCCGGTGAAGGTGTGCTCCAGGGAGATGCCCTCCCATTGGAAGATCACAGCCGGATCAGGGCGCTCTGTGTCCGACCCGTTGCGTATGCCCAGGGGCCGGAATACCGCAGTACCGCCGGATACCTCTGCGGAGAGCTCGCCCTCCAGAGTGCAGTGTTCGGCATCCGAAGGGGCAGCCGTTACAACGCCGCCGGCCCCGGTGCAGAGATTTCCGAATGGATCTGCCACCCGGAGAGAAAGGGTGCTCCAGACCAGAGCTCCCTGGTCCGCATCTGCTTCCGGGGGCTCCTCCGGCGGGAGCAGCTCCAGGTGGTCGGCCTCCCCGGGGAGTACAGTCAGCGTCAGACTGGTCTGGACCAGATAGATCAGATCCTCATCCCACTCATCGGCGGCCAGAAAGCTGGCTGTCAGGGTCCACTCTCCCGCGGTACAGAAGGGGCTGCCGCTTCCGGCCTCATAGGCGGGAATCCGGATTTCACCATCGCAGATGCTGCCGTGGAATTCGGCGGTTCCCGCCGGGCCGGTTCCGGCCAGCACTACCGGCGCTTCCTCCGCGATGGACAAGCTGCTGGTACTGCCGGTTTCATTGTCCGGCGCGTAGATGCGGCTCACCGTCAAGGCAAACGCGCCGCCTGCCTGCACCGGCTCCTCACCGGAGAGGGCGAGCACCGCTGTGCCAATTCCCGGCTCGGTAGGCTCCAGGGCGGCGGCCCGGGGGACGGCCAGCGCCAGAAACAGCACCAGCAGTACGGACATCCATTTTTTCGTCATCTCTATAGTCCTCCTAAATAAATTTGCGTGAGCAAACACACACACATACCGAAATTATACAATTTCAACAGAATAAGTCAAGGAAAATCACCTATATTTTGTATAATATGAATAAAATTGTCAATCATTCTCTTTTGCTGGACATTTCTTCCGGTTTCCGTTAAACTAAAAGGGCGTAAATTGAATCAGAAGGAGCATCAAAATAATATGGAGCAAATTATCCAGGCGCTGGCCCAGGAGCTGGGCCGGCCTGCCGAACAGATTCAAAATGTGGTGACCCTCATTGACGAGGGGGCCACCATTCCCTTTATTGCCCGCTACCGCAAGGAGCTCCATGGCTCCATGGACGACCAGCTGCTGCGGGAGCTGGCGGACCGGCTGCAATACCTCCGCAGTCTCCAGCAGCGCCGGGAGGAGGTCTCCGCCCTGATTGACGGCCAGGGCAAGCTTACGGAGGAACTGTCCGCCGCCATCCGGAACGCCGCCACCCTGGCGGAAGTGGAGGATTTATACCGGCCCTATAAGCAGAAGCGCCGCACCCGGGCCACCGCCGCCAAGGAAAAGGGCCTGGAGCCTCTGGCCCGGCTGGCCTACGCGCTGGGCGGCCCCGCTGTGGACATGGAGCAGGCCGCCCGGGACTACATCAATCCGGAAAAAGGGGTGGAGACCGTACAGGAGGCGCTGCAAGGGGCCAACGACATTATCGCCGAGTGGATTTCCGACGACGCGGAGGTGCGTAAAATGCTCCGGGAGCTGTATCTGCGCCGGGGAATGCTGGTCTCCCGGGCGGCGGCAAAAGAGCCGGAGGACTCGGTTTACCGGCTGTACTACGACTTCAAGTGCCCTGTGGGCCGGGTCCAGGGCTATCAGACCCTGGCTGTGAACCGGGGGGAACGGGAGGAGATTTTAAAAGCCTCTGTAGAGCTGGACCCGGAGACCGCCCATATCGCCCTGCGGCGCATGACCGTCCCCAACCGGGCGGCTATGGACTTTGTCCGCTCGGCGGCGGACGACGCCTATGACCGGCTGCTCCAGCCCTCTCTGGAGCGGGAGATCCGGGCCTATCTCACCGATCAGGCCAATGAGGGGGCCATCCATATGTTCGCGCTGAACCTGAAGCCTCTGCTGATGCAGCCCCCCGTCAAGGGCAAGGTGACCATGGGTCTGGACCCGGGTTACCGGATGGGCTGTAAGGTGGCGGTGGTGGACGGCACGGGCCGGGTGCTGGATACCACGGTGGTCTACCCCACCCACGGGGAGCGGCAGAAAAAAGCCTGCATCGAAACCCTGTCCAGGCTGATTCGGAAGCACGGGGTTGTTCACATCGCCATCGGCAACGGCACCGCCAGCCGGGAGACCGAGCAAATGACGGTGGAGCTCATTCAGGCGGCGGGGGGCGGGGTGTCCTACATGATCGTCAGCGAGGCGGGGGCCTCCGTCTACTCCGCCAGCAAGCTGGCGGCGGAGGAGTTCCCGGATTTCGACGTGAACCTGCGCTCTGCCGTGTCCATCGCCCGGCGGCTCCAGGACCCCCTGGCGGAGCTGGTGAAAATCGACCCCAAGGCCATCGGCGTGGGGCAGTATCAGCACGATATGCCCCAGGCCCGGCTGGGAGAGGCCCTGGACGGGGTGGTGGAGGACTGCGTCAACGCCGTGGGGGTGGACGCGAACACCGCCTCCCCCTCCCTACTCCGGCGGGTGGCGGGGCTCACCGCCGCCACCTCCAAAAATCTGGTGAAGTACCGGGAGGAAAACGGGCCCTTCACCTCCCGGAAGCAGCTTTTGAAGGTCCCCAAGTTGGGCCCCAAGGCCTTTGAACAGTGCGCGGGCTTTCTGCGGGTGCCTGAGAGCAAAAGCGTGCTGGACAACACCGGGGTGCACCCGGAGAGCTACCCGGCGGCGGAAAAGCTGCTGGAGGCCTGCGGCTGTACGCTGGACAATGTAGCGCAGCTGAAGGAGAAGGCGGAGGCCATGGGTCTGCCCCGGCTGGCGGAAACCTGCGGGGTGGGCGTGCCCACCCTGGCGGACATCATTAAGGAGCTGATGAAGCCTGGCCGGGATCCCCGGGACGAGCTGCCGCCCCCCATTTTACGCACAGATGTGCTGGAGGCCAAGGATCTGAAGCCCGGTATGGAGCTCCAGGGGACGGTGCGCAATGTGATAGACTTCGGCGTATTTGTGGACGTGGGCGTTCACCAGGACGGGCTGGTCCACATCAGCCAGCTTCCCCGGCGGGTGAAGCACCCCAGCGAGCTTCTGCGGGTAGGGGATGTCATCACCGTTTGGGTAAAAGAGGTGGACGAGAAGAAAAAACGCATCGGCCTTACCATGAAAAAACCGTAAATCTTCCGCCGGTCAACCCATAATTGCGGGATAGTTGGTAGATGCAACCGCCTCTTTTTGCTATTCTGAGGGTGCAAATTTGAAAAGGAGGCAAAACTATGTTAATAATGACCCCGATTGTCCTGATAGGAGGCATCATTTATCTTGCGGTTCTGGGAGGAATTATTTACCTGTTTATCCTGCTGGTGAAGGCCCTGCGCAAGTACCTGAGCACCAAGGAGGTCCGGGAGGAAAAATCCTCCGTGAAGCGCACCTTGGGGGAGGCCATCAAGGCCCGCCGGGAGGGATGCAGAATGACCCAGGAATTTGTGGCAGAGTCCATTGGAGTCAGCCGCCAGGCGGTGTCTAAATGGGAGGTGGGCGCGTCGGACCCCAGCACCTCCAACCTGTTTGCCCTGGCCAAGCTCTTCGGCGTGTCCGTGGAGGAGCTGCTGGAGGGGGTAAAATAGGTTGCATTTCGTCCGCCGTTTCGTGTATAATAAAACATCAGAACAGATGGGAAAGGTGGTGCCTTCTATGAAAATTGACAGTAACAGCATGGTATCAATCACAGAAGCAAGTCAAAATTTTTCTAAGGTGGCAAAGCTGGTTGACCAACTGGGCGCCGCTGTGATTATGAAAAATGATATGCCCAAATATTTGGTGCTGGATTTCAGTCAAGCGGATACGGACGTGGCTGCGGCGGACGAAGAAGTGGAGCGGATTTCCAATCAGCTGCTGGAAAAAAATCGTGTTGCCTATGAGGTTTTAGCCAAATGATTCTTCTATCCAAAGCACAGGTACTCGGGCTGCATGAGAAGCTGATCGAACGGTTTGGCGGAAGTCCGGGGATGCGGGACGAGGGATTGCTGGACGCTGCCTTAGCGGCTCCATTTCAGTCCTTCGCCAGAGAAGAGCTATTCCCATCCCTGCAAACAAAAGCGGCGAGACTGGGGTATGGCTTGATTACAAATCATGCCATGATCGATGGAAATAAGAGACTTGGCGCCCATGTTATGCTGGTATTTTTAGAATTAAATGGAGTAAGGCTGCAATATACGCAAGAAGAGCTGTATTCTATTATTCTTGCTGTAGCGTCCGGAAGCGGAACACAGGAAGCCTTGCTGGAATGGCTGCTGGAGCATCAGATTTAGAGAAAAAAGGAGACCAAAACCATGCACGAAAAACCGCCCGTCCGTCTGATTGCCTGCGACATTGACGGCACCCTGCTGCAAAAGGGGGCGCGGAACATTTCCCCGGAAATTTTTCAGGAAATTGACCGGCTGGAGCAAAGGGGAGTCCTGTTCTGCCCCGCCAGCGGACGGCAGTACCACAGCCTGCGTCAGCTGTTCGCCCCGGTGGCGGACCGGCTGCCCTACTTATGCGAAAACGGGGCGATTGCCTACGGCCCGGGGAATCCAGGCCCGGTGCTGCACAAAACCGTGATGGACCGGGCTCCAGCGGAGGAGCTGTGCTGGGAAATTCTGGCCGTTCCCGGCTGCGAGGTGCTCATCTCCGGGGCCAACACCAGTTATCTGTGCCCCAAGGAGGACGACATTGAGGGGGTCATCCGGGATTTTACCGGCAACAATATCCAACTGGTTCCCCGTCCGGAGGACGTTCCAGAGGACATCATCAAGGTATCCGCCTATTGCCGCTTCGGGGCGGCGGAGATGGAGCCTGTGCTGGCCCCCCGGTGGTCGCAGCGCTTCCGGCCGGCGGTGGCCGGGGCCCGCTGGCTGGACTTTACCCTGGCGGACAAGGGGACCGGGCTGGAGCAGCTGTGCGCCGCCCTGGGCGTCGCGCTGGAGGAGGTCGCGGCCTTTGGGGACAACTTCAACGACGTCCCCATGCTGCGCCGGGCGGGCCGGTCCTGGCTGATGGCCGGGGCCGCGGCGGAGCTGCGGGCAGAATTCCCAAGCCAATGTCAAAGAGTGGAAGAGGTCCTGTGCAAAATTTAGATTGACAAACTGCCGGAAACGGGGTAAGATAGGGAACAAATCCTGATTCAATGCGATGAACGGACAAGTAGGCGGATTTTGGGCCCTTCAGAGAGGGTGCGGACGGTGCGAGCGCCCGGGCCGGAATCCAGTGCCGAACCTCACCCGGGAGCAGTTTTGCTGAACCGACTTCTCACAGTAGGCGAAACCGGCGGCCCCCCGATACCGGGGCGTTAAGCGCACGGTCCCTCCAGATTACGGGGAGCGTGAAGTTAGGTGGTACCACGGAGCACAGCTTCGTCCTTTCAGAAGAGGGCGAGGCTGTTTTGTTTTGATTCCAAACAAAAATAACCAATCGAGGTGATTTGCATGACGGGAGCGCAAGCCCTGATTAAAAGCCTGCAAATGGAGCAGGTGACCCATATTTTCGGCTACGCCGGGGCGACAATCTGCCCCATCGTAGACGCCCTGAAGGACGTGGACGGCATCGGCTACACCCTGGTGCGCAACGAGCAGAACGCAGGCCATATGGCCTCCGGCTACGCCCGGGTCAGCGGAAAGGTGGGCGTTTGCATGGTGACCAGCGGCCCCGGGGCCACTAACCTGATTACCGGCATCGCCACCGCCCATCTGGACTCCATCCCCATCGTGGCCATCACCGGGCAGGTGTCCAGCCAGCAGCTGGGCCGGGATATTTTCCAGGAGGTGGACATCACCGGCGCGGTGGCCCCCTTTTCCAAGCACAGCTATCTGGTGAAAAATCCCAACGACATCCCCCGGGTAATCAAGGAGGCCTTTCACATCGCCTCCACCGGCCGGCCGGGCCTGGTCCTCATCGACGTGCCTATCGACGTGCAGAACCAGGAGCTGAAGGAATTCCAATACCCGGAGCAGGTGAACATCCGCAGCTATAAGCCCAGCGTCAAGGGCAACGAGCTGCAGATCAAGCGGGTGGTGGAGACCATTGCCCGGGCCAGACAGCCCCTCATCTGCGCCGGCGGCGGCGTGTGGCTTGCCGACGCCAGGGACGAGCTGGTGGAGCTGGCGGAGCGGTGCGCCATCCCGGTGGTCAAGACCATGATGGGCCTGTCCGTCCTCCCCACCGACCATCCCCTGAACATGGGTATGATCGGGGCCCACGGCAACCACTGCGCCAACAAGGCCCTGGCCAAGTCCGACCTGCTCATCATGGTGGGCACCCGGGCCGCCGACCGGGCCATTGTTCAGCCCGACGAGATCGAGCGCCGGATGGCCACCATCCACATCGATGTGGACCCGGCGGAAATCGGGAAAAATATGCAGGCCGCCGTCCCTCTGGTGGGGGATGTAAAGGTGATTCTGCGGCAGATTCTGGACCGGGGCGTTCCGGTTACCGACTCCGCCGCCTGGCTGGAGAAGCTCCGGGACTACCGGAAGGCGGAGCTGGCCCGGGTGTTCCCCCGGCGGGAGGGCTATGTGTTTCCCGGCACGCTGCTGCGCCGGCTGGGAGCCAAGCTCCAAGAGGACGCGGCGGTATGCGTGGACGTGGGCCAGAACCAGATTTTTACCTGCAAATACCTGCCCCAGAAGCACGGCCGCCTGCTGACCAGCGGGGGACTGGGCACCATGGGCTATGCCCTGCCCGCGGGGATCGGGGTTAAGGTGGCCCAGCGGGACCGGCAGACCGTGGTAGTCTGCGGGGACGGGTCCTTCCAGATGTCCATGAACGAGCTGGCGGCGGTCCGGGCGGAGCATATGGACCTGAAAATCGTCCTGTTTGAAAACAACGTGCTGGGTCTGGTCCACCAGATTCAGAAAACGCCCCCCTACCACGGCCCCTTTGGCGTGGATCTGGACGGCTCCCCGAACTTCCGGGCCATCGCTGCCGCCTACGGAATTCCCAGCGTCTACGTGGATGACGAGGACAAGCTGGACGGGGCGCTGGACGAGTTTTTGGAGACAGAGGGCAGCTGTCTGCTGATCTGCAAGGTTCACCCGGACGTGGGCACCAACGATTAAAGGAGGAGAGCCGATGAAACAGACCATTTCCGTCCTGGTGGAGAACCAGGCCGGCGTATTGAACCGCATCACCGGCCTTTTCTCCCGCCGGGCCTTTAACATTGAATCCCTGGCCGTGGGGGTTACCGACGACCCGACGGTCTCCCGCATTACGATCATTGTGGACAGCGGGAACAGCGTGGTGGAGCAGGTGGAGAAGCAGCTCAACAAGCTCATTGAGGTCATCAAGGTCCGGACCATCCCAGAGAACAACATGATTGGCCGGGAGCTGGTGCTGGTGAAGGTAAACGCCACCAACAAGACCCGCCAGGACATTATGACCATCTGCGAGATCATGGGGGCCAAGGTCTCCGATATTTCTCCCACGTCCATGACCCTGGAGCTGTCCGACACCCCGGACCGGGTGGATACCTTTGAATCCATGCTCCGGCCCTTTTCCATCCTGGAGGTAGTCCGCACCGGCGTGATCGCCCTGCAAAAGGGCGGCGGGAAGATTTAAGGAGGGACGCATGGTCAAAATCGACACTGAAAAATGCGTAGGCTGCGGGGCCTGCGCGGCGGACTGCTTCCCCCAGGAGCTGGAGCTTGTGGACGGAAAAGCCGTGCCCAGGGGCGTGAACTGCATTGCGTGCGGGCACTGCATCGCCGTGTGCCCCACGGACGCGGTGACCCTGGCCGGGTATAATATGGGGGAGGTGCTGGAGTGTGCGTCTCTCCCGTCCCGGCTGGACCCCCAGGTCTACTTAAACCACCTGAAAACCCGGCGGAGCATCCGCCGGTTCCAGAATGTCCCGGTGACCCGGGAGCAGCTGGAGCTGATTTTGGAGGCGGGGCGCTTTTCTCCCACCGGGGGCAACCTGCAGAACGTCTCCTATACCGTGTTCCAAAAGGACCTGCCCGCCCTGCGGACCAAGCTGATTGACGAGCTGAAGCTCATGGGGGACGAGGCGGCACGGGCGGGACAGAAAATCTCCTGGTACAGCGATATGTGGCTGGAGATGTACGGCGAGTACCACGCTCAGCGGAAGGACCGGCTGTTTTTCGGTGCGGGGACGGCAATCGTCATTGCCTCCGACTCCCCCCAGTCGGCCTGCATCGCCGCCGCCCACATGGAGACCATGATTTACAGCCTGGGACTGGGGATGCTGTACAGCGGCTTTTCCGCCCGGGCCATTATGCACAGTCCGGCCCTGCAAAAGGAGCTGGCCCTGAAGGAGAATTACCAGGTCTACGCCGTTCTGGTGGTGGGCTGCCCCGATGTGAATTATCTGCGAACCGTCCCGCGGAAGAGCGCGGATGTGGTCTGGCGCTAGTAAGGAGGATTCGATTTGAAAATACGAGCGACCCAAGCCATCATGGAATGTCTGCTGGAGCAGGAGGTGGATACCGTTTTCGGCTACCCGGGCGGCACCATCCTGAACGTCTATGATGAGCTGTACCGTTATCAGGATAAAATCAAGCACATTCTGACGGCCCATGAGCAGGGGGCCTCCCACGCCGCCGACGGCTACGCCCGCTCCACCGGACAGGTCGGGGTCTGCTTTGCCACCAGCGGCCCCGGCGCCACCAACCTGACCACCGGCATCGCCACCGCCTATATGGACTCCTCCCCGGTGGTCTTTCTCACCTGCAACGTGAGCGAACCCCTTTTGGGCCGGGATACCTTCCAGGAGGTGGACATCACCGGCATCGCCATGCCCATCACCAAGGCGACGTACCTGGTCCGGGACGCCCAGACCATCCCCGATGTGATGCGGCAGGCCTTCGCGGTGGCGGCCACCGGCCGGCCCGGCCCGGTTCTGATCGACTTTCTGAAAAACGTCACCGCCCCCAACGTAATGATCGACTACGAGTTCGTCCCCTGGAGCGAAAACCGCTCCTGCGGGAGCATTCAGAGCCTGGCCCGGAACCACGGCCTCAAGGCTCCGGAGCCCAACCTGGGGGATGTGGACAAGCTGGCGGAGATGCTGGCCCGGTCGGAGCGGCCTCTGCTGATCTGCGGCGGCGGCGTGGTCCGGGGGCGGGCCCATGCGGAATTCCGGGAATTTGCCGAAAAGCTGGACGCCCCTGTGGCCATCTCGGTGATGGGCGGCGGCGGCTTCCCCGGCGGTCACCCCCTGACCACCGGCATGATCGGAATGCACGGCTCCGAGGCGTCGAATACCGCCTGCAATGAGTGCGATTTGCTGATTGTGGTGGGCTGCCGGTTCTCCGACCGGGTGGCCCTCCAGCCGGAGACCTTCGCCAGCCAGGCGAAAATTGTTCAGATTGACATTGACCGCTCGGAGATTGACAAAAACGTCGTCACCGACCACCATATTGTGGGCAGCGCCCGGCGGGTGCTGGAGCTTTTGAACCAGCGCATTCCCCAGTATCAGCATGAGGACTGGAAAAAGCGGATTCTCTCCCTGAAGCGGGAGCGGGAGCTGCGGGAGGGGGAGGGGCTTACCCCCCAGCAGGTCCTGGAGGTGATCCGCCAAAAGGCCCCGGAGGATACCATTGTGGCCACCGATGTGGGCCAGCATCAGATGTGGTCCATCCAGCACTTCAATTTCAGCTACCCCGGCCAGCTGCTCACCAGCGGCGGCTTTGGCACTATGGGCTTCGGCCTGGGGGCGGCCATCGGGGCCAAGGTGGGCAACCCGGACAAGATGGTGGTCCACACCACCGGGGACGGCTGCTTCCGGATGAACTGTCACGAGCTGTGCACAGTGGAGCACTACAAGCTGCCCATTATCACGGTGATTTTCAACAACGGCTGTCTGGGCATGGTGCGCCAGTGGCAGAATCTGATCTATGAAAAGCGGTTCTCCGAGACCACCCTGGACCGGGGGCCGGATTTCGTCAAGCTGGCCCAGGCCTACGGGCTGGAGGGCTTCCGGGTAAAGAACCGGGCGGAGATGGAGGATGCCTTCCAGAGGGCCCTGGACAGCGGAACAGGCTGCGTCATTGACTGTGTGCTGGACATGGACGAGATGGTCCGGCCCATGGTGGCCGGCGGGGCCCACATCACCGACTTTTTGCTGAAATAACGGGGGTGCGGCATGAATAAAGAACAAAAGCTTTACACGCTGTCCATTCTGGTGGAGGACATCCCCGGCGTTCTCAGCCAGGTGGCCCGGCTGTTTTCCCGGAAGGGCTATAACATCGAGTCCATCGTCACCGGCGAAGCCGACCGGCCCGGGGTGGCCCGGCTGACCATCGTACTGCGCAGCGACGAGCAAATGATTAACCAGATCGCCGCCCAGTGCCGGAAGCTGATTCCGGTGATGGCGGTGAAGATTGTGGACGAGAAGAACTCCATCCAGCGGGAAGTGGCTTTGATTAAGGTCCAGGCCATGGACCGGGGCTCCCGGGACGAGGTGATTCAGATTGCCAACCTGTTCCGGGCCAACATTATCGACGTGGGCCGGGAGACCCTTACCGTGGCCATCTTCGGGGACAAGGACAAGACCGGCGCGCTGATTGATCTCCTGCGGGATTTCGGCATTTTGGAGATCGCAAAGACGGGTACTATCGCCATCGAACGGGGGCGTAGCACTATATACGACGACAACAAGCTCAAGGAGGAATACAACTATGGCAAAAATGTACTATGAGAAGGACTGCGATTTAGGTTATCTCAACGGCAAAAAAATCACCATCATCGGCTACGGCTCCCAGGGCCACGCCCACGCCCTGAACCTGAAGGAATCCGGCTGCGATGTGTGCGTGGGTCTGCGCCAGGGCTCCAAGAACTGGGCCAACGCGGAGAAGGCCGGTCTGAAGGTTATGACCGTGGCCGACGCTGCCAAATGGGGCGACGTCATCATGATGCTGGTTAACGACGAGGTCCAGGCCGCCGTCTATCAGAAGGACATCGCCCCCAACCTGGAGGCGGGCAATATGCTCATGTTTGCCCACGGCTTCAACATTCATTTCAAGCAGATCGTGCCGCCCGCCGATGTGGATGTGGCTATGATCGCCCCCAAGGGCCCCGGCCACACCGTCCGCAGCCAGTACGTGGCGGGCAAGGGCGTGCCCTGCCTGGTGGCCGTGGAGCAGAACGCCACCGGCGACGCCTACAAGCTGGGCCTGGCCTACGCGGCGGGCATCGGCGGCGCCCGGGGCGGCGTGATGGAGACCACCTTCCAGGACGAGACGGAGACCGACCTCTTCGGCGAGCAGGCCGTCCTCTGCG
>ERZ777306.3213-NODE-3213-length-17730-cov-4.949420_pt1 | contig 17730 bp, 14 predicted proteins | sample MGYA00374966_ERZ777306 | MGnify/ENA primary metagenome ERZ777306 (study PRJEB29329, sample SAMN06343882) | mouse gut metagenome | isolation source: Mouse cecum | place: Austria: Vienna | collected 2014-11-15 ...
CTAAATCAATAATATTCTTTTGTACTTCTTCTCTTTTGCCATAAATGTCTGCCACATATGACAGCCCCTGAAATGTAAAAAAAGAAATTCCAATTGGCAGTGCTATGCTTGTCACAGGCACTGACGGAAAAAATTTGTTTAGATATAATGTTGTAAAATTGAGGTATTTAAATACAAACAGCAAACCAATATTGAGGCATATACACAGGCCAAGCAGAATTTTTCTTAAACCGTATCTCCCCCCCCTATTGGCAAAATATGAAATGCCAAGTGCAGCCAGATAATTTACTACAATAGAAAAAATCATAATAAATACAAACTTCGGCTCTCCCCACGCATAAAAAAACAAGCTGACAGCCAACAGAAAGATATTCCAGTAATTTTCTTTCAGTAAAAAATAAATTACCAAAATACAAGGCAGAAACACAAACAGAAAAGTCATACTGGAAAAAACCATTTTTTATCCTCACTTATTAAATTTTCAGCAAACACCACTATGCGATATACATCTACATAATTGCCATCCATAGATAATGCTTCTTTCCTTAATATAGCTTTTAGCTCTTGATGTATTATCTAATATATTGTATAAGATTATTTATCCTGTTATCCATTTGTTGGAAATTTAGGTTTATAATGGTTATAATGTTTCTTTTCAACAGATTATAAGCCTCGTCTGTATAGCGGTTTCCCATTGTAAAAGGACACGTTCATTTGAGTGTAAGATATCGAAATGCTTTTATTATATCTAAAAACTTACCCATGCATTTTCAATGTCTTTCTTGTTGACATCTGTCCATTCTTTAGCGGTGATAGCAAAACGAACTATGTCATCATATTCACCATTTTCATTTATAACTTCCTCTTTCAAGATTGCCTCTGTAGTAAACCCGGCCTTTTTCAAAAGACTTGCCTCATTAATAAACCTATAAAAAGCATAGGAATAAACCTTATGTATGCCCATTTCATCAAAAGCTTTCTGGAGAAGCATCTTCACCGCAATAGTCTGGCTTTCCGTATTCCATTCTTGATTATCAGATGTGAAAATACAAAGTTCACACCGCATATTCGTTTTGTCAATATCCTTTAGATAAGCAGTAGCAATCGGATATGAGGATACACCAAAGTCCTCATCTATTCGCTCAACGATAAACTGCTGATAATGACCTGTCTCCACGTGTTCATGAAAGAATGTCTCATTTGATTCAATCGTTATAGGTTTCTGATTTAGGCAGTGTGCAGAAACAGAAGGCGTGTTTCTCCATTTTACAATTTTGGGTCCATCTTCCAATGTTATAGGCCTTAAATATATTCTCATAAATAATCTCCCTCTTGACGTAAATCGTATTAAGCATTCCATGTTACGAATACCTTTTGCATCATATTCAACTATATCACGCCTAAGCGTAACACAATCACAAACGACCTCTGTATCCCCGTCCTCAATCACACAGAGGCTATTACACTAAATCTATCCGTCTGCCCTCTTCATCTGAGTAGTAGGCAGCATATGTAACTTTCATGACCTGAGCAGCAAGATCGAAGCATCCTTCTGCTTCACGGTCATTAACCACAGCTCTCATAAAGTCAACAATCTCATTGCAATATCCACGGAGCATTTCGTCAGCTACGAACGGTTTATTCCACCCGGTTACAATAGGAAGCATCTCTGACAGATAAACATCATCCATGCCCTCATCATCAACCATATATGTTTCCATAACGTCATTCATGGTCAGACGGCAGTTAATAGCCGTATTATTAGCATAAACTTCTACGTAGTTCTTACTACCACCAAGGAGATTATCCGTGGAGATAATAGTAGCCTTGCTCCCATCTGTGAACGTGATGATTGCTGTTCCCGCATCTTCTACATCATAAGGTCTAGCAGCAATATATCTGTGTTCATGCTCAGACAGTCTCTTTGTTGCACGTCCCATATCACCGACTACACTCTTGACAGTTACATTATGCCCTTGAGAGATGGATTCCTGCTCTTTCAAATACAGGATGGCACCGAGGGGATGCACACCATTCCTCATGAAGATTCCTCCGCCAGTTTTGTTCCATTCCCCCGCAACAACAGAGCTGGAGCCCTTAAGGCTCTCCTCTCCCTTCATGTACAGGATCCGACTCTTTTTTGCTCTTATAATCTCACCAGCCTTCAGAATCGCAGGAGCATATACGAAGTTCTCCGCATACATAAACCGCTTACCTGTCTCATCCATCACCTCTCTCAGGTCATCAAGATCTTTCAGCAGGCACTCGAACATGACCTTTTTGGAAACTTTTTCGCCGATAGGTTCAGGGTCGCCAAGTCTGCCGAAGTAGCCGACTAACGGTTTCTCGCAAATAACATGCTTGCCTGCGCGCATGGCCTCGACAATTTCTTCCTTGTGGACATAAGGTGGCGTGCAGATATCAACCACATCAATCTCAGGATCATTCAAAATATCATCGTAGCTTGTTGTCCCCTTCTCAAAACCATATCTATCAATGGCCTGCTGAATCTGTTCCGGTCTTCTCGCCATAACGGTCTTCAGCCTGACTGGAATATTCGATCTGTGATATCCAAACGCATGAAGCTCTAATGCCCGGCCCGCACCGACTACACTAACTGTAACTCTTTCCTTCATCTTCATCATTCCCTTCAAATATTTATTCCCACAAATGAGCCAAATCCATGATTAGCTTTTCCGTCTTTTCCCATCCAAGACACGGGTCAGTAATTGATTTTCCATATGTGTGTTCATGAGGGCTTTGATTACCATCCTCAAGATAACTCTCAATCATCAATCCTTTAACAAATGCTTTTATATCACTCGAATTCTTCCTGCTTTGTAAAACATCCTTAGCTATACGTATTTGATCCAGATACTGCTTGTCCGAATTTGCATGATTGCAATCAATGATACATGTTGGGTTCGGTATATTTTTCTCATTATAAAGAGAGAGTAAAAATCGGAGATCCTCGAAATGATAATTTGGGATACATCTCCCGAACTTGTTTTCATAACCCCTTAAAATTGCATGCGCAAAGGGATTTCCTTTCGTTTCTACTTCCCAATTTCTATATATAAATTCTTGTCGTGCCCGAGCTGCTTCAATCGAATTAAGCATAACCGTTAGATTTCCGCTTGTCGGATTTTTCATTCCAACAGGAATCCCTAACCCACTTGCTGTCATTCGATGCATCTGGTTTTCTATAGATCTTGCTCCAACAGCAACATACGAAAGAAGGTCGCTAATAAAACGATATATATCCGGATAAAGCAATTCATCTGCACAAGTAAATTCTGTTTCTTCTATTACTTTCACATTCATGTGCCGAACTGTAATGATTCCTTTTAAGAGATCAGATTCCTTGTCTGGATCTGGCTGATGAAGAATACCTTTGTAACCCTTCCCAACCGTTCTCGGTTTATTTGTATAAAGCCTCGGTACAATATAGATTACATCTTTAACTTTTTCTTGAATTAACCGTAACCGAACCATATACTCAAGAACGGCGTCTTCCCTATCCGCCGAGCAAGGCCCGATAATGAGCAACATTCTTTTGTCTTTATCTGCAATAATATCTTTAATTTCTTGATCTCGTTTCAGCTTTAAATTCGATAGTTTTTCGGAGATAGGATATCGTTTCTTTAACTCACTGGGTATTGGAAGTTGTTTCTTAAATTCCATGGCCTCCATATTATTTAAATTTTCCATTTTAATCACAGTCTCCAATCCTCCAAACGCGTACATATCTTGAGCCTTTTTCTTGTCGCATTTCGGATACTATGTCTTTCTTTAACAAACTTCCAGTTATAGATAACACTTTTGATGAAGCATTACATCTCATTTGTTTAAGTTATCCATAAACACAACAATCAATCCATCATATCCACAACAATCAACTCTTTATATCGATTAGCCATCTCATCTCTTATCTCACGATTCGGATATTCCATAAACAAGAATCCAAGAATTTCTTTTTCAAAGGCATCAATTTCTGTTCCCCGTTCCCATTGCATAATGCGATCAACAATATAAGGTTCAAGTTCGCTATCAATTTTTACATCATTAACAATACCATTTTGGGGAGCCTGAATGTAGAAGTGAGACATTTGTTTCTCACCTCCATTGCGCCTTGGAATACTCTTACAATCAAAGCCACAGTATGACTTGGCAATCCACTCTTCCCATTCAAAGTCCGCTAACATAGATGCCGTTTTTAAAGAATGGTTTCCAAGGCAGCGACGCATGCATTCCATTATCAGCGGTTTTCCATTATGCATTTTGTATTGTACATGGAATATACCATCTGCCAAATGAAGCAACGATGCAATTCTTTCAATCTGCTCAATTAATTCCCTACCAACTCCCGGCATTCCATTCGCAGGAGAAGTTGTGTAACCAACTAGAAACGGATTGTAATATGAATCAAATTCGTTGAATGTAATCCAGGTTACAACTTTTTTATTGACGAGAAAAGCAGTTATGCTTCCCTGCTCACCTTCGATAAACGGCTCAATAACAATATGCTTTCTTCTTGACACAGAAAATGCTACACCTATAGCTTTTACTGCATCTTTATAACCTTGAGCGCAAGTAACACCTTTTCCTCCACCCAAATCCGCCGGCTTAACAATTAATGGATATTCAGCATCCTTCACAAATTCCTCCGCAACGTCTTCATTATCAAACCAGCGCGAAGGAATAGCTTGAATGTCATTCTCCATAGCGAACTTTTTGAACAAATCCTTTTCCGCTATAATCCTAGCATTTTGGAATGTGTCATGTCCCGGCAATCCGAGATTTTCGGCAATATACGCTGCGGTAGTTACTCCAAAGTCATTAGAGCATGCACTAATATAGTCAATTCGCAATTCTTTTGCTAACTCAAGCATCCCCACATGGTCAGAATAGTCATGAGGGACATATTCATCTGCATATTTATGACCTTCTAGTTCGGGGGCATTGCCAGAAGTGATAACATAAAAACCCATTTTTTTGAAAGCCTTTATCAATCTAATATCTGTATAATTACCATTTGGGATTAGCACCTTTTTTTTTGACATAATCTACTCCTTACTTCGCCAACCTTATCAAAACACCTGAAACCGCTCTATTGTTCATTGAATTTTCCCCTCTTATATAAAGAACTGGCTCTTCTGCTTTTATCTACACTATGTCAATATATTAACTTATTTGTAACTTTCACCCTTACGGATTTCCATAATATATTTCACTACTATGCCAGTAATATATTGAACATCTTCAAAAGTAACACCCATATGTATTGGCAGAGAAATAATGTGCGCACTGGCGAAGTCCGCCTTCGGACAGGTACCCTTGCCGTATTCGTACATGCAATAATCTGTGTTAGCTATATAATGAACGCCCGGATATATATCATTACCATTTAAATACATCATGAGGCCATCACGGTCTTTCACCATAATCTGGAACAAGTGCTGAGCAGTCACACAGTCATCTGGTATTTTCACAAGACTAATCTGACCTGGATACTTTGAGAACGCCTCGGTATACCACTGTGCCAACGTTCTACGGTAGGCATTATCGCGATCCAGATATGGAAGCTGTGCAAGCGCAATACCAGCCATAATAGCATTACCATTGTATTTATCACCAGCATACTCTACATCGTACTTCCACTTATACGTACCTCCGGCACTAACAGTACGAGCATAAGTGTCCTTATTGATACCTAACCACGCCTTCTTACGGAAGATTTCATCCAGCTTTGCGTCGTCAGTACAGATACATCCACTATCGCCGGTAGGGAGATTCTTGACTGCCTGATAGGAATACACAATAATGTCGGCATCTCCATTTGTCCCTGGAACGCTACCATCCTTATAACGTGTGCCGGACATATGCGCGGCATCCAAAATCAGCTTCAAACCACGTTCCTTGCAGGTCTTTACTACTTCCTTAAACTTACCGGTATTACCACCAAAGCCAACAAAAATAACCGCACGAGTCTTGTCTGTGATGTGCTCCTCCACGGATTTCGGATCAAGGCAAAGGGTATCATCCACATCGGCAAAAACAGCCTTCAGATTGCTCTTCGTAATGGCATGATTCGTGGAGATGAATGTCAGAGGAGTAGAAATAATTTCATCGTCATCCTCCCAGCCATACAACTCTTTGAGCGTATCAACCGCCATATAAAGACCGGCTGTATTAGAATTAATAAAGTAGGCATACTTATGGCCAGTATATTTCTTCCATTCTTCCTCGAACTCTACGGTCTTGAATCCCATACCGGTCCACCCCTTTTCAAGGCACTCTCTTACTTGGGCCAAGCATGCTTCTACATTAAAACTTGCTTTGAACAACTGAATACCCATTTTGTCCCTCTCCTTTTCTTATCATTTTCAGCATTATAGTCATGAATCTTGCAGTTTTGTCTGTAGGAAAATACGAGGATCTTCTATATTTCTTTTCTGTCCACAAGGCTTTTCGCCACAAAATCCACAGCAATATACACATAAGATACAATTATATTTTACTCAATAATCCCCCTGCAACCAACCGACTGTCCGTTTACTTATCCTGCGTCAAAAAGCCGCATAATTACAGTAGCTATTCTTTGAATAATTACTATTCTTACCCCATCTGGGCATCACGCTGCCCGTCACCTATGACCAAACGTCACGATCCAACTCTACGCTCCGTTTACCGGATTGTGCTCTCTCTCTTTCAGCACACGACCGTTCAACATTTCATAAAGCCCCAGCACATACTCACCATACTCCGTGCCGGCTTTTCTCTCCCCCAGTTCCTTCAGCTTTGCAAGACTGATCATACCGCGCCTCCACGCAACCTCTTCCAGACAGTACACATTCATGCCGCACTTATCCTGAACAATTTTCATAAATGTCGATGCTTCCTGGACATTATTCCAGTCATTCACCTCAATCTCCACAAAACCACGGTCAAGCGTTTCGATAAAAATACTCTCGAGTTTCTTCTGCTCTTCAATATATTCATTTATGGATGGGATTTCCACGATAGAAGAAAGAAGTGATGTCGGAAAGAACAGAATAGGGATCTCTGAAAAATCATATTGCGTGCGCAACTTCTTTGAATCATCTGCCCTGTCATTTACCACACGCTTATTCACATCCACCGCAATGGATGTCTTCTGCAGCTTTTTTGGAAGTGCCATCATGATCAAATGCTCCCGATTCACCATAGCCTTCTGGAAAAACCGCGTCTGATCCACTCCATACAGGATACACCTGCCATGAATCAGCATGACATTCCCGGATTGTGACTGAGCATTGCTGTGTTTGTCCACACCATCGACCTTCATCGTAACTGAGACATCCTTTAAGCCACCAACCACAGTGGTAATATGAATCCCATACTCTTCCCCGATACCCAGAGCATTTCTGATATACTCCGCATCTGCCTTTGTACAGGCAATATAAATCTCTTTAATACCCACCAACAGAAAATACGACAACAGGAAATTTATGATTGGCTTATCATAAATCATCGTTCCGGCACCTATACCATATGGATTCTCATCCAATACGATGATCCCAGTCCAGTCGCTCTTATGATGCGCCACATCCCCAGCAAGCAACGAATCTGAATCCGTATCAAGCAGGATCGACAACTTCCGCAGATAACCAATCTCAGGCAGTCCCTGTCCACGTTCCCACTTAGACACGGCCTTATCACTGATCCCAATACGATCCGCCAGTTCCTTCTGCGTATACCCGGCTCGCTTCCGCAAATATGCAATTGCCTTTCCAACTTTTGCGATATCCATTATGTATTCAGTTCCTTCTTAAATCTTATTTTAAGCTCCATCTTTTCAGTATTGATTCCATAAGAATCAACACAAACTTCGGCTTGCAAAATCACTAAAAAAGTTTGCTATCAAAACTGAGCGATACCTTTGCACTAACACAAAGATAATTTCCCAGGTTTCTATTGTACTATCACCAAATTATCTTCTTGGTCAGGGTGTGTCATTTTGACCCAATTCCGAATCACTTCATTGTCACTATCATAGCAAAAAACATATTTTGAATCGATTTCATTCATATCTTCCTCAGTCTTAATAATCCTGCTTTTTATTCTGTTGCTTTGAAAGATATATGTACATAAATGCATAGTGTAATCCGTATTTTTTCCATCATGGATCAGTATCGCATACGATTCTTCCTCAGGAACGCTATATTTCCGCTTTTGTTCTTCTATCCAAATACGTTCTGTTTGGTCGTATGCATCAACATATTTGAACGCTAAATTAATTTTCCCGAATGTCTTATATTGTAGGACTATCACTAACAGACATGCCGTCATCAAAGCCGCGTTTAGTTTATGATGATTTTTCAACTCAGAGATGGAGATGAGTACCATAATAATCATCATATATATGATTACAAGTAATATTGTCTGTGTATATCTCATTACTCCAGATAGACCAATTGCTTCATTCGTGGGCATTGAAAAAATATACATACCTAACATTCCAATTTGATATATTGCATATATCACAACAGCAATACCAGATAGCATTAAACAATCCTTTATTCTTTCTTTATCGAAGATAAAAACAAACAAGATAGTCGCAATAATAAAGACCAATACAAAAATAACTCTATTATTGTGGACTGTAAAATCATACATTTGATGGACAATTGTATGTATTTCATCAGTTGTCTTTGAACCCACTACCTGAACATAATTATCAACTGTCATAGAATGCTTGGTTAATGCCGCATCTGAAAATACATATTTGCAATGTGCTGTCCAAATATAATACGATGCCAACGGTGGCAGAAAACAAATAAGACGATCTATCAATGGTTTTTTATCCATAAAAAGAATTACCATTCCAATCCCCACGACAAAAAAAATCCCAGAATTCTTTATCTGCATCAACTGTATCAAATACAAAATCACAGCATTGAAATATAATTTACTATCATTTGAATATTCTTTGCAATACGCATAAGAATACACTGCCCCGCTCATTCCCACGAGTGGCAGAAGATCGTCTACAAGCATATCTACGGCTTGACCGTTATAGCAGAGCAGAAAATTAGATGATACCAGAATGAATAAAAAACCTGTAAACCGATTTTTTCTTAAAAAAAAGAATAATGGCATGACACTGACCAACATCATATATGCCTTTGCAAGCATCTGAATCCATTCACTCTTTTTTATCATTTTAGCAAAATAATATATCCATGTAGACGCTCCTAATGGATAGCCTTGAAAACCGATCATAGTATCCTTGAAATTGGGATATCTATCAACCGTCAGCATTCGCTTAATTACCAGTGCCCAATGACTATAGTTGTCATAATGATTAAATATACGTCCCCTTAATGAAACTGCCATGATTATTACCGTTATTAGTAAAAATATGTATTCATAATTAAAATAATTTTTTAAGAACTTAATGCTTTTATCCTTTTTCGTAAAAATAAGAACAGCACCTATACCAACACAATACAGAAAATACGCAAATATTGGAAGGAAATTCAAAATCCCACCAATAAACAATAGACATGTCTGACCAGCTACAGAAAGCCCTGGCAAAAAACAAAGCTCTATTTTTGTATTCCTTCGAATCAGCTCCCAAGTACCTATTGTACTCAATACAAAAAAGATAATCTTTATAAAAGTAATCATAAATAATCTCCTCAATAGAAAGCAATACAAACTTCTGATTGACTGTCACAAAATCAATCGCTCTTACCGAAAATAAATTTATGTTGAACTGTATAGCTTAATACGAACATACACACTTCAACTATTACTTTTGATATGTATCTATTAATGCCAAGCATAATAATTACCTTCAAAAAGATCGTATTACAGCCAAGGATAAAAGCTGCCAGAAGAGCATATTTTATTATCGACTTATATACTGAGTTTTTGCTCTTAAAAACGAGATTTCTGTTTAGGGTATAATTAAATGATGCGCTGATTACTCTTGCGAAAATATTGGATAGAACGATGTTTTTCGTTAATAAATTGAGTATACAATAAAAGAAATAATCTACAGTAAAGCTTATTAGCGATGCTCCTGAGAATCGCAGTATCTCCTTATATATTCTGTATGAGTCCTTTATTGGGTTAAAATGGGATGATTCATTTTTTTCCAAGTAAACCGTTTCTATCCATTCTTCTATAATCTTTTCCTTTGATTTCGCAAAATACATGAGTACATTCATCTCATACTCATATCTTTCACCTGGAATCATAAGAAGTTTTGGAATCAGTGTATCTTGGAAAGCGCGAAGACCTGTCTGTGTATCATGTAATTTGCAACCTGTTGTAACATAAAAAACGAAACGAGTTACATGATTACCAAATTTACTTCGAAGCGGCACCCCCCCCCCCTCAAATTTTCGTGAACCCAGAATCATTACATCTGGTTCTCTTTCAGCTCTGAAACATACTTTCATGACATCCTCAATTTTATGCTGACCATCTGCATCAACTGTCACAACCGTATAACTATCTTTGTACTTATCTTTAATAAACTGTAATCCTGTTTTTATTGCCGTTCCCTTCCCACTATTCTTTGAATGATGTATAACATTCGTGTTTTCCGCAATCTCTTGAAATATTGCTGTCTTATCCGGACTAGACCCATCATCCACAACCACAATTTCAAACTTTTTCTTTTTCAATTCCATAACAACTTTTGTTAACGTTTGATCTGGTTCATATGCAGGTATTAATGCAATCCTAGTACTCACTTAAAATCATATCTCCTTTTCAGTATCCTATTTTAAAACTATCTACGATTTCACTATTCGTGAGGTGTTAATAATCCTACGTACACCATTGAAAACCTCTTTGAATCCGCCTCTTTTAAAGTAAAATCCTGTCTTATATAACCAGTCACCAACTCTACTAATGCGATATAATGCTTTGTATAACGATAATTGAATGCCATTAACGCTCTTTTCTTTATGTACTTTTACCATCTCTGGAATATCGGCAATAAACTGATCCATAATCTTGTCCGGAGCAAATCTGTTTGTTAACAGATTATATGAATTCTCCCTGCATTTTTTTATTAAATCACTATCCTCGACAGCTCCACAAATCGCTTCTAACCAATCGTGAGGGTCATCTTGTACCAAAATTCCATTTTCTTTATCTTTTATCACAAATGTGTAAGGTTCCGTATCGGAATATAATCCAACAATGCCAAACATTGCATATTCAATAAATTTATTAAAGTATTTGCATTTCGTAAACTCGCTTGTCACCAACGGTGCCAGTCCTATATCAAAGTTTTCTTCCTCTATTTTTTCTCTATATTCATTCAGAGGTAAAGAATCAATATAATTTATTGGCATATTATAATTATTGACATCCAATTCGGGATGAACGCCCATAAACGTAATAGATATCCTTTCACCGCATTTTTCATCGAGTTGTGTTAGTATCGGTTTTATAAATCTGTCAAACAAAGACTTATGAGCTAAGCCTGCGGCATAAACAATCTTTATTCGCTCATTTCTCCCTTCATCATGCTTCCTGATTTCCTTTGGTGGAACAGCTGTGTTTATGGAAACCATACGGCCAACCGCAAAACTTTTTGAATAATTTGCACGAATGTAAGGACTTGAAGATACAATGATATCGGATTTACGTGCCGTATATGCCAATCCACTTTTTCTCCAGGGAATATCTGCATTGCCCTTCGGCAAATGCAATAAATCATCATCAAGAAAGAAAACTACCATAATCCCATATTGCTTGGATATCCTGGCTATTCTTGCGAATACAGCATTATTCGGCCGTATCATATATAAAACATCGCACCATGATAAATCCGAATGCTCAAGTTTCAATACAGAAATGAATCTGACTGCTATTCTGGGATCATATTTTTCGAGGTCAATAAAATAATTCTCAGTGCTTGCCACGGTTGCTATTTTATTTTCGTAGATACATAGTATATTTGCCATGATTCCACCTTTTATAAAGATTTTATCTTTCTTAAAATATCAAACAATTCCTTGAATACATCTATCTTTAATAGAACTGACATGAGCATATATGAAAGTCCGCCTATTGCTATTTCTATAATCAGAAGAACTATGGCAGGAAAGGCAAACCGATTCAGTATATACTTTGCTCCCATAACAACGGCACACATAACCAGTGCAGAAATCAAAGATTTATATGTGTCCTTCAATCTATCTGTCAACGTATAACCTATCAGCTTCTTGACCTCCAAATGAGTAACCAATGTTCCAAGACCTGCCGCTATGGCATTTGTCATCAAAAGATACTTTATCTCAAGATCAAAGACAAAACAGCAAAGTACAACGCCTGCCAAAATAAAGATTATCCTGTATATTTCGGTCTTCAATCTGATATTGCTGTGACCAAGTCCGAAAAATATCTGAACATCAATAAGCATCAACGGTGTTGCGATATAGTAAATGCAGATGAATTGCATCATTGAAGCAGATGGCAGCCATTTTTCCGTAAACAATACGATAATCGCTTCCCTTGATACCACAAGCATTCCTAACATTACAGGGAGCATAACGTACGATGTATATCGGACTACTTTACGTATCACGAGTCTAAGTCTATCGATATCACTCTGATAAGAAGATACCGTCGGCAATAGCACATTTGTCATTGCGCCAAAGGAGTTCAAAGATATCTGCTCTGGAAGGATTGTAGCTTTATCAACATACCCCAAATCGGAAACTGAATAATGCTTACCAACCACTAAGCTATTAACGCAGTTCTCTACATAGTTAACTAAGGATGCCCCTATGACTCCTGCACTAAAACCAAACAGATTCTTAAACTTCTCCGAATCAAATTTTAATTTTGGTTTCCACTTTACCTTTATAAACAGCAAAACTGTTATAATCAACTGTTGAAGAAGTCTTTGCAGGACAAGAGCCCAAACACCCATTCCCAGATAGGCCATTGTAATACCTGCTGCTCCTGATATAACTGCAGCTACCATATTGCACTTCATAAGAAGCTTGAACTGCATATTCCTATTTACAAATGCATTTCTGGTAGATGCAAAAGCCTGTATAAATAACACAAGGCTCATCACACGGAGTACAGCTATTAATTCAGGTCTTTCATAATATCCTGACACAAACGGAGCCACAAAAAACAAAATAACGTATAAAACAGCAGAAATCCCACAGCTAATGGTAAAAACGCATGCGAAATCCTCATCATCGGCTTCTTTTTTTCTTATTAATGCAGTACCAAAACCTGCATCAATCAGTATTTCAGAAAGATTCGTAAACACCGTTGTCAGAGCAATCAACCCATAATCATCTGGAGTTAAAAGCCTGGCCAATACAACAGAGATTACAAGTGAAATACCTCGCCCTATAAATCTTTCAAGCAATTTCCAGATAGTTCCTTTTGCAAATTGTTCCTTGCTTATTTCAGTCATATAATAGCATTCTCCGCGTTCTTATATTCCCATGTTATAGGTGTTGGTGTATTCCCCATAAATCAAGTTATTTTGAAAAATGAGAGATCCATCATTGACTGTTCCCTTGTACGGTAAATTGGAATAAAACGTAAAGAACAAGAGGAATACAATCAAAACAATAATCTTTCGGTTAAACCGTAAGAACTTTATCGAATTATAAGGAAAACGAATTTCATCATCCTTGGCATAGCTTATAATATTTAATAGAAGAATTTCCCACATAAATCTTGCACTGGCGTTCGTCACAAAAAAGGTCGGGATAAATATGAGCATTGTAATATTTATATAGAATATATCTTCAGCATACGGATTAATCTTCAACAAATTCCTTGCACGCCTATTGTTATCTCTCCTGCTTAAATATGCCGAAACAACAAGCATCAACGCAATGATCACAAGATACAGAATCCATCTTGGCTTCTGCACAGAATTGCCTGGAATAAACCACTTTAAAGTTCTATAGTTCGATGTCATCATTGACACTACTTGATAAATCATCCCGGTATAATATGCTGCAATCTCAACTCCTATCAATCCAACAACTAAAATTATAATATTTCGCTTAAACTTGTTCTTTCTCAAAAAATAGTAGAAAACAAAGAGAAGCGAAGTGTAATGCATAAGCGTTGCCGCAATTATCAATATCCAAAACTTGATTTTATTATCTTTTTCTGCGATTATCTCATAATAAGCAAGTGCTATCAGTACACTTGCAAAGCCTGATCGGATAATAGATGTAAAAGATAAAAATGGAAATAGCATATATAATCCAAGTGCTTCTGCCTTGTTCTCTGTATATTTACCGATTACTATGTACAAAAGAATAATATATAATCCACCGAATACCATCCTGAATTGAATAAAACTCAAATCCAACACACTGCAAATATACATGAGAACGTTATATAGCGGTTCAAATTCTGTCCAGAAATCTGGGTTTTGTATATTCTGATATATCCAGCTATAGTTGCCGTAATCACCATTGTATGTACACAATCCAAAAACTATCCACATTATAATCATTATCAAAGCTGTAAGTAGTTTTGACTTCTTCTTTATAATGCCCAGTATACTAAGCAGATAATAAGCTATCTGTAACGTCATTTTAATCCCTCGTATCCAACGTAGAATTTCTATAACTTCCCATAACTATTTCATCAATCATCTGGTCATAATATGCATGTTTAAAAAAATCTGACTTAACATCCTCATATGGAGTATCCAAAAAATCTTTCAGACCATTCATATTGTCTCTGCCTAAAATGAAAATATTGTTAGGGTTGTAGAAATCATATTTGACAATATTAACATCATCCGTTATGAGTTTTACCTTATGGATCAGGGATTCTTGTATTCTTATAGTAATACCGTTTTGCGCACCTTCCAAAAGATGAAGAATGGCTTTACTCTTTCCTATATAATCCAGAACCCCTTCATATGGAAGAAATGGTTGATGAATACCATCATTCTTCTTTTGCCAGCTTCGCTCCCAAGTAATGTAGAATAATGTTTTTATTCCCTGATTATTCATTTCGCTTTCAATCTTCCGCAATCTTGCAAGCCGATTTTTATCTTTTCCGATATAGAAAACGTCATATACAGGCGTTATTTTATTAACCTTCCATTGCCGAAAATACCCTCCACCTTCAAATAAGTGCATATGATACTTTTTAGCGTCATCTTTATCGCTCGTCCATTTTTCGCATAAAGTCTCTGGAATATTGAATGGATTATATTTTTTTTCATCTACCTTGTTTGTATAGAACAGTATAATCTTTACATTTGGATGATTTTTCTTTAACCATGCAATATAATCTGATGTAATCAAGGAAGCGCTAATAAAAAAATATCTATATGTCTCATCAATGCCTTTATACCAAATTGTTTTCAGTGGCAGTTTTAATCTAAAACAGAACTCTCTTATCAGTCTCAAGAAAAAAACATTCCCATAGTAGGGACAATCCACCTGCAATCCTGTTTCTTTCAGTGCAGAAGCAAACCATACGCCATATGGCATTACAACGAGTATATCGTTTCTTTTCACATTTATTCCTCCAAGTATCTAATAAATTCGTTATAACATTTTTTCTTATTTATCTCAGATAGTAATTTTGCTCCAATCGCATAATAATTCATTTTTGATAGCAACCACTTGAAATCACGTGGAGCCAAATTACCTTTTATTAAAGTAAACTGATTATGATCAAATCTAAAACATACCGTCTCATATTTTAAAGTCTTACCATTTTCATCTTCTCTGTAAATCTTTGAGGATTATTCCAATGAATTCTTCTATGAAAAAACAGCCAATATCTAAAATCCAAAAAAATTTTATCCGGAATGCATTGTCCCGATGCCATTACCATATTTTTCAAGATTATTCTATAATCCACCTTTATGCTTTCCTCCTTAGAAAAGTATCTGACAATCTTTTCATGACTCCCATAGGCGCAACATGCATAACAACTTGACTGACTGCTACTACCGTCAAATCCCACAAGGAGCAATATCCCCTCTTATAATTTTCTCTCTCTACATCTATGTAACTCTTGCAGTACTCCCAGCTTTTTCGTCTCTTGTAATTCCCCTCATCAGACCGAAAAAGCAGCAACGACTCATCTATATTCAAAACAAAGCATCCCATATTGATCATTCGGGCAAAAAGATCCAGATCCTGCTTGCGCCGCATCTTCCCATAACCACCGCATCTAATCACCTCCGTTTTTTTGAACATAACGGTAGGATGATTGAAGGGACTCCTTCTCTTCATAAATTTGCATATGCTCTCATAATCACTCGGTACTATGCGAGAAGATACTATATTTTGAGGGTTATCATAAAACTCATCTATATTAGTCCCCGCAAGAGCGAGCTTCGGGTTCTTTTCATAAAGTTTCAGTAGTTTTTCACATCTTGTCGGAAGTGAGATATCATCCGCATCCATTCTCGCCACAAGCTCATTTCGGCATTCCTGCAGCCCGGCATCCAAGGCCTTTCCTAACCCACTATTTTCTTTCAATTTTACAACTGTAAAAAGGTTATTGTATTTATCAAAATACGTCTGAACAATGTCTGTCAAATCCTTACCTATCGGGCCATCCTCAACCAAAACAAATTGCTCACACATCACTGTCTGAGCAAGCATACTTTCAATACTCTGTTTAAGTTCCTCCGGCGAATCCTTATGGTATATCGACATCAATATACTGTATGGTTCCATTATAGTTCTGTCCTTTCGATACTGGTTTTTAAATCTACAATTTGATACTCAAACCAGTACTTACTTATACTTTGGTCATATATCAGATTACCAAACGCCTTGTTCGCCAATATCCTTGGTTTTCCTGGAATCGCAGTAGCCAATTTTACTCCCCAGTTCCAAGCTTTAGAAATAGATATCTTGTGTCCACAAACCTCTGCAATGGTTTTTACCATCTGAGAAGTTCTTATGTACTCTGCATTTTGTGGAAAGAATATACCGCCTTCCCCCCTGATCATAACCTGACACAGAAATTCACAAAGGTTTTCAATATAGAGCATTGATCTCTGATTATCGCAATCAGGAAAAATCGGCAGCTTCTTTGCTATCTTTGCCAATGTCGTATAATTCCCTTTACTTCTTTTACCATAAATCATCGGTGGTCTTAAGATGCAAGTCAGAAAATTTGCATCAGTTAATGACTGAATACCAAGGTCAGCCTGAAGCTTCGAGTCTCCATAAAAGTTAACTGGAACAGGCTTCGTTTTTCTGGTGATTATCTTGGCTTTACCGTATGGTGCAGAATCTCCATATATGATAGCGGAACTCATAAACACAAACTGTTTTACTCCCTCTGCCCTGGCTTTCTTTGCAGTCTCAATGGCAAGATCCGTATTAATAGCATAGTACTTGGTTTTAACCTCATCTGACACATTCCCAACATCGGCATGCGCTATGCCAGCAACATGATATACAACATCATATACACTAAAATCCTTCAGCCTCCAGCTGCCATCAATCATATCGACCGTATCTATGGAAAGATTCAATGCATAGTGATCAGCTACATATTTCTCAAAGCTGACTCCAATATATGAGTTTGCACCAGTGATCAAAACCTTTTTCATCTCTTCACCTGATAGTCATCTTCATCATAAACAGTTCTGCCATCATTAGGACGGATTGGTGAGTGTATAGTACCTGTTCCGCCTTCAACGACACCATCGGATTTTAGTACACTAAACACTGTGCCAAAGAAGCA
>ERZ777306.3222-NODE-3222-length-17664-cov-8.555909_pt1 | contig 17664 bp, 21 predicted proteins | sample MGYA00374966_ERZ777306 | MGnify/ENA primary metagenome ERZ777306 (study PRJEB29329, sample SAMN06343882) | mouse gut metagenome | isolation source: Mouse cecum | place: Austria: Vienna | collected 2014-11-15 ...
GGACTGAAAATCCTTGTGTCCCCGGTTCGATTCCTGGTGGCACCACTGAAAATCAGAGAGTTACAGCGATGTAACTCTCTTTTTTATGCTCTGATATGGTTAAACAGTTGGAGAAACAGAAAAATGTTTTCTCCAATGTTTTACCCAAAATGACTACAGTAGATGTTGTTTGTTACAAGTACAAACCACTGAAAACAGGCGAATTACCTCTAAAGATTAGAGTTTGTAAAGACAGAAAGACAAGGTATATCAATCTTGGTGTTTCTACCAAAGCTGAGTATTGGGACTTTGAGAAGAATCAGCCCAAGTCCAACTGTCCTGACAGAGAAATGCTTGAAAAGCTCATAGCCAACAAGATAAGTGAGGTAAAGAGCAAGATTGTAGAGCTAAAGTCAGAGGACAAGGAATTTTCTGCCTCTACTCTTGTTGAAAAAGTGTCCCATCCAACCAATACTATTACAGTTGGAGAACTATTCAAACAGCACATTCATTGTCTTGAAGAGGAGAAAAGGACAGGTTACAGGCTATCCATCCAACAGACCTATAACTCATTAATCAAATTCAACAAGCACTTGGACATTCCATTCTCTGAAATGGATTGCAACTGGCTAAGGAGATATGAGACTTGGCTAAGAAAACAAGGCAAGTCTGAAAATACCATTGGAATAAGATTCAGGAATATCCGACTGATATTCAATTTGGCTATCAACATGAGATTGCTAAAACCTGAAAACTATCCATTCAAGCAGCTCAAAGTGTCCAAGCTGCATCAGGAAACAGCTAAAAGGGCTTTGACTAAGATGGAAATATTATCTGTTGTGAACTACAATATCACAGGAAAGGATTTCTATTGTAAACTGGCTGTTCATCTATTCACATTCTCCTACTTCATGGGAGGTATCAACTTTGTTGATATGGCATATCTGACTGGGAAGAATATAGTGAACAATAGGTTGATTTATAACCGAAGAAAGACATCTAAACTGATAAATCTACCTATGCAGGAAAGAGCCATTGTGGTCTTGAAGGAGTATAAAAAGAGTAATGAACCGTACCTATTTCCCATCTTATCATCCAAACATAAGACAGAACAGCAAAGATTAAACAGACTCCACAAAGTTATTACAAAAGTAAATAAGGCCTTGAAATCCATTGGAGAAGAGTTGCAGATACCAATCAAACTGACTACCTATGTGGCAAGGCATTCCTATGCAACAGTCTTAAAGAGGGCAGGTGTAGCCACTTCCATTATTAGTGAATCATTAGGTCATAGTTCGGAAAAGGTTACTCAAATATATTTGGATGGTTTTGAAAACAGCCAAATTGACAAGGCAATGGAAAATTTGTAGAATTATCCATCAAAAATTCTGCATTTACAAATTCTTTTGTAATTTTGCACTCAACATCAATAATCCTCAATCAAACAATCAAATTTTCTTATTTTCCGATGTTAGGGTCAAAATTACCCTGATACTAATTATAGACTAAATATTATAAGTGTAGATATTTAGTATAGGGGTATTTTTGATCCATAATCAATTGTTTAACAACTAAATAATAGAATTATGGAAGAGAGAAATCCAAATTTGATTGTGGCAAGAAAGGATTATACCCCATTTCCTATTAATGCCACAGGTTTATTCAAGCCTAAAGACCTGTATCTGCTTGCAGGTATGTATCTATCAACCTCTTATCAAATGAATAGTAATATTCTGCACACGGATATTACTATTTCACAGTTATCATCTTTAACAGGTGTATCAGAGGAATACATCTGCAACTATTTCTATCCAAGATTAAAAAGGAGTAGATTTGTTAGTTATAGATGTATTCAAGAACAACCTCTTGTTAAGAGAAATCATTTCTATTTACCAAATCCAACTGATAATTTTAGATTTATCAGAAAAGAATTGTTCTTTGACAGAGCACTATCCCCCGAAGAGAAAGGAATTATGATTGGATTGTATTGTCTTTGCATGAACAATACTTTCAGATATGATTTAACTGACCAAAGGGTGTGGGAGGCATTGGGTATATCTAAGAACACATTCAAAAAGTACAGAAATACCCTTATTGACAAGAATGTGCTATGGTCATCTTATGATGTTCCTATGGCATTGACTAATACAGAACATTTGAGTGCAAAAGTACTGATGTACCCCCATCTTGGGCATAAGACTTGGCTTGATTTAGTAGAAGAGTTCAATCCTACGGAAGATGAAATAAATGATTATCTTCTTATAGTTGAAGAGGTGGCATAGTCCTATGCTTGACTGAATGTATAATCCTCTGTTTTCACTTTTGAGAACAGGGGATTATTGTATTTACAGATCAATAATGTATAGCTATTTTTACTGAATCAGCCCCATTATAATATCGTATAAATCACAACAAGTTTGATTGTATTCCCCTCATCAAAACCTTCGATTTTATACATAAAAACTTTTATCTTCAGTTGAAAAATTTTCTATTTTTTTATTGCCTCTTTCTTGTCTTTAAGAGCATAAGTTACGTCATCCTGATACCCACCCCATCATTCAGGGTGGGGATAATCCCCTCCCACAATAATTAATATCATAAATTATGGATAGCTTAAAGTTCATTGAAACCATGTCTATTGCAGAGTTCAAGACAAAAATGGGAGTGGGACGGATTGATGTGAAACAGAATCCAAACACAGGAAAATGCTTCTTTGTATATGGCTGTGAAACAGGGGCTGTAAGTGAAAGATTTCTCAAAGGAGACATTACAAAGCCTGTCATTTCACAAGTATGTTCTCCTGAAACAGGGGATATGTTCTATATGCTTCACCAGCAAGGGGATGGTGGAGTACCTACATTGGCAACTTTGTAATGCTGATAAGTATGTTACATGGGCAGTTGGATTAAGTTCTGACTGCTTTTTTATTTTCAGTTTATGAATCATTAATAGTATTTTGAATATGATGCAATTAAGAGTCTCATCAAAGAAGCAAGCCAAGATAAAACTTGCTCTTCAAGGATGTGCAGGAAGTGGAAAAACCTATTCTGCATCACTTCTTGCTTATGGGTTGAGTGGAGATTGGAGTAAAATAGCCATCATTGATAGTGAAAATGGAAGTGCTGATTTGTATGCCCACTTGGGGACTTACAATGTTCTTTCTCTTCAAGACAACTTTACTCCTGAGACCTACATGGAAGCCATAGAGATATGTGAAACAGCAGGAATGGAGGTCATTATCATAGATTCAATATCCCAATGCTGGGACAATCTATTGGAATATCATGCAGGTCTACAAGGGAATAGCTTCACTAATTGGCAGAAAGTCACTCCAAGAATCAACGCTTTTATGCAGAAGATATTGCAAAGTGAAAAACATATCATTTGCACGATGCGATGCAAGCAAGATTATGTGCTGAATGAGAAAAATGGCAAACTTGTACCTGAAAAAATTGGTCTAAAGGCAGTAATGAGAGATGGAATAGATTATGAGTTTACCATAGTTTTTGACATCAACATGAAACACCAAGCCATTGCAAGCAAGGACAGGACAAACCTTTTTATAGGGAAGCCAGACTTTGTTGTTACACCAACAACAGGGCAAATAATACTTGACTGGTGCAATGATGGTGTGAATGTGGAGCAGATAAAACAACAAATCAACAATGCCAAAAGTATTGAAGAATTGACAGCAGTATATCATAAATACCCCGAATGGTATCAGCAACTGACCTCTGATTTCATGCAGAAGAAAATGCAACTGCAAGAACAACAGAATAAACCGGATATTAACTATAATCCAAATTTCATAAGATATGGAAGCAATGCAGTTACAGCCTGTCAAGGCTAACATCATTTATCCAAGCAGGATAAACAGAACATTAAAAATATCACAAGATGATATTGCTAATGCAGAACCAATATTGTCAAGAAGAGAAGTAAAAAAACTTCCTTTTATTGAAGCTAATACAAAGGAAGTGACTATTGAACATCTAAAAGATGATTGTATTGTGCCTGTTTTCAGCAAGGACAACGAAATCACCATTTCACATCCCAACTTCATAGAAGCTGTGTGGGAAGCAGCCAACAAAGTTTTCCCAAATGAAAGTATTGAACTGCCTGAAATCAGAGTAAGCCATATCATCAAGGGAAGAACACCCGAAGCTATTCACAAATCTGTAAAGGAATTGTTGGAAGAAGATAAGACCATCTATTATGAGAGGATGATGTTCTGCTTTGAGATTCCAAGTATTCATGAAGATATAAATGGGAACAGGCTGAACCTCTCTATTGGAGGGGTTAAAGCTTATAATCATGAAAATCTTTACAGTAAGAAAGGTATGGAGAAGTTCAAAATCTTCATAGGTTTCAAGAACATGGTATGCTGCAATATGTGTGTTTCTACAGATGGCTTCAAGTCTGAATTAAAGGTGATGGATGTGCATGGGCTGTTAAATGCAGCCATTCAGCTTTTTCAAGATTACAATGCAGCCAAACACCTTTATTATATGGGTGCTTTCAAGGACAGCTATATGACAGAGCAGCAATTTGCACAGTTTTTGGGCAAGAGCAGATTGTACCAATATCTTCCACCTGCGCAGAAGAAAAAACTTCCTCAAATGCTCATGACTGATACCCAAGCAAGCATTGTGGCTAAATCATTTTACAATGATGATAACTTTTCTCTTCCTGACAATCTAGGGGAAATATCCATGTGGAATGTGTACAATCTACTCACCGGAGCTAACAAGTCATCCTACATAGACAACTTTCTGAACAGGGCTTATAATGTCACCCAGCTTGCAGATGGACTGAATAAAGCATTGCATGGGGAGTGCGAATATTCATGGTTCATTCAGTAGCATATTTTATGGAAACTGTTCTGTATGCCATTGGCAATTTGGCATTTGGAGTAATTTTGTTATGTATATTTTGCTCCGATGGGGATGAAAACAAAAAATAATGCTTTAAATCATATCAAATATAGCAATAAAAGGCTCTTAGAATATATTTTTGCACAAGGATTGGAGAGATAATTCAACTCTTCAAGACAAGGGAAGCCAGCTCACACCGCAAGCTTTCTAATATGGATGTAATTTCAGTCTGTCGGTTATTTGTCGCAAGAAAAATAGTATTTTTGCAACGACATAAACGAAAGAATGTGAAATGAAATAGAAGTTTAACAAGACATATTGGAAAAAGAAGTGTTTGCTTCTTACTTGATGAATTCTGAAAAATCGCCAATTTAGAGGAATATATCCATCAAATGTAAGTAAGTGAATGCTCATGCCATAAGGTGTGAGCTTTCCTTGTTTGTATGGATATGGGTGTTTGGCGATACCTTCAGAATGACAATCAAGGTTGGGCTTGCACCTTTCTTTTTGTGGTATGGCTACAAAAAGGGTATCAAATGGAAGTTTTTCAAGAAAATGGATTGTTCGGGGCAAGGAATCAAAATGGAATAGTTATTATTCCACCTCAATACATTGAAATGCAGCCATTCTGCTGCGGACTATCATTGGTTAGGAATCGTCAATATCAATATGCTTACATTGATATATTAAATAGACAAATAGTTCCATTTGGGAAATATATTTGGTGTGACCCTCAATTTACAAACAATTATGCACGAGTTAAATTGAAAGATAATATCCATTGGGGTATAATTGACACATTTGGGAAAATCGCAATTTATCCTAATCTCGAATATATCGCTCCACTTGAAATCTTTAAAACATGGGGAAATAATGATGCTGTAAAAGTGAGAGGAAAATATAAAGGAAAAATGATTGGTTATATTATTGACCCGATGTCCAAAGTCAATTTGCCTATTGATTTTGAATTTATGCCTGATTTTGAGTTGAATGAGTTACCCCTACATGATAAATCTGCTATTAAAAAGCCAAAGATCGAGAAACTATATACAGATGATAATCAAATAAAAGATTCATTTTGGTGGGAGACAGAGGATTGGGAAGACCAAAGACTTGATGCTTTTGAAGGTGATGAAAGTAATTATTGGAATATTGATTAACTAAAAACATATAAAATGAATAAGAAAATTATTGTACTTTTTATGCTACTCTGTTGTATATTCATAATAAGTTGTAGCAATAAAGATGAAGAAAACAGCCTGTCTGTAATTGGGACTTGGAATGCCACAATTTTAATAGAAGATGCGGTATATATAGATTTAGAAAAAGAAGAACATAATGAAGTTGAAATAGGTTATGGAGCTTATATTTGGGAGTTTGTAGAAAATGGTAATATTAAAGTGACTGGTAGTGCTGACGGTATTTATCAATGGTACAATAAAGGAGAAAAACCTACAGATTATCAAACCTTTGCCTTTGACAAAAATCAGATGAAATTGCTAATGGAATTTTCAAATACTACAAAATCTCCTGTTATCTATGATGTGTTGGAATTATCTAATACAGAAATGATATTAAGAGATTCTGCTAAATGGTTGAATATGGGAGAGGGAGAAGTTAAAATTACTCGAACTTTAACTCTCACAAGAATCAATTAAGTAATGGAATTTCCTCTAATTTTAGGCTTACAAAAGACAGGCTTGCCCCTGATAGTAACATCAGGCAAACTAAAGAACTTCTGTTTTCTTATAGATACAGGAGCCACACACAATGTCCTTTTTACTTATGTATTTGAACATTTCAAGAATGAATTTAGGATGCTTGATGAACATCAAAGCACAATGGGTATAGAAGGGAACTATAAAGAATGTCCAACCATTGAAGCAATATTCACTTTTGAAGGGGTTGATTACACTTCAACCTTTACTGTTTTGGATGCTACAAATGCAGTGGCACATATACAAGAAGAAACAGGGGTGCAAATCCATGGTATACTAAGTACCGACTTTTTTATACAAAACAAATGGATAATCAATTTTGATAAACTAATTATCAGCACTAATGATTCAGAATAAATCAGATATTTATCCATACGAAAGAAGTTGGTTTTACATTTCTTCTTGACAAGAATTTAAATGTACCTATAATAATAAACAAGCATCTTTCATCAAAAAATAGTTATGAAGAAGAAATAAATAACTTAGTACTACATAAGCACTTCCATATAATGTAATAAATAATTTTAGTATTAATCTGAAAACACTCTCTGTTTTCTCCCATGTATTAACCATAAGAGGTTGGATTTAAGTATCTAATTGATATACAACAATTTTATTGCATATTAATTTATTACTGAAAATCCTTGTGTCCCCGGTTCGATTCCTGGTGGCACCACTTCAAAGGCCGAATATTCGATATGGATATCCGGCCTTTGATTTTGTTTTTCTGGGGCCGTAGGTTCTTGTTCTAAATCTCTTGCCAATTTGTTCCAGGCTCTATTATCGGGTGTAAAACCTGGGAGACTTTGGGTGCTTTTACGGGAGTGAAGAACGGGGCAAAAAACAACAATCGGAGGTTCCGCAATTGCGGAGCCTCCGATTGTTGTTTTTTCACCGTCTTTTATCGGTATACATTAGAGTAGCAGGTTGTCCATGATTTCCAAGGTGTGGTGGACAGTTTGTTCCGAGGTGCGAGTTTTTGTGCCGATCGCTGTGTAAGCTACAAGAATGTCTCCGGTTGATGCCGCTCTCATGTAGGCTCCATAATCGGTTTGTGGATTGCTTATTTTGCCGTATGCATGGACAAAAGTGGCTGAATATCGGGAGGTGTCCACGTCCACGGGCAGATAACGTTCTATAAGAAAATCTACGAGTTCCATGCCGGCAGACAACTCAACTACGACTCCGCTTGCGGACATTCCTTTTTCGTCGAAAAGGAAGATATAATATGGGGCTTTCGAATTATTGGTTTTAAACATCAATGAATTGTCTTTGTCATTGATAGGAGTACCGTATTTTGCGCAGATGGTTTCCTTTGATGCACCCCAATCCATGCTCGGTTCGTCGTAAAGGTGGTTTTTGGGTTTGACTTCAACCGGTAACGTGAGATTATCGGCCGTAATGTTTGTTCTGCCTACGAACTTCGCTGTGATTGTGCCGTCTTTGACGGTTGCGGCAAACTCATTGTCGGATTCCCATATCAGGCCGGAAATGTTTGTGCCCTCGATAACTTGCGTTTCATCGGGATGCAATGTGTACGCTTTTTGGGAGAGTCGGGGCGAATTTTCATCGCTCTTGTTGCAAGCATAGAATGCAAGTGTAGCCGCAGTCAGAAGCAGGATTGTAGAGGTTTTTTTCATTTTTTTTGTTTTATCGTTTTTTTGCAATAGTGCCGTTGCTTCATTCGGCTCGGTATGCGCAATTGTCGATAAAAGAAAAGCGCAGACTTCCGCCATACGCTGTCTTAGCCCACCACAGGCTACAATCTACTATGGGATAAGTCCGCGCCGTATGGCACGAATCCCAATGTAGGTTGTAATAGCTCGTTCTTTGGTCGAGGTGGTGGTTCAGACAGCGATTGAGCTTATATGTTTTAAAGTTGTGGCTCCATTGAAAGTGCCACATTGCAAATATAAGAATTTTTCCGATAAGAGCCAAAACGACATAATCGTTTTGGCTCTTATCGAGGTTTTTATATTAGTTCAAACATAAACTAAAAAGTGTATACGGATTGATGCGGAGAGTAACCGTGTGCTATGCGAAAGGCTGTGTTCCTCGAGAGGCACAAACATTGTCGCATGATTAGAAACCTTATGCCGTTGCGTGCCGAAAGGCGGGCGGCTCACTCCATCGGCCGGATGCGGACCTCGGTCACGCCCTCCAGCATGCGCACGAGGCGGTCGAGGTCGGTTTTCTCCTCCACTTCGCCGTAGTGGTAGGGATAGAAGATCTTCGGTCGCAGGGCGCGCACGGCCTCCGCAGCCTGGTCCACGGTCATGGTGTAGGGCTGGTTCACGGGCAGAAAGGCGATGTCGATGTCGCGCAGCGACTCCATTTCGGGAGTGTTCTCGCCGTCGCCGGCAATGTAGATGCGGGTGCCGCCGAGCGTGAGCACGTAGCCCACGTCCTCGCGTTCGCGCGGATGGAAGTCGAGGTGCCCCTCGGTGGTGTTGTAGGCTGCCACGGCCTCGATGCGCACGTAGTCGCGCGGTGCGGCCGTCTCGCTGGGCCGCATGACGAGGCATTCGCCCTCGAATCCCTCGGCCGTGGTCTTGTCGCATACGAGGAGGCTCGCGCGCTCCGTCACGGCGTCGATCGCGGCCCGGTCGAAGTGGTCGTAGTGGGAGTGGGTGACGAGCACCAGGTCGGCTTTCGGAAGACGTGCGTAGTCCGCATAGCTGCTCACGGGGTCGGTATAGATGTGTTTTCCCTTGTATTCGATCGCGAGTGCCGCGTGGCGGAAGAAAGTGAACGTGAGTTCCGAGCCGTCGCGCGTCGTGAGCGTGTCCTGCGGATGGAGGGGCGCGTCGTTGCGCGCGGAGCGTGAGAAAAGTGCCATTTGGTTATGTGTTTGAGGTTCGTTCGCGGTGCACGGCGCGTGCCGCACGTCGCAAGATACGAAGAAAACGGCAAAAACCGAGCGCCCGGCGTGCGGAAATCGCTGCCGCGGGGTCAGATCCCCTGCCCGAGGCGGCGCATCGACCGCGAGCAGCATCCGGCGATGCCGATCGCCGCGATGGCGGCGCCCGCCAGCACGAAGGTAGCGTTCAGGCCGATGCTGTCGGCCAGGAAGCCGGAGCCCACGACGCCCAGCATGGCGGGCATCATGCTCAGACCCGAGTAGAGCGACAGCACGCGGCCCAGCATGCCGGGGGCGAAGCGGCGCTGCACGACGGCGACGAACGAGGCTTTGAAGACACTGCCCGCGATGCCGGAGAAGACCTGGAGCAGCGTGAAGAGGGCGAATGCGGCGGGCGGCAGAAGTCCCGACACGAGGAACGAAGCCCCCACCGTGACGTACATGGCCTGTATGAGCAGTACTTTGTCGATGCGGTAGCTGCGCAGGCCCATCAGCAGCCCTCCGGCGAGCGAGCCGCCGCCCCACACGATCTCGATGAGGCTCATTTCGCAGACCCCGCCGCCGAAGTGGCGGAGCGTCATGAGCGGAAAGAGCACGCCCACAGGCATGATGAAGAATAGTACGAGGATCGCCGAGCCGAAGAACTGCGTCATGCCCCGGGTGTTGCGGATGGCCGCGGCGCATTCGCGCATTTCGCGCAGCAGGGCGGGGCGCTGCGTGCCGCTGCGCGGCGGGTTGGGTATGCGCACGAAAGCCAGCGATCCGCAGGCGATCAGTGCGCCTGCAACGTCGAGCAGCAGGATGTCGCTCAGCTCGGCGAAGGCCAGCAGCAGTGCGCCCAGTGCGGGGCCGGCGATGGACGAGGCCGATTCGAGCGACTGATTGACGCCGGCGATGCGCGTGAGCTGTGCCGCCGGGGCCAGCAGGGGCATGGAGGCCTCCATGGCAGGGGTGTGGAAAGCCGAGCCGATCGAGCGGCAGGCGAGCAGTGCGTAGACGTGCCACAGCTCCGCGGCGCCGAAGCGGAAGAGCAACGCCAGGGCCAGCGTGCAGAGGGCGATGAATCCGTCGGCCAGGATCATCGTGCGCTTGCGGTCCCAGCGGTCGATCCACACGCCCGCCACGAGGCCCAGCAGCGATTGGGGCAGCATGCCGGCGAGGGCGGCGAACGCGAGGGTCTCGGCCGATCCGGTTTCGAGGCTCAGGTAGAAGATCACGGCATAGCCTACGACGGAGCTGCTCAGGATGGATATTCCCTGTCCGGTCCAGATGACCGCGAGTACCTGTTTCCAGTTTTTGCCGTGTTCCATGTCGTGTTTCGATCCCGGGGGACAAAGATATGAAAATTCGTCGAATGAAAATGTGTGGCGCCGGCTGTGCTGCCCTGTTGTTTTGGACTTGCGGTGAAAGCGTTTGTGCGGCCGGGAGGCTCCGTAGGGATGGAGCGCTGTGCGGCGGACGGCGGGTGCGGGGCGAAAAGCGTGGTATGCATTTTGCCGGAAAGGAGGAAAACCGTTAAATTTTTGTGTTATGAATACCGACAAACGTACCAATGGCAGCAAGCGGAACTCGGAGTTCCACCGATTTTTCGTCGATGCGATGAAGGATATTTACTGGGCCGAGAAACACCTCGATCCCGCGCTGCTGAAGATGGAGAAGGCGGCGACCGACCCCGGGCTGGCGGCTGCGTTCAAGAAGCACAACACCGAGAGCGCCCGTCAGATTCAACTCGTGGAGCAGGTGTTCGAGCTGCTGGGCGTGAAGCCCGCCGCCAAGAAGTGCGAGGCGATGGCCGGTCTGATCAAGGAGGCCGAGGAGATCATCGCCGACACGGAGCGGGATTCGTTCGTGCGCGACGCCGGACTGATCCTCGCCGCGCAGAAGGTGGAGCATTACGAGATCGCGACCTACGGCACGCTCGTGGCGCTGGCCGACTTCCTGCCGGAACGCGGCGTGAAGAAGCTGCTGGCGCAGATTCTTCAGAACGAGAAAGATACCGATGCGGGTCTTACGCGCATTGCCGAACAGACGGTCAATGCCTGCGCTGCATTGGAGTAGGCCGCGCGACGCAAACCGCTGCGGCGGAGGAGGAACGCTCGGCGTTCCTCCTTTTTTCGTGTCCGCGGAGACGGGACGCGCGGCGCCGGGGCGTTCGGCGGGTGACCGGACGGAAGAGGCGGCAGTGGATTTTCGGCGGGGCGGTTTGTGCGTCCTGCTGAAATAGGTGGCGCCGGGGAATAGGGCGGCATCGGATGCGGGCCCGGGAGAGGTCCGGCAGGTGGTTTGTGTGTCTTTCTGAAATGGGGGGCGATCGGAAAGCGGTCGGCCGGGGATCGTGCGGTGGCGGTGCCGCACCGGTCGTATGTGCCATGGTGCGCGCGACAGGGGCGGCAGAAGTGCGTGCGGGAATGTGCCCGAGTCCTGTGGCTGGTGTTCGGTGCGGGGGACGGAGGGACGGAGGGACGGAGGCGGCACGGCGCGTGCGGATAAAAAAACCGGACGAATCGTCCGACTCCGGGGAGCCGCCGTTTCGTCCGGCTGCGGTTGCGGCACCCTGACGGATGCCCTATACAACTGCCCGACAGGCCCGCTGCGAAGCGGACCGTCCGCTATTTAACTGCTTTTACGATTGCCTCGAAAGCCTGGGGTTCGTTCATCGCCAGGTCGGCCAGCACCTTGCGGTTGAGCTGGAGTCCTTTGGCGTTGATCTTGCCCATGAATTCCGAGTAGGTCATTCCCTGCATGCGGACTGCGGCGTTGATACGCGTGATCCACAGGCTGCGGAATGTCCGCTTTTTGAGCTGGCGGTGCGCATAGGCGTACTGCAAACCCTTCTCGACCGTATTTTTCGCTACGGTCCATACGTTTCCCCTTGAACCAAAGTTACCTTTGGCAAGTTTCAAAACCTTTTTTCTTCTTGCGCGTGACGCAACAGCATTTACTGAACGTGGCATAAACGATAAAGTTTTTGAGGGAGCTGTCAGCGACGTGATTCTCTCACGCTCTTCGGGGCTGATTTACTCCGGTTGATAAAATTACCGCACGTGAATTACTTCACGAGCAGGCTCTTGATTTTGGCCTCGTCGGCCGGCGAAACGATACCCGAATAGCACAGGTTGCGCTTCTGTTTTTTAGTCTTTTTGGTCAGGATGTGACTGTGATAAGCGTGCTGACGCTTGATCTTTCCCGTGCCGGTGAAGGTAAAACGCTTCTTCGCAGCGGCATTAGTTTTCATTTTTGGCATGGATCGTAAAAGTTTAGTTAAACATAGCGTGCAAAGATACGAAAAAAACGGAAACAGCCGCACCCCCGCGGGGAAAAATTGCATCTCCGGGGGCGAAATATGCGGAGATGCCGCATTGTCCGAGGTGCATAGCGCCGGCCGGTGCGCTCCGCAGCCCTCCGGATGCGAATGCCCCGCGCAATATTCGATTGCGCGGGGCTTGTCGCAGTTTTTCTTTTGCGGTTTCGTTGGCCGCGGTTTTGCTTGCGGCGGGGCGGTCGGTATGCGGCCGCGGCCGCGGTGCCGAATGTGATCCGGGTGCCGGTGCCGAAGCCGTTCGCAGGTTCGGTTCCGGGCCGTGCGGCGATCTGCTTCGTGCCGCCGCAACGGCAGGGCGGCCCCGTCCACGTTCGCGGTTTCGGGCTTCGGCTCGAAGCCGAAGCCGTTTTCGAACTCCGGCTCCGAGCCGGGCTCAGGCTTCGGCTTTCGAGTATTCCGAGAATTCGCAGCCGAAGCGCTCGATGAGCATGTTGTCCATTTCGTCGGCCCGCAGTGCCAGCCCCACGATGCGGTCGCGGATCGTCTCCTCCGACTCCGGCGTGATGTCGGAGAGGTGGATGCGGTAGGCGATGTAGATCTGACGGCCCTCGATTCCGAGCTTGTAGGGCCCGAAATCCTCCGACAGCATGTAGTCGAGCACGGGTTCGACGTTCTTCTTGGGCAGCAGGTTGATCGGCGACGTGGAGAAGAGGTAGTCGCCGTCGTAGACGAAGATGCGGATCTCCGAGCTTCCCTTGTGGAAAAGCCACGAGTCGCTGCCGTTGCGGGCGAGCACGGGCGCGATGCCCATGCGCTCGATGGCGCTCTCGACGAAAGCGCCGAGCGGCGTCTGCGTGCGCACGTCGAATACTCCGTCGGGGAGTTTCTCTCCGCACGACGGGCAGTACTCGTCCTCGTCGCGGATCAGCGTGTCGCAGCCGGGGCAGAGCACGCCGTACTGCGTGCGGTCGGGTTCGCCGACCGTGTCGAGCAGCTTGCGCAGCGTGGCGACGGGGATGCCGAAGCCCATGTTGTCGGCCTCGGTGAACTTGCTGACGGTGATGCCGACGACCTCGTTGCGGTCGTTGAACATCGGGCCGCCCGAGTTGCCGGGGTTCACCGCGGCGTCGGTCTGGATGTAGTAGCTGCCGTCCATCAGCTGGCGGGGCGACGACACGGTGCCCTCGGTGACCGAGAGCGGCATGCCGTAGGGGTATCCCGCCACGAAGATGCGGCCGCCCACCTCCAGTGCGTCGTCCGCGGCGAGCGCGAGGGCGGGCAGGGGGGCGAAGTCGTGGTCCGCGGCCAGCAGCGCCAGGTCGAGCGAGGGGGCTGCGAGGATCACGCGTGCGGGGTAGGGCGTGCGGTCGTTGTCGTGCAGGGCGACGTCGCGGAAGCCCTCGACCACGTGGTAGTTGGTGACGAAGATGCGGCGGTCGTGCAGGTAGAAACAGCTGCCCGAACCTCCGGCGTGCGTCACTTTGAAAACGGAGCGATAGATTGAGTTCTGGTCCATTGTGTGCTGTATGTGTTACGGTGCGGGCCGCGTCGGCGGGCTTGCAGGGCCTCATCACGGAGGCGGCCCCGGGCGGTGTGCCGGCTGCGGCGCGCGGGTTGCGGCTGCGGCGCGCGGGTTGCGGCTGCGGCGCGCGGATGCGACGGCTGCCGCATCGCACGCGCCGCCCCGCGCTATTCCTCTTTGCTGAGCAGGCGTTGCAGGCGCTCCTTCAGCCGTTCGATGCCTGCGTGCAGCAGGCTGCCGATGCGGTTCGTGCCGCCGGCGGCGCCGTCGTCCCCCAGGTCGCCCTCCATGATGCGGTCGATGGTCTCGAAGAGGATCTCCGACGCCTCTTCGGCGGGCAGTCCGGCCGACGAACGCAGTGCGGTGCGCACCAGGTCGTTGAGGTCGTCCTGCACGTCGTTGTAGAAGTACATCTCGTAGAACTTGTAGAGGATGCGCACGGCGCTGCGTTCGAAGTCGCGGTTCTGCATGGCTTCGTCCGCCTCGCGCCACACGTCGCGCATGTTCTCCTGCACGTTGGCCAGCGACGAGCGGCGGCGCGTGGAGACCAGCGTGTCGGTGAAGTAGAGGTCCGCCGCGAGCGCCTCGCCGGGCGTGTCGCGCAGCTTTTCGAGGAACGCGCGCCCCTTGGCCACGAGGTCCGTTAGGGGTAGTTCGCGGTCCATGTCGTCCACGGCCTGCTCCAGCTCGTTGCGCAGCTGCCCCTGGGGCTGTGCGAAGTAGGCGATGCGGTAGAATGCCGTGTCGAGCACGTTCCATGCATAGCCGTAGCGGCGTGCCGCCTCGTAGTCTTTCACGGCGTCGAGCGTTTCGGTGCATACCGCGCGCATGGCCTCGACGATGCGCGCCGTTTCCGCCTCGGGGTAGGGGGTGACGCGGGGTTCGTAGCAGCGTTCGGCTCCGAACTTGGTGCAGAACTCGTCGTCGTAGCGGTCGCCCACGTGGCAGATGTTGCGCAGGATGAAGAAGAGCTTGTGCGGATGGCTCTGCGACAGCGGGCATTCGTACTCCATGCGGAGCTTGTCTCCCTCCTTGCGGAAGCGCGACAGCATCAGCCGGTTGAGCGTGAGGTCCGCCACCTGGCGCAGCATGGCCGTTCGCTGCCTGGCGGGCAGCGTGAGGAAGTCCGCGCGGATCGAGAGCGTCCCGTCGTCGATGCGGATGCAGACCAGGATCGAGCCGTGGGGTATGCGGAACTCCGTGCCGTCGGCATTGCCGAATCGGGGCCGGATGGTGTCGTTCAGGTAGTCGAGCAGCAGGTGGAACGCCTCCTTGTGGTTGCCCGCGGCGTATTGCTCGACGCTGCGGTCGAGGTACTCCGGGTTGAGGCTGCTCCGGGTCGAGTCGAGAATGGGTTCGACGAATCGTGGGGTCTGTTTCATCGCGGCGGCGGAATTAGTCTGCTTCGACGGTGATCGTGCCGTCCGGTGCCACGCTGGCGGTCGCCTGGTAGTACACGAGCGAGGTCTGGCCCGCGCTGCTCACCTTCTCCTTGCCGTCCTCGGTGAAGTTCATGACGAAGCGGGTCTCGTGCGTGCCGAACTGCTTGCCGCGGTCGAGCAGCGCGTTGCCCGAGGGGATGGTTTCGGTCACCTCGTACATGCTCACCGACTTGAACGTGTAGCCTTCGGGCAGGGTCGTGCGTGCCTCGGCGATCTGTGCGGCGATCTGCTGCGGATCGAGCGACGCGAGGTCGATGCCGACGGTCGTTTCGTATTCGGGTTTGCGTATGCCGTTGTCGGCCGACAGGTTGCCCGGTGCGCGGCCGTCGAGGTAGAAGGTCTGCGTGAAGGTGCGGTCGTCGCGGTCGATCATCGACACCGATACGAAGAATAGCCGGTCGGAGAGCGCCTCGCCCTCGCTGAACAGGATGTGGTAGATTTTGAACTCCCCGGTGTCGAGGTGTTTGGCCACGTGCTCCAGGGCGCGGGCGTAGCTGTCGGCCTCGGCGGTGGGCAGGCCTTTCAGGTTGTCGATTACGGTGCAGGAAACCACTGCCGCTGCCGCTGCGATCGAAAGCAGAAGTTTTTTCATGTTCGTAGTTTTTTTATGGGTTTTGTTCGTTGTGCGGGTCGCCTGAAACAGGCGAAACCCGAGCCCGAAATTAATAATAATTATGCGGAACGGAAAGATTTTTTCGCGTTTTTTTATCCGCTGCGCCCTCGACCGCCTTCAAGCGATATGGGAAATGCGTCGAAAAAAGACAGGCTTCGCTTTATTTGCTGATTCGACTCTCGTAGTATGCCATGCGCTCGCGGCAGACGGTTTCAACGACCTGTTTCAACCGTTCGACTTTCGGGGTTAATGCGTCGATGTCCTCTTTCGTGACGATGAAATTCTTTTTGTTGTATCGGGCTTCAATATAGGCGCGACGCAGAAGTTCGAACAAACGTTTTTCCTCCGGCGTGTCGCGCGGAAATACTTTCACCAGTTCAAATGTGTAACTTTTGCTTTTGTTGAGCAGAAATTTAAGGTCATGCTCCTTATGTCCATAAAGAGCGTATACCAATACGACCGTCTTGATTAAGCATTCTGTCACCTGATGTAAATCAAACGCACAGAACCGGTAGTTCACATTGGATAAATCAGTTTGGTAATGTGTATAATGAGTATTTGCATCATCTAATTTATCAGCGTAATACTCTAATGCCATCTCCTTGATTTCCGAAAAATTAAGTTCTCGCGGTGCGGACAACGTAAATTCGCCACTGTCGTAAAGCATGACCCCTTCGTTTACAATATCCACATAGAAGTACCGACCTTCGGACAAGGCATTGTTCAGTTTGGATGCATTCTCGCTGATAATTTGGATTTTCGTAACGTCTTCTTCATTTTTGCCCTCCGCAAAACGATCGCGAATGCGTGACTCGATATAGCCCTCGCTCTTGCCCAGACGTTTTTTCGAGACGACCAGAATGTCGTAGTCGCTGTTGAACTCGATCAAACCTCCTCCGTAATCTTTGGTCACATCGTGACGAACGAACGTATTCTTCGCATAGCTTCCGAAAAGGATGACCATTCCGACATCCTGTATTTCTTCTCGTATCAACGCCACGAGCTGGCGAAGATCGCGCTGTGCGAACTTGGGCAAAAAGTCTATCGAGGTCTTCATATCCACAAAATTACGCAGATTTTTCCAATAAAACATGCCCGAATCGTGTAAAATTTGGATTTTATTGCTACCTTTGTTTCAAGATTCCTTTGGTGTGGTTCGTTGTACCGGGGCAACATAGGTTGTCTATGAACGAATAATACCGCAACTATAATGCAAACTTTAAGGAATCATCTCAGTTCGGCTTAGACCGGCGGACATATCATAAAGGGTAAAACAACTCTTTATACCTAAAGCAAACATAGGAACCTCTTTCGGGAGGGTTTGAATACCGGTATAAACGTTGTCAGTCCTTGTTATGTTCTGTCCCTTTGTGGGCAGAACAGACAAGGGCGCA
>ERZ777306.3223-NODE-3223-length-17664-cov-5.259924_pt1 | contig 17664 bp, 13 predicted proteins | sample MGYA00374966_ERZ777306 | MGnify/ENA primary metagenome ERZ777306 (study PRJEB29329, sample SAMN06343882) | mouse gut metagenome | isolation source: Mouse cecum | place: Austria: Vienna | collected 2014-11-15 ...
GCCAAGTGGTAAGGCAAAGGTCTGCAAAACCTTTATTCCCCGGTTCAAATCCGGGTGGCACCTCTTCATCATCGCCTTGTGTTCTGTATGAACCAGGCGATGATTTTTTGTGTTGCAATCGTTTGAAGCACCACGCGAGCCATGCATATATGCAGAATTTTCGCCGCTTTTATGCAAAATGTGAGTTCCCTCCATCTGCCAGCCTGACGCCAGCCTGCCCTTGCAAAAATAGAATAGGTTCTCGCATATTCATACATGTGTCATGATAGACGCCTCTGAATTGTCATTATTTCCATTCCTTCCAAATAACGGGCGGGAAAACATAAAAAAAACGATCAAAATGGCGGAAAATCTTTCTTTTTGTTTGAAAATTACTTGTTTTTAATATATACTATCCATGTTGCTCATATCAGAAGGACCAGACGATATGGATTGCATTTTTAAACATCCTGTTCCTGGCGAAGAAAGGTGGAAACTGACGATGGATTTAGCTAATATCGTAAAGCGCATTCCTGATTATTCTTGCTTTCTGACTGTCGATGAGCTGGACAGCAGCACCGCACAGCTGGCCAAGGATTTTCCCGACCGTGTCGAGGTAAGCTGCGTGGGCCATTCCCGGCAAGGCTCGCCTATTCAGCTGATCAAAATTGGCCACGGCTCCAAAAACGCTCTGGTTTTTGCATGCCCCCATCCCAACGAGCCCATCGGTTCCCTGACGGTCGATTTTCTGACCCGTGAGCTTGCCTCCAACCCGCAGCTGGAGAAAGAGCTGGATTATACATGGTATTTCATTAAGTGCATTGATATCGACGGCAGCCGCATGAACGAGGGATGGTTTAAGGGACCCTTTGGCATCACCAATTATATGCACCACTATTTCCGCCCCGCATTCCGTGATCAGGTGGAATGGACTTTCCCCGTGACGTATAAGAAGCTGCACTTCAACAGCCCCATTCCCGAAACCGAGGTGCTGATGGAGCTGATTGACACCCTGCATCCTGAATTTATGTTTTCCCTGCACAACCTCGGTTTCGGGGGCGCCTATTGGTACATCAGCAAGGATATTCCTGAGCTGTATCCCAAGTTCTATCACATCACCAAGCAAATGGGCGTCCCCCGCAAGCTGGGTGAAGCCGAAACCCCCTATGCCGTATCCTTTGCCCCCGCGGTCTTCCAAATGATGAAGGCGAAGGATTCCTACGATTATACGGAGCGCTTCACCAACCAGGATCCCGCCGCCAAGCGCGATTACGGCACCAGCAGCGATGAATACGCCAACCGTGACGGCAAGGACCGCACCATGACCTTCGTATGCGAGCTGCCCTATTTCTACTCGGATAAAATCGACGACACCTCCTATACCGAACGCGACCGCAGCGATGTCATTCTGGAAAGCTGCGACATGAAAGAAAAGCTGGACGCGCAGACCCGCCAGGTTTACGACGCCGTTATCAGCCTGCTCAGCCCGGAGGACAACTATTTCCGCCGCGCGCTGGACGAAAAGCTGGGCGGCGCGGAAAGCATTCAGGCGCAGCGCGCATGGGCCAAATCCCCTCAATGCGCGGGGAAGGCCACCCAGGCGCAGATGTTTGACAACCTGTATGTCATGCGCTATTTCCGCTGCACCAACCTTTGCCTGCTCACCCGCGCCATCGCCTTTGAGCTTGAACGTGCCGCCCAGCGGCATTTCGATTCCGCCCAGATGGACGCGCTGAAAAAAGCGCACGCGGACGCTGAGGCGCTGTTGGATTCGGAGTGCGCCTACCTGGAAGAAAACATGAATTATCAGATCACCCCCATCCGCAACCTGGTCACCGTGCAGGTCGTTTGCGGCCTGCTCACCGCCGAATATGTATCTTCACATTCGTGAAGTTGCATAGAAAACATTCTTATAGGAGAGGAAGGTACTTATGGTAAAGAAAATTGTATCCCTGCTGCTCATGCTGTGCCTGGCCATCAGCGTCATGGCGCCCGCAGCATTGGCCGACGATGATAACGAAACCTTCATTGTCGCTATGTCGGAAGACCCCAAATGCTTCAACCCTGTCGCCCAGGCCGACGATCATGGCTGGCCCGTGTTCCAGAATATGTTCGACGGTCTGTTCCAGCTGAACTGGAACAACGAAATCGTGCCTAACCTGTGCGAAACCTACACCATCTCCGATGACGGCCTGACCTACACCTTCAACCTGCGCAAGGGCGTCAAGTGGCATGACGGCGAAGCCTTCACCTCGGAGGACGTTGCCTTCACCTACGACATGATTATGAAGAACAGCGGCGTCATCTCTCAGGAGCTTAACAACTCCGTGGCGGAAATGAGCTGCCCTGACGAAAACACCTTTGTCATGGTGCTCAAGGCGCCCAACGCGCCCATTCTGGGAACCCTGGCCTGGTACGGCAACTTCATCCTGCCCGAGCATCTGTACAAGGATGTGGAGGACTGGAAGACCTGCGCGGCCGCCACGACCAACCCCGTGGGCACCGGCGCTTACAAGTTTGTCAGTTATGACCGCGGCATCAGCATCGTGCTGGAGAAAAACCCCGACTACCACCTGGGCGAACCCGATGTGGAGCGACTGATCTTCCAGGTCATCCCCGACTCCGATACCGCCCTGCAGGCCTTCTTCAACGGCGAAATCGACATGCTCAAGCCGGTGCCCAATTCCCAGGTGCCCGCTCTGCTGCAGGATCCCCAGTACAAACTGGGCTACTCCAGCGCCGCCCGCCGTTATCAGATTGCCATGAACATGGAAAGCGAAAAGATGACCTGGGCAGTGCGCAAGGCCGTCGCCCTTTCCATCGACCGTGAGGAAATCTCCCGCAAGGGAACCAACGGCCTGATGCCCCCGGCCTATGGCTTCTATCCGCCTTACTGCGAGTGGGCTTTCAACGCGGCCGCCGACATCGGCCAGCGTGATGTGGCGCAGGCCCGCAAGGTTCTGGAAGACGCCGGCTACACGGCGGACAGCAACGGCTACTACATTGAAATCGAAATGCTGGTCTTCTCCAGCGGCTCTTACGCGGATTGCGGCAAGGTCATGCAGTCCAACCTGAAGGAAGCCGGCATCAACATGAAGCTGACCGTGCTGGAGAGCGCCGCCTGGAACGACCGCGTGGTGAACGGCGATTTCGATATGGCCATGCTCAACGGCTATCAGGGCCCCGACCCCGACGCCATGTCCAAGCGCATTGGCACCGGCGGTATGGCCAACTACTCCCACTATTCCAATGCTGAAGTGGACGAGCTGCTTGAAAAGGCCCGCACCCTCACCAAGGACGAGGAGCGCGGCGCCTGCTATCGCCGGATCCAGGAGATACAGGCGGAAGAGCTGCCCATCATCCCTGTTGTGGAAATGACCACCTACTACATTTGCAGAAGCAATATTTCCGGCATTCCCTACATTGATCAGACCCCCGACGTCAGCGACAACAGCTACGCCAAGGTGGTCATCGACTAAGCCAGGCACCCCTTCACCAGACAGGCGCCGTCATCCAGCGTCTGTCTGGTGTTCATTACGGCATAAGGAGGCGGGGAGATGCAGCGATATTTATTAAAAAAGATGGTCACAGCCTTTTTTATTGTATTCGTGGTCATCGTGCTGAACTTCGTGATTATCAATATGGCGCCGGGCGATCCTGTCCGAATTCTCGCCGGGGCGGATACGCTGACGGAGGAAGTCCTTGAATCCCTTACCATCGAGTTTGGTCTGGATCAGCCCTTTCATGTGCGCCTGTGGAAATACATTTCCAACCTTTTTCATGGAGACCTGGGCCAGTCCTTCGCGTACTCCCAGCCTGTCAGCGTGCTGATTGGCGAACGCTTCGGCAATTCTCTGCTGCTTTCCGGCACCAGCGCTATCCTGGCAGTCATTATCGGCTGCTGGCTTGGCCTGTACGCCGGAAAAAACCATGGCGGGCTTTTGGATAGGTTTTTTTCCAGCATCGCGTACCTTTTCAATTCCATGCCGTCCTTCTGGGTTGGCATGATGGGTATTTTGCTGTTTGCGACCAATCTCAAGTGGCTTCCCACGCAAGGCATGTACAATCTGCGGGCAGGCTACACCGGTGCTGCGCATGTGCTGGATGTCCTGAAGCACATGGTTCTCCCCTGTTTCGCTTTGATTGCGATTCAGATTCCCAGCTATTTTCGTATCACCAAAACCTCGGTCATGCAGGTGATGGCGGACGATTACATCATGACCTTCCGCGTAACGGGCATGAGCGAGAAAAAGATTTTCCGCAAATACATTCTGAAAAACGCCATTTTGCCGGTGCTGACCGTCTTCGGCATCAATCTGGCTTACGTCGTGTCCGGCTCTACGCTGATAGAAATCGTATTCTCCTGGCCCGGTATCGGCTCCATGATGTATCGCGCGATTATGGTGCGGGATTACAACGTACTGATGGGGATTTATTTGATCCTGGCCCTTGCGGTGGCGGGCATGATGATCCTGGTGGATCTCGTCTATGCCTGGCTGGATCCTCGTATCCGCTATACCTGACGGGAGGAACAAAGAATGGGAAAAAAATTACGCAAAATGGCAAAGCGCCTGGGCTCTTTATGGCGCGCCAGCCGGCAGCTTCAGGCAGGTCTGCTCTTATTTCTGATCGTCCTGCTTATCGCGATTTTCGCCGGCGTTCTCTCTCCCTACGACCCGTATTTCCTCAGTGAGGATTTGCTGGTTGCGCCCGGCAGCGAGAACCATCCGCTGGGAACAAACCAAATGGGCTGCGATATCCTCAGCATGATCCTGCACGGAAGCCGCGCAAGTCTGGCCATTGGTATTGTATCCGCGCTGATTTCCGGCATTATCGGCACATTGCTGGGCGCCTTCGCCGGGTATTACGGCGGCAAGCTGGATAAAGTCACCTCAGAAATCATCAACATTTTCCTGATGATTCCATCGTTTTTCCTGGTGCTGATTATCGTTTCCATCTTTGGCAGCAACATGTTCAACGTCATGCTGGTCATCGGTCTGACCTCATGGCCTTCCAACGCCCGGATGATGCGCGTACAGGCCATGAGCCTCAAGGAGCGCACCTTTATCAAAAGTGCCGTGGTGATGGGTGAAAGCCGCATCCGCATCCTGTTCAAGTACATCATTCCCAACGGGCTGTTCCCCGTCATCGCCAATACCACCATGGGCGTCGCCAAGGCCATCCTAACCGAAGCCAGCCTTTCCTTCTTAGGCCTCGGTGATCCCAACATTGTCAGCTGGGGACAGATGGTCTTTGATGGAAAAGCGTATCTGCAAACCGGGTGGTGGATTTCCACCCTTCCGGGTTTGTCCATCATGCTGATCGTCATCATTTTCTATATGATCGGCGACGGCTTGAATTACGCGCTCAGTCCGCGCCTGAAAAAGCTGTAAGAAGGAGGGAAACCAATTGTTGCTTGAATTGCAGGATCTGTGCGTAACCTACCGCACAGGCAAAAAAGACCTGAAGGCAGTGGATCACGTTTCCTTCGGCATTGAGCGCGGCGACACGTTAGGCATCATCGGCGAGAGCGGCTCGGGAAAGTCCACTCTTGTGATGGCCATGCTTCGGCAGCTGGATCCGCGCTTTGCCAAAATTTCCGGCAGCATTCACTTCAAAGGGCAGGAACTGACGGCGCTGTCCAACGATGAGTTCAAGCGTCTTTTATGGAAGCAGATCGCCATCGTCTTTCAGAAATCCATGAACAGCCTGAGTCCCGTCCATCGCATCGGCAGCCAGTTTGAGGACATCTACCGTGCCCATCAGCCCCACGCATCCAAGAGCGAAATTCACAGCCGCGCTCTTGAGCTTTTCGCGCTGGTCAACCTGCCGGAGCGGATTTATCATCTGTATCCTCACGAGCTTTCCGGCGGCATGATGCAGCGGCTGTCCATCGTTTTAAGCCTGATGTTCCATCCCGACCTGCTGATTATGGATGAAGCCACCACGGCGCTTGATGTCGTTACCCAGGGCCAGATTCTTCGGGAAATCATGAAGCTGGAGCAAGGCATGAACCTGACCCGCATCATGATTACCCATGATCTTTCTGTCGTTACAAGCTCCTGCCGCAAAATCATGGTGCTTTACGCAGGCTGTATGATGGAGTTCGGCAGCGTCGAGCAGGTCATCAAGAATCATCTTCATCCTTATACGGAGGGCCTCATTCGCTCCTTCCCTTCCCTGTATGGTGAGAAGCAGGCGCTCAGGGGAATCTCTGGTACGCTGCCGGATCTGACGAATCCTCCCGTCGGATGCGTGTTCGCGCCTCGGTGTCCCTACGCCACAACACAATGCCGGGAACAGCGGCCCGTCATGACCGAATATGCTCCAGGACATTTTGCCGCTTGCCATCGCTATTCGCGTGAAGAGGTGAAGCAACATGCGTAAGCACAACGATCTTTCCAGTCTGTTCGATATGGAAAAACCAATGCTGAAAGTCCGCGACCTGAAAAAGCTTTATCCGCAGAAGAATCAAAATCTGCTCAAATTCTATCAGCATAAAAATGTTCATGCTGTGGACGGCGTGAGCTTTACGCTGCATGAAAAAGAGATTTTCGGCATCATTGGTGAAAGCGGCTGCGGCAAGTCCACGCTGGGACGTCTGCTGATTCGCCTTGAAGAACCCACCAGCGGTGAAATTGAGTTTTATGGCGTATCATCCAAGAAATTGCTTGCCAATAACCCCGAGCAATTCCATTGCCTGGTGCAGTCCGTCTTCCAGAATCCCTTTGATACCTTTACGCCCAATGATACCATCGGCACAATTATGGAGAGGCCCCTGAAGCTCCACAACATCGGCGCGTCGGACGAAGAGCGCCGCGAAATCTGCGTTGCCGCGCTCACCGAGGGTGGCCTGACGCCGGTCGAATCCTTCCTGGAGCGTTATCCCCATGAGTTATCCGGCGGCCAGCTGCAGCGGATTTCCATCCTGCGCAGCATGCTCTTAAAGCCGAAATTCCTTGTGGTTGACGAGCCGGTTTCCATGCTGGACGTCTCTGTCCGCGCCGATATCATCAACATGCTTTTAAAACTGGTCGAAACGCATAACACCAGCATCCTGTTCATCAGCCATGATATTTCTATCATTCGCTATGTTTCCACCAGGGTTGCGGTCATGTACCTGGGCAATATTGTAGAGATGGGTGAAACCGACACCATCATCCACAACCCCAAGCATCCCTACACCCAGGCGCTGATTTCCAACTGCGCCTCGATTGATCTGGATGAAAAGCGCGAGCCGATCCGCATTGAGGGCGAGCCGCCTTCCCCCATTGATCCAAAGCCCTGCTGTCCCTTTGTGGGGCGCTGCTTCTGCGCGCAAGAAGTATGCCAGTGTAAGAAACCCACTCTCCGCAAGCTCGCGGATGGACGCATGGTCGCCTGTCATTTGGTACCCGAAGATGCCCAATAAGCAAAAATCCTCGTTGGCTTTCAATGGCTGACGAGGACTTTTTTGTTCAAGGGTGATGTCATCAGGCGCCCTCTTTAAAGTTTGTAGGTTTGTCAAACCTGTTGGAAAGAGAAAGACGCGAGCATCTGGCTGGGAGAAAGCCAGGCAATGGGACGCATAGGGCGGGAGCTGCACTGGCTTTCCCCTAAAGAGTGGCTTTCCGTCTACCGTGTCCAATATGTTTGACAAACCTACACTCATCAGGCGCCCTCTTCAAAGTTGCCCTTGACAGATCATCTGGTTATCATTATAATAAGAAATGATCGGCTGTGGACGGGCCTGGCGGCTCGTCGCGCTGTTTTCAGATAAACCTCCCTGTTTGTTTGTATCATCGCGCAGGCGTCTCTCAGACGGCCTCCGCGCGTATTTTTCGAGATTATCTCCCAATAAAGGGGATAGTTTGCCCACGGCGATGCCGCTCGCTCCGTTGTTTTTTGGCAAGAGCGCAGGAACCTGGGTTTGCGGCGGCTTTGTCCGCCGGGCGGAAAGCATGCTGAGGGGCCTTTGGAAAGCAGTGTACAGCCGTGCGGGCATTGATCCGCACGGTTTTTGTCGATCCTGAGCATGAACCAAAAATCATGAAGCATCAAAGAAAAGGAGGGAAACTGCCCATGCCAACACCCCTATGGATCATTTTGGCGGCTGTGGTGGCTGCCGCCATCGGCGGCTATGCCGGCTACATCTATCGCAAATCGGTTGCGGAAAAGAAAATTGGCCGCACCGAGGAATACGCCAAGCACCTGTACGATGACGCGGTTCGCAAGGCCGACGAGTACAAAAAGGAAAAGGTACTGGAAGCCAAGGAAGAAATTCTGAAAGCCAAGGCCGAGAACGACCGCGAGAAGGCCGAAAACGAAAAAGAGCTGCGCGAGCGTCGCAACGAGGTGCAGCGCAACGAGCGCCGACTGCTGCAGCGTGAGGAAACCCTGGACAAAAAGGCGGACAACATGGAGGCTCGCGAGGACAGCCTGAACAAAAAGCAGGCTGAAATTCAGAAGCTCCAGGAGGATGCCGAGGCCCTGCATGGCCGTCAGGTACAGGAGCTGGAACGCATTGCCGGCATGACCCAGGATGAGGCCAAGCAGGCCATCGTCGAGCGGGTTCAGAAGGATGCTTTCCACGATGCCGCCGCCATGGTGCGCGAAATTGAAGCCCGCGCCAAGGAGGAAGGCGAAAAGAAGGCCCGCAACATCATTGCCCTGGCCATCCAGAAGTGCGCGGCGGATCATGTGGCCGAATCCACGGTGTCCGTCATCGCCTTGCCCAACGACGATATGAAGGGCCGCATCATCGGCCGCGAGGGCCGCAACATCCGTGCCCTGGAAACCGCTACCGGCGTCGATCTGATCATTGACGATACCCCCGAGGCCGTGATCGTTTCCGCCTTCGACCCGGTGCGCCGCGAAATCGCCCGCATCGCGGTGGAGAAGCTCATCATGGACGGCCGGATTCATCCCGCCCGCATTGAGGAAATGGTGGACAAGGCCCGGAAGGAAGTGGACAACCAGATTCGCGAGGCCGGCGAGAACGCCGTTTTCGAGACCAACCAGCACGGCATTCATCATGAGCTGGTGAAGCTGCTGGGTCGCCTGCGTTACCGCACCTCTTATGGTCAGAACGTGCTGAAGCATGCCATCGAGGTCAGCCATCTGGCGGGCCTGATGGCAGCCGAGCTGGGCGCCGACGTGCAGTTGGCCAAGCGCGCGGGCCTGCTGCACGATATCGGCAAGGCCGTTGACCATGAGGCCGAGGGCACTCACGTCACCCTGGGCGGCGAGCTGGCCCGGAAGTATCACGAGAGCCCCGACGTCATCCACGCCATACTGGCCCACCACAACGATGTGGAGCCGCAAACCGTGGAAGCCGTGCTGGTGCAGGCTGCCGACGCGATCTCCGCCGCTCGTCCCGGCGCCCGCCGCGAGAGTCTGGAGAACTACATCAAGCGCCTGGAAAAGCTGGAGGAGATCGCTACCTCCTTTGACGGCGTGGAAAAGTGCTACGCCATCCAGTCCGGCCGCGAAGTGCGCATCATGGTCAAGCCTGATGACGTGACCGACGAAGGCACCAAGGTGCTGGCCAAGGAAATCGCCAAGCGCATTGAAAAGGAAATGGAGTATCCCGGCCAGATCCGCGTGAACGTCATCCGCGAGACGCGCTCGACCGAGTACGCCAAGTAATTTTAGGGAATCAAACAAGTGGATTTGCCACTTATTCGAGGAATTGCACTCACTCACTGGTCGAATGGCAATGCCATTCGATCGGACGTTCGTTTGTGTAAGGAGGCTTTTTCTGGCGAAAAAGCGCGACATGCTGCCGATTTTCGATGAACAGTCAGAGGGCCCTCCGACACCTCCCATAACTTTATGACAGTCTGAAATATCCCCCGCCGCACCTTTCGGTTACGGTGGGGGATATTTTTGATGGACGGCCTCATCATCAGCCGTTTTTTCCGGTAGACTGCACTTCCTCAATCATTTCCAGCACCCGGCGCGTACCGTCAGCGGGGGGCGCGGCCTTCAGATTTCTTTCCAGACGGTCCCGATCGGCCCAGGTGGCCAGCAAGGCCTCCACCAGGCTGTCAGCCGTCATGTCCTCCTGGAGCAGCACATGAGCCAGACCACGCTTCTCATAGCTTTGAGCGTTCAAAATCTGGTCGCCTCGGCTGGCCCCTTTGGGATAGGGCACCAGCAGCAGCGGCTTGCATAGCGCCTGGAACTCGCACAGGGCGTTGCTCCCTGCCCGGGACAGCACCAGGTCGGCGCTGGCCAGGACATCCGGCAGCTCCGCATCCAGAAATTCCAGCTGGGTATAGCCTGGCATGCCTTCCAGCGCCTTGTCCAGGTTGCCCTTGCCGCAGATGTGCGCCACGTCGAAGGTTGGCGTCAGCCGGGGCAGCGCCTCCCGCAGCGCCTTGTTGACGGCCTGCGCGCCGGAGGAGCCGCCCATCATCAGCAGCACCGGCTTCCCTCCGCCAAAGCCCAGCAGCGACAGCCCTCTCGCCCGGCTGCCCCGGAACAATTCCGGCCGCAGGGGCGTGCCGGTCATCTCGGCCTTTGGGCCCAAGGCGGCGGCGCACTCGGGGAAGGTGGTTGCGATTTTCCGCGCAAAGGGCGCGCATAGCTTGTTTGCCAGGCCAGGGGTCAGGTCGCTCTCATGGCAGACCACCGGGATGTGGTGCATCCACGCTCCCATCACCACAGGAACCGCCACAAACCCGCCCTTGCTGAACACCACGTCCGGGCGGATTTTCCCCATCAGCGCTGCAGACTGGGATGCCCCTGCCACCACCTTGAAGGGATCCGTGAAGTTCTGCCAGGAGAAATAGCGGCGCAGCTTGCCGCTTTTCACCACATGATAGGTCACGCCGGGCACCTTACGGATTTTCTCCGCCTCCATACCCTTCTCCGTGCCAATGTAGTGGATTTCATACCCCGCCTGCTGCAGGAGCGGAATCAGGGACAAATGGGGCGTAACATGACCCAAGGTGCCGCCGCCGGTGAGTACAATCTTTTTCATGGAGGGTATCCCTTCCTTATTCTGCGTCATGGAAATATCCTGTGCCGAAAGGCCGCAGGTTATGACCATGATAAAGCGGATGCAACCATCTGTCAAGCCCTTGCCGCGTTTCATCCATGTGGCGGCAGGACATCTCTGGTCGCTTGCCGTGCGAGCTCCCGGCGGGGAAGTCCTGCCGGGAAGTCTTTTCTGACCCGAAAACGCGAAATCGCCGCGAATGTCGCCAATTGCCGCTTGACAGTCAGCGGAGCAACGGTCCCTCCGATGCCACCCCCGGAGGCTGCTCCGGAAGCCGCCGTCTGTCAAGTCCTTGCAATTCATCCGCTCCGATGCTACAATGCTGGTAAAGGAGGGGTGGTTCATGCTCGGTCTGGTCATGGAGGGCGGCGCCATGCGGGGTATGTTCACAGCGGGCGTCACCGATGTGCTGATGGAGGCGAACGTCACGGTGGACGGCGCCATCGGAACATCGGCAGGGGCTGTGTTCGGCTGCAACGTGAAGTCCGGGCAGATCGGGCGCGTTATCCGATACAACAAGCGCTTCTGCGCCGATCAACGCTATGCCGGCCTGCGCAATCTGCTCCTCACCGGCGATCTTTTCGGCGCGGCCTTCTGTTACGAGGACATCCCGGACCGCCTGGATCCCTTCGACCGGACGGCCTTCGCGGCCAATCCCATGGCCTTTTACGCTGTGTGCACTGATGTGTCCACGGGTCAGGCAGTCTATCACCGCTGCCGCGACGGTGGAAGAGAGGACATGCTGTGGCTCCGCGCGTCGGCCAGCATGCCCCTGGCTGCCAGGCCTGTGGAAGTGGCTGGTTATCGCCTGCTGGACGGCGGAATCGCCGATTCCATCCCCCTGCAAGCCTTCCAGGCCATGGGCTACGACCGCTGTATCGTCATACTGACCCAGCCGAAGGGCTTCGTCAAGCAGCCTAACCGGCTCATGCCCGTCCTGCGTCTGGCGCTGCGTCGGTATCCTGAGCTGCTGGACGCCCTCCGGCATCGGCACCTGCGGTACAATCAGACCCTGAACTTCATCCGGGCGCAGGAGCGGCTTGGCGCCTGCCTGGTTCTGCAGCCTTCCCGCGCCCTTATCGTCGGAGCTGTCGAACGGAACCCCAACACCCTGCAGGCGGTCTATGAGCTGGGCCGTGAGGTCGCCCTGGAGCAGCTGGAAGCCGTTAAAGCCTTCGCCCGACACGCCAAAGAAGGAGGAACCCCATGAATGTTGTTGTGATTGACGCCCAGGGCGGCGGCATGGGCCGAATGCTGGTGGAAGCCCTGAAAAAAGCTATCCCCGAGCAATCCATCATTGCCGTTGGTACCAACGCCCTGGCTACGGCAGCCATGCTTCGTGCCGGGGCCGATCAGGGCGCGACGGGCGAAAACGCCATCCGCGTCTGCACCCGGCAAGCTGATCTGATCCTGGCCCCCATCGGACTGGTGCTGTGCGACGCCATGCTGGGAGAAGTCACCGCCGCCATGGCCTGCGCCGTCGGCAGCAGTTCTGCCCACAAGATTCTCATCCCCGTCAGCCGCTGCCAGGTGACGGTGGCCGGAACCGTCAAGCAAACCCTGACCGAGGCGGTGGAAGCCGCCGTGACCGAGGCCGTGACCAGGCTACGGGGCAGGTGAGTTGGGGCCTTGCCCTCCCGCCTGAGAGCTATCAGCCCGCAGACGCCTGTTTTCGCTGCGCGACGCCATGGCGCTTGATGAAACAGCAAAAAGGCAGCCTGTAAAAGCTGCCCCGTTTTGTTTGCTTATTACAATTGTGGCGCCTGCCATCAGGGTGCGCTTTGCTCCAGGTGTGGAATCCAAATCCGAGTCAGATTTAGCGTGCAGTCCACCCTGACGGTGATCTGATTGCTTTGCCAGAGGAGACGTTGGGGGCCTTGCCTTCCCTGCCTGAGGGCCATCGGCCCTCAGGCACCCGTTTTCGCTGCGCGATGCCATAGTGATTGCTTACAGGGGCAGCACCTTGACCTGCTCCAGCAGGCGGGCGAAGTCAGCGGGCACGATCAGCTGGGTGCCGCTGGTCATGACGCTGGCGGCTCCGGCGGCTACGCCGTAGCGGAAGGCCAGGGTCATGTCGCGCTCTTCCTGCATTCCTTTGAGGACGCCGCCCAGCATGGCGTCCCCCGCGCCGACGGTGGAGCGGACTTCCACCGGGAGCGCCGGGGCAAACAGGGCGATCCCTTCTCCCGTGTATATCGCACCTAGGCCGCCCATGGAGAGAATCACATGCTGTGCGCCCAGGCGGAGAAACTCCTCGGCGGCGGCCCGGGCATCATCAACAGAAGCGATGGGGCGTCCCAGGGCAGCTTCAGCCTCCCGGAGGTTTGGCTTGATAAGGAAGGGCCGCGCTGTCAGCCCCTGGCGCAGTGCAGCACCGCTGGCATCCAGGATGCAGGGCGTGTCCAAGGCTTCCATCAGCGCGCGATAGGCGCCCGCCGGACAGCCGGGGGGCAGGGAACCGGTGAGCACCATCCAATCGCTCCCGGCAGCGCTGTCCCGGCACATAGCGGTCAAAAGCTCCAGCTGGTTGGCTGTCAGGGCCGCGCCTGGCTCGTTGAGCTCCGTGACAGAGCTGCCGCCCAGGCTGACGATCTTCAGATTGGTGCGAACCCGTCCCGGGATGGGCAGCAAGGCATGGCGGATGCCCTCGCCGTCCAGCATGGCGCTGATAGCCGCCGCCCCTTCCTGGCCGGCACAGCCGACAACGCGGGCTTCCAGCCCCAGTCGTTTGGCCACCACGGCCACGTTGATGCCCTTGCCTCCCACATCCTGCCGACTGACGCGGACACGATTCAATTCCCCAGGAACAAGCCGGTCAACCTCCAGCGTTCTGTCGAAGGCCGGATTCATGCACAGGGCGGTAATCATGCGCTTTGCCTCCGTTGTTCATTCGTTCAGCCCTTGATCTGCGCTTCCGGATGACCGCTGCCCAGCAGGTAGAGGGCCAGCCCCAGCAGGGTGACGAAACCGCCCGCCAGCAGCAGCGGCGTAGGGTGCTCACCGAACATCATCATGCTCCACACCATCGCGCCCACGGGCTCTCCCAGCAGGGCGAAGGAAACCACCGTGGCCGACACCCGGCCCAGGGCCACGGTGAACAGCTGATGGCCCAGCAGGGTGCAGCCCGCCGCCAGTCCCAGGATGTACCACAGAGCCCGAGCCGTGACGCGGAGTCCGCCGCACAGGGGCGACAGAAGGAGGAGGAGCAGCGCCGTCTGCGTATACAGCAGGAAGGCGAAGGGGAGCGCTGCGGTGGTACGGCGGGCGTAGCGGCTGCAAAGCCAGTGCCCGGCCATGCAGGCCGCGCCCAGCAGCGCCAGCAGGTCGCCCCGGAAATCGCCGGACAGTCCCGCGAGGCTGTTGAGGCCAATAAGGGCCGCGCCCAGAAGCGCCACCGCCGCGCCGGGACGGGCACGGCGGGCCATGGGCTCCCTGAGTACCAGTCCGGAGAGCGCTGCCACAAACAGGGGCTGGGTGCATACCAGTGCCACGGAGGCGAAGGTGGAGGTGGCGTCCAGGGAGGTCATCCAGCTGAGGTAATGGAAGGCCAGGAACAGGCTGGCGGCCAGGCTCCAGAGCCATTGCTTTCTCGTAATACGCCCCAGGGCGCGGACGGGCCGTTCATGCTCCCGGTTCCGCATGAAGAGCAGCGGGAGCAGCAGCAGGGCGGAAAAGGCCATCCGCAGGGCGGCCACGGTGACGGGGTTGGCTCCCGCCATCAGCGCGCCCTTGACCAGCGGGCCGGAGTAGGAGACCATCGCCACCCCCAGCAGTACCAGCAGATAAGAAGGGCTCATGGGCAGTTCGTCTCCTTCCCGGTGGCGCGCTGCCGTTCCAGATAGACCATCAGCACCGCGATGTCCGCCGGGGAAACGCCGGGAATCCGGCTGGCGGCGGCCAGGGAGCGAGGCTTCTGCCGGGCAAGCTTCTGGCGAGCCTCCAGGCGGAGAGCGGCAATGGCTTCGTAGGGCATATCCTCCGGCAGCAGCATCGCTTCCATGTTCCGGGCCCGGCGGATCATGACGTCCTGCCGCTGAAGATACCCCGCGTACTTGACGGCGATTTCCGCCTGCTCCCGGGCGGCGGGGGTGAAGTCGGCCCACGCGGGGGTCAGTTCCATCAGCGCCGTCAGCGTGATGTCGGGTCGGCGCAGCAAATCCTCGGCGGATACCGCTGCCGGGGCGATGGGCTGGCCATGCCGGGTCAGCCATTCATCCCGGAAGGCTGAGGGCGTGTAGCGGGTTTCCCGCAGGAGCTCGCCCAGGCGGGCGGCGTCCCGCTCCTTGCGCAGGGTGCGCTCCAGGCGCTCGTCGTCCGCCAGACCTAGGGCGTAGGCAAGCTTGGTCAGCCGCAGGTCGGCGTTGTCCTGCCTCAGGGACAGCCGGTGCTCGGCGCGGCTGGTCATCATGCGGTAGGGCTCGTCCGTGCCCTTGGTGGTCAGATCGTCCGTCAGCACACCGATGTAAGCCATGTCTCGGGTGAGGATGAAGGGCGGCTTGTCCTGAAGGCGCAGGGCCGCGTTGACGCCCGCCATCAGGCCCTGGCAGGCGGCCTCCTCATAGCCGCTGGTGCCGTTGATCTGCCCGGCGAAAAACAATCCGCCAATGCGCAGGGATTCCAGCGTGGGGCGAAGCTCCCGGCTGTCGATGCAGTCATACTCGATGGCATAGGCCAGGCGGGTCAGCTCGCACCGGCGCAGGCCGGGCACACTGCGGTACATCTGCCACTGCACGTCCTCCGGCAGGGAGGTGGACATGCCCTGGACGTACCACTCCCGGGAGGCCGCGCCTTCGGGCTCCAGAAAAACCTGGTGGCGGTCCTTGTCGGCAAAGCGGACGATCTTGTCCTCGATGCTGGGGCAGTACCTTGGCCCCACGCCATGGATCTGCCCGGCATAGAGGGGAGCACGGTGCAGGTTGCGGCGGATGATGTCGTGGGTCTCCGGGGTGGTCCAGGTGAGGTAGCACCGGTGGGTGTTGCGCAGAGGACGGTCGGTCATGAAGGAGAAGGGCGTCACCGGGTCGTCGCCGGGCTGTGGCTCCATCTCATCAAAGTCAATGGAGCGCACGTCTACCCGGGCGGGGGTGCCGGTCTTGAAGCGGCGAAGGGCGAAGCCCAGGCCGCGCAGGCTGTCGGACAGGGGGCCGGCGTTCATCAGCCCCTGGGGGCCGCCGCTGTGCTGATGCTCGCCGATGATGATTCGGCTTTGCAGGTACACGCCGGAGGCCACCACCGCCGCCCGGCAGGAAATACGCTGGCCCGTGACCGTGGTGACGGCGCACACATGGCCATCTTCCACCTCAACGGAGGCGCATTCCCCCTGGCGCAGGGTCAGCCGTGGCTGGGTCATCAGCGCCTGCCGCATCCGATTCTGATACTGCTGCTTGTCCGCCTGGGCCCGCAGGGCGTGGACGGCGGGGCCCTTCGATGTGTTCAGCATCCGGCTTTGCAGAAAGGTATCGTCAATGGCACGGCCCATCTCGCCGCCCAGAGCATCCAGCTCCCGCACCAGATGCCCTTTGGCCGAGCCGCCGATGACCGGATTGCACGCCATCAGGGCCACGCCGTCTATGTTCAGCGTCAGCAGCAGGGTATCCAGACCCATCCGGGCCGAGGCCAGCGCCGCCTCGCAGCCCGCATGTCCCGCGCCGATGACCACCACATCCGCCATACGCAAGTACCTCCTGTCATGCAAAAGGGCCCCCGGGGCCGACTTCCGCCGCAAAATCCGCTCCATTATACCACACCTTGCCCCGGGATGCCATGCCCGAAGGCGGATTTTCATTTGTCCGCGCGTCGGGCGCGACTGCGGGAAAACCGTTTGCCGTTTAAGCGGGGAGGACGTGAAATATTTCACAAAAGTAGCGTGAGCCACTTTTGTGACGCGCGAAAGTGTGGTATACTATGGGAGAAGCTTCCCGGCCAGCCGCGAACGCGACGGGGCCGGATGATTTCCATAGAAAGGATGATACCCATGGCTGATATGATGAAAAAGCCCATCGTGCTCAACGTCAACAACATGATGGCCGATACGCTGGGCTTCCAGTACGGCATTGCCAGGAGCGCCGTAGAGGAGTACGCGCCCTTTGCGGCCGCCGCCAATCAGGCGGTGCAGGCTGCCCGCGGCACCGGCTGGCTGGGTTGGACGGAGCTGCCCTATAATCAGGAGGAAATCGTCGCGAACATCGAGCGGACGGCCCGGCGTGTCCGGGAAAACTTCGATACCTTCGTGGTGCTGGGCATCGGCGGCTCCGCGCTGGGCCCCATCGCCGTGCAGCAGGCGCTCAATCACCTGCATTACAACGAGCTTCCCGCCGAAAAGCGCGGCGGCCCCCGTCTTTACGTCGAGGACAACATCGACCCCGAGCGGATGCAGGCCCTGCTGGACGTCATTGACGTGAAAACCACCTGCTTCAACGTCATCAGCGGCGTGTACCAGCCCACCGAGGGCGAGGTCCTTCTGGAGGGACAAAGGATCAACGGCCGCCAGAAGCACCAGATCAATGAGCTGGGCATTGCCCGCACCTTCCAGCACATCAGCCTCTTCTCCGCCATGAACGTTTTGGAAAACGTCATGGTGGGCCAGCACTGCCGCACAAATGCGGGCATCGCCTCCTCCATTCTCCACACCCGCAGCCAGAGGCTGGAGGAGCGGCGGATGGTAGAGCGGGCCTATGAGCTGCTGGACTTTGTGGGCCTTA
>ERZ777306.3227-NODE-3227-length-17626-cov-4.956576_pt1 | contig 17626 bp, 18 predicted proteins | sample MGYA00374966_ERZ777306 | MGnify/ENA primary metagenome ERZ777306 (study PRJEB29329, sample SAMN06343882) | mouse gut metagenome | isolation source: Mouse cecum | place: Austria: Vienna | collected 2014-11-15 ...
CTCATGCGTTTGCGGAGTTCCGCGATCGCTTCGCGGATCTCGATCGCCCGTTCGAAATCGAGCTGTGCCGAAGCGACTTTCATCAGCGCTTTCAGCTTCTCGATCTCTTCGGGAATATCCTTTGCCTTGATTTCGCCAGTCGTCTTGGGTTTCCCCGTGATGTTCAGCGTCGATTTTACCTCTTTGATGATCGTCTTGGGGACGATCCCGTGTTCTTCGTTATAACGTTGCTGTACGGCGCGGCGGCGGTTGGTCTCCCCGATCGCGCGCTGCATGCTGCCCGTCATTTCGTCGGCGTACATCAGGACCCGCCCTTCGGCGTTCCGCGCGGCGCGCCCGATCGTCTGCACGAGAGAGGTTTCGCTGCGGAGGAATCCCTCCTTATCCGCGTCGAGAATGGCAACGAGCCGCACTTCCGGAAGATCCAGCCCTTCGCGCAACAAGTTGATGCCGCACAGGACGTCGAACTCTCCCCGCCGCAACCCGTTCACGATGTCGATGCGTTCGAGGGTGTCCACGTCCGAATGCATGTACCGCACTTTCACGCCGTTTTCTTTCAGATAGTCGGTCAGACTCTCCGCCATGCGCTTGGTGAGCGTGGTCACCAGAACCCGCCCGCCCGCCTTTACGACGGCGCGGATCTCGCCCAGCAGATCGTCGATCTGACCGCGCGTGGGACGCACTTCCACGGGCGGATCCAACAGCCCCGTGGGACGGATCAGCTGTTCCACGACCTGCCCCGCCTGCCCGAGTTCGTACGGCGCGGGCGTCGCGGAGACGCAGATGAGTTGCGGCACCCGTTCGTCGAATTCCTCGAACGTGAGCGGTCGGTTATCGTACGCCGACCGCATGCGGAATCCGTAGTCGACGAGGTTTGTCTTTCTGGCAAGGTCGCCGTTGTACATCGCGCGGATCTGCGGGATCGTCATGTGACTTTCGTCGATAAAGACGAGAAAGTTCTTGGGAAAATAGTCGAGCAACGTAAACGAGGGCTGCCCCGGAACGCGCCCGTCGAAATAGCGGGAATAGTTTTCCACGCCCGAACAGTAACCGATCTCGCGCAGCATTTCGAGGTCGTGTTCGGTACGCTGGGAAAGGCGTTGCGCTTCGAGCAGTTTGCCCGCGTCTTCGAACGCCTTCACTTCCCCTTGCAGATCGACTTCGATCACGGCGAGCGCGGAAGAAAGCCGGTCGCTTCCCACCGCGTAATGGCTTGCGGGAAAGACGACGGCGTGTTTGAGCTGAGAGACGATTTTTCCGGTCACGACGTCCTCTTCGCCGAGCGCTTCGATCTCGTCGCCGAAAAATTCGACGCGGATCGCGACCTCGGAATTGGACGCGGGAAAGATCTCCACGACGTCCCCGCGCACGCGGAAGGTAGACCGCTTGAAATCGGTGTCGTTGCGCGAATAATGAATCTCCACCAACCTGCGCAGCAGCTCGTCCCGCGCCATCTCCTGCCCCGGGCGCAAAGAAATGCCGAGACGGAAAAATTCCTCGGGCGCGCCGAGCCCGTAGATGCAGGACACGGACGAGACGACGATCACGTCGTCCCGCTCGCCCAGCGAACAGGTCGCGGCGTTGCGGAGTTTATCGATTTCGTCGTTCATCGAAAGGTCTTTTTCGATATAAGTATCGGTGGAGGGAATGTAACTCTCGGGCTGATAATAGTCGTAATACGAAACGAAATACTCCACGCGGTTTTCGGGAAAAAATTCGCGGAACTCGTTACAGAGCTGCGCCGCAAGCGTCTTGTTGTGTGCGATCACCAGCGCGGGTCTCCCCGCGTTCCTGATCACGTTCGCCATCGTAAACGTCTTTCCGCTGCCCGTCACGCCGACGAGCACCTGCGTGCGGATCCCGTCCAGCACGCCTTCCGTCAAACGGCGGATCGCTTCCGGCTGATCGCCCGTCGGCGAAAAGGGCGCATGAAGTTTGAATTCGAAATGTTCCATATCCGCCTCCGTAACCCGCCGCCCATCAAAATAGACGCAAACGTTTGTTTGCGTCTATTCTATCGCGTTTTCGGGAAGATGTCAAGAAAATCTTCGCGCTATTTAAAAATCAGCCGCAAAATCATACCGATGAGAAAGGTGATCACGGCGCCGATCGCCGCGACGCCCCATTTGAAACAGACGGCGCGGCGGCGTTGCGCGTCCGTCCTCTTATACGCAAGCCCCGCTTCCCGCATGTGAACGACGTACACCTTTTCGCCCTTCCGATCGGAAGCGATCATTTCGAAATATCCGTCGAGTTCCAAAGAGCGGAGCAGGCGTTCCAGCTTCTCCTCGTCGAATCCCGATTTGGGAGGGAGTACGGAAAGAATCTCGCACGGCGCGACGAGAAAGCGCTCTTTCCCCGCCGAGAGCAAAAACACGGCGTTCATTACCTCGTTTTCGCGTTTGTTGAGTTTTTCGCTTAACACGGCTCACCCCCGCGCGGCGATCAGCCACGCCGCGAGCGATCCGAGAAAGCCGCCCGTGAACCCGCCCGCGATCGCGCAGATCAGCGCGTCGACGCGGCGGCGGAACTTCTCTTTTTTCTCCCGTTTCCGCTGTTCGAAATACAGCCTGCCTTCCGGAAGCGGACGCAGACAGTATTCCCCTTCCGCCGCGTACTCCACTTCGATATATTTGCGTTCTTCGAGATAGTTCAGCATTGCGCGCAAACAGTCCCGATCCACGCCCGTTCCCGGCGTAAAGCGACTTAACAGTTCCTCTTCTTCTACGATTTTAAAACTGCCCTTTTCACAACAACCGTTGATTGCCGAAAGCAGCACGCCCGTTCTCTCGTCTAACATACGGAATCCCCGTAAACAGTATTTCCGACAGGCGGAAAGAAAATACGGGCGGATCCCTTTCGGAACCGTTTTTTTGTTATTTGTTGAAATTATCTTTCAGCGAAACGATTTCGGAAAGCACGAGTTTCCCGTTTTCGGTGCACTTTTTATAGTATCCCGTGCGCATGAGCTGGAACGCCGCCCCCTCTTCCGCTTCCGCGAGATAGGGTTCCGCCTTGGCCGCGAAGAGATGTTCGCTGTCGTAATTCATGCGCTCGGAAAAATCCTGTCCCGCATACTCGGCATCTTTGAGCAGGTGATCGTATTTGCGCAATTCGGCATCCACGCACGTTGCGGCGTTCACCCAATGCAGAACACCCTTCGCCTTGATCCCGCTCGTGTCGCTGCCGCTGTGCGATTCGGGAAAGTAGGTGCATCTGATTTCCGTCACCTCGCCGTCGGACGCGGTCACCGCCTCGTCGCAACGCACGATATAGGCGTTCTTCAAACGGGCGTATCCGCCGATTTTCAGGCGGTGGTACTTGGGCGGAGGATCGAGCGAAAAATCGCTTTTTTCGATATACAGCGTCTTCCCGAACAAAACGTTCCGCTTGCCCGCTTCGGGGTCGGTCTGGTTGACATCGAAAGCGATCTCCTCTTCCCCCTCGTAATTGACGATCGTCAGTTTCAGCGGCTCCACGACCGCCATGGCGCGGGGAGCGTGCGCGTTCAGATAATCGCGCACGACCGCTTCGAAATATCCGATCTCGCATTCCGAATTGGCTTTAACCACGCCGGCGCGTTCGCAGAAATCGCGGACCGCCGCCGCGGGAATCCCGCGGTTGCGCAATCCCGCCAACGTGGGCATGCGCGGATCGTCCCACCCGTGGACGGAACCGTCCTCCACCAACTTTTTGAGATAGCGTTTGCTCATGACGAGGTTGGTGAGATTGAGACGCGCAAATTCGATCTGCCGCGGCTTGGGCGCGAATCCGAGCGAATGCCCCACCCAATCGTACAGCGGGCGGTGGTCTTCGAATTCAAGGGTGCAGAGCGAATGCGTCACGCCCTGCAAATAGTCGCAAATCGGATGCGCGTAGTCGTACATGGGATAGACGCACCACGTATCTCCCGTGCGGTGATGGGTCGCGCGCAGGATCCGATAGATGACGGGATCGCGCAGATTGATATTGGGCGAGGTCATGTCGATCTTCGCCCGCAGACATTTCTCGCCGTCGGCGTATTTCCCCGCGCGCATTTCGCGGAACAGTTGCAGATTCTCTTCGGGCGTGCGGTTGCGGTAAGGGCTTTCCGTCCCCGGTTCGGTCAGCGTGCCGCGGGTGCTTCTGATCTCTTCCGCGGAAAGATCGCACACAAACGCCTTTCCCTCGCGGATCAGCTTTTCCGCATAATCGTAGATGACGCCGAAAAAATCGGACGCGTACACCTCGTTATCCCAACAATACCCCAGCCAGCGGATATCGTTCCGGATCGCTTCGACGAACTCCGTTTTCTCCTTCGAAGGGTTGGTGTCGTCGAAAAACAGATTGCACGAACCGCCGTATTTTGCCGCCGTGCCGAAATTGACGAACATGCTCTTGGCATGCCCGATATGGAGATACCCGTTGGGTTCGGGGGGAAACCGCGTTTTCACCGCGCCGATTTTCCCCTCGTTCAAATCCGTCTCCACGATCTGTTCGATAAAATTTGCCGCCTCCGCCATGTCTCTTCCTCCGTTCGGGCTTCCGCCGCCCGCGCGATCGCTTTTTAGAGATTATAACATATTTTTTGCGGAAAAGATACTTTTTCGAGGGATTTTTTTCCGTTCCGCTCCCGCCGCGGACAAAATTGGGGGATTGACTTTCCCGCCGTTATCGCGTATAATGAAAATACTTTATCAAGGAGAACTTCTCATGCGAAAAAACCGTCTCTTGCGATGCCTTTCCGCAACGCTTCTCTGCGCCGTATTCCTGCTTCCCGCCTGCGGAACGGGATCGCGCGCCTACACCGTCACGTATACCGCGGGCGAGGGCGGCACGCTCGTCGGCGAATGCGAACAGAAGATTCTCCGCCGCAAAGACGCCGAACAGGTCACCGCGGTCGCGGACGTCGGCTATCGGTTCGTCGGCTGGGACGACGGCGTTTCCGAAGCCGTTCGCACGGATACCGACATCGTTGCAAACGCGGCTTACACGGCGGTTTTCGAACCCGATTATCTCGATCTGCCCGCGATCCGGATCGACACCGAGGAAAACGCGGCGATCGTCTCGAAAGAGGATTACGTTAACTGCGGAGTCAGCGTGCTGAACGCGGACGAAGCGTACAACTTTTCCGGCGCCTCGGCAAAGATCCGCGGACGGGGAAACTCTTCCTGGTTCAACATGCCGAAGAAGTCCTACAAACTGAAATTTTCCGAAAAGACGGACCTGTTCGGAAACGGCAAGGCGAAAACCTGGACGCTGATCGCCAACTACTGCGATCCTTCGCTCGCGCGCAACTATTTCGCGCTCTCCCTCGGCGCGCAGTTCCCCTCCTTACAACAGACGACGAGTACGACGCAGTTCGTCGACCTGTATCTGAACGGGCGCTACGACGGCGTTTATCTCGTGTGCGAACAGAACGAAGTCGGCAAAACCCGCGTGGATATCGACGAAGACGTCGACGACGTGGACACCGGCTATCTGCTGGAAATGGACGTCCGCATCGAGGGCGAAGAACTTATCGACTACTTTGCGCTGGAAGACTACCGCTTCGGGAGAAAATGCTATCAGCTGAAAAGTCCCGATCCCGAAGACATTGCCGACGCGGGAAAATACCCCCAATCTTTCATCTCCTATATCGGCTTGTACACGTCCGATTGTTTGAATGCGATTGTGTTCGAGGACTTCGAACGGGTCTGCGACTTGATCGACGTGGATTCGTTCGCGGAATCCTATATCGTCAACGAACTGTTCAACGCGCAGGACGTCGGCGATTCGAGTTTCTTCCTCTATAAAAAGAAAGGCGGGAAACTGTATTGCGGACCGATATGGGACTACGACATCAGCACGGGAAACTGCAATTATTACAGTTCGTTCTACACCGAACACGGCTCTTGGGAATACGACTGTCTTTGGGCGAAAGAGCTGAACGTGTGGTATTACTATCTGACGGGACGCAGTGAATTCTGTGAGATCGTGGGACGCAAACTCGCGGAATACGAAACCAAGATCCGCGAAACGATCGACGCGTGCGCCCAATCCCTTTACGCAAACGAAAGGACGTTCGTGCGCAATTTCAAGCGCTGGGACGTATTGGGAAAACCCAACTGGCCCAACCCTATCGAACTCCAACAGATCAAAACGTGGAAGAATCACGTGAAATACGTGCGGAATTGGCTGCTTGCAAGCCTCGAATTCGTGAAATCGCAATATCCGATCTGAACAAAACCTCCCCCGTCGCGGGGAGGTTTTTTTTCGAAGTACAAGCCCGAACCGCGCAAACGCTTGACGGACTTTCCGCAAAATGATAATATAAAACGGAAAACGAAAAGCATGGCAAGGAGAACGATATGGCGGCGAAAGCGGTAACGATGGAGAAGTTGGTTGCGCTGTGCAAAGCGCGCGGCATTATTTTCCCCGGCAGCGAAATTTACGGCGGAATGGGCAACACGTGGGATTACGGCCCCGTGGGCGTCGAAATCAAGAACAACGTAAAACGCGCCTGGTGGAAGCGGTTCGTACAGGAAAGCGACAATTCCTTCGGCGTGGATGCGGCGATTCTGATGAACGCGCGCGTCTGGGAAGCGAGCGGACACACGACCTCCTTTTCCGACCCTAAAATGGACTGCAAAGAGTGCAAGAGCCGTCACCGCGCGGATACGCTGATCGAAGCGCATTCGAAGGGAAAAGTCAATCCCGATACCATGACGAACGCCGAAATGGAAGCGTATATCCGCGAACACGAGGTGCACTGCCCCATCTGCGGAAAGTTCAACTGGACGCCGATACGCACCTTCAATCTGATGTTCGAAACTTCCCGCGGCGTGACCGACGAGAGCCAGAACAAAATTTATCTCCGCCCCGAAACGGCGCAGGGCGAATTCGTCAACTTTTTAAACGTACAGCGCACGACGCGCGCGAAAGTCCCCTTCGGCATCGCGCAGGTCGGGAAAGCGTTCCGCAACGAGATCACGCCCGGAAACTTCATCTTCCGCACGATCGAATTCGAGCAGATGGAACACCAATGGTTCTGCAAAGAAGGCACGGACGGCGACTTTTACGCGGAGTACAAAGAAAAGGCGTGGCAGTTCCTGCTCGATCTCGGCTTCGATCCCGCGCACCTGCGCTTTAAAGACCACGACAAACTCGCGCACTACGCAAAGGCGGCGTGCGATATCCAATACGACTTCCCGATGGGTTGGAGCGAACTCAACGGCATTCACAACCGCACCGACTACGACCTTTCGCGCCATCAGGAATTCTCCGGAAAGACGCTTACGTATATCGACCCCGTGAACGGCGAACGCTATATCCCGTACGTCATCGAATACTCGATCGGCGCGGATCGCCTGATGCTCGCGATCCTCTCGGAAGCGTACGACGAAGAAACGCTCGAAAACGGAGAAGTCCGGAACGTGATGCGGTTCCACCCCGCGATCGCGGCGTACAAAGCCGCCGTGCTTCCCTTGCAGAAGAATCTCGCGCCACAAGCGAAAGAACTGCTTGCAAAACTTAAAAAACGCTTTAACGTGATCTACGACGAGGCCGGTTCGATCGGCAAGCGTTACCGCAGACAGGACGAAATCGGCACCCCCTACTGCATTACGGTGGATTTCGACACGCTCGAAAACGGCACGGTGACCGTTCGCGAACGGGACAGCATGGAACAGATCCGTCTCGACGAAGACGGCGTGATCGCCTTCCTGACGGAAAAAACGGCATTTTGATCGGAGCCAAAAAACCCGTCCGCTGAAAACATGCGGGCGGGTTTTGTCGTATTTTCCCGAATTTTGTAAATTGTAGAACAAAATGTCATATTTTTGTATGATAGTCTTGACAGTTCGGCGGGAATGGGCTATAATACCCGAAAAGGAGAAAGTATGTTCAGACAGATATTGATCGCGTACGTATTCTTCGCCATACTTTCTTTCGTGATGTACCTTCCCAAGATCGTACAGTTTTGTTATGCGTTCAAAAAACCGCCGCACAAAAAAGCGACGGGTTTGCGCAAAATCGGACTCGTGATCCCCGCGCTGGACGAGAGCAAAGTGATCGGCGATCTGTTCGATTCCATTGAAAAGCAGGACTACGACAGGGCGTATTTCGACGTAAACGTCATCGTCAAGGACCCGACGGATCCCACCGTCGCCATGGCGAAGGCGCTGGGGTACAACGTGTTTATCGTCCCCAATCAGACGTGCAAGGGCGAAGCGCTCGACGGGTGTTTCAAACAGATCCCGCAGGAAAGCTTCGACGGGTACGCCGCGTTCGTGATCATCGACGCCGACGCCGTGCTCGCTTCCGACTACGTAACCGAACTGAACAACGCGCTCGAACACGATTTCGACATCTTTCTCACGCGCAAGTTCATCAAAAACTATTTGGGCGACCGCAAACAGCGGACGATATTCTCCAACTGTTCCGCGCTGACCTATCCGATGCTGGATACGCTCGGCAACAACTACCGCATGGAACGCGGACTGCCCATGAACATGTGCGGACAGGGCATGATGGTCCGCCGCAGCGTAATCGACGAACTCGGCGGCTGGCCCTACCGCACGCTGACCGAAGATTACAAATTGAAGCTGGACAGCGTACTGCACGGATTCAGGTCCATGTACTACCCCTACGCGTTTATCTACACCGAAGAGGTTCTGCGGCACAAAGAGGCGTACAACCGCCGCCTGCGCTGGGTAACGGGATATTCGCAGTGCGACAGGATCTATAAAAAACAGGTCAAAATGAAGATCAAAAAGCGCGGCACTTCGGGCGCGGAATGGTTCGAATACTTCTTCGCGCTCGTCCCGCTGATCATCTTCATCGTGGCGACCGTTCTCACGATGGCGGGCGGGATCGCCCTTGCCCTTTACCATTGGCTGCACGGACTGCCCTGGCTGAAAGACGTGATTTTCTTGATCGTAATGCCCTTCGGGATCATGTACGGGCTGGAATTTTGGTACAGCCTGCTTGCGATGTTGTCCTACCGCGACGTGTTCAAACCGCTGTCCGGCTGGGAAAAACTCGGCATGCTCCTCTTTTCGCCGCTGTTTATGCTCGAATACTTCCCGATCTTTATCCAGAGCCGCATCCGTGCGAAAAAAGGCATGAACTGGCAGCCCACCAAACACGAAGAATACGAAAAAGGCGTTGCGGAAAAAGCGCTCGAACAGCAAGCCGAACTGAAAAACGCACAAAAAGAAGATACCGATGAAAAAGAGCAAGTTTCGTAAAATCACGGCGATCCAGAACGCGCTGGAAAGCTATCGCCGCTTCGATTACGATTATATCCCGTTCGGGGACGACTGGACGATGCCGGACGGAAATTACCGGTACCGTCAGCGCGGACTCAACCGTCTGGCGACGGGGTTCTGGCGCACGGTCATGGCGGCGTTCGGTCCGATTTTGATCAAACTCGTCTACGGCGCGAAAGTCGTCGGAAAAGAGAATCTGAAAGCGCTCGGAAAATCGGGGGCGATTTGCGTTTCCAACCACTTCAATTACCTCGACACCCTGTTCGTGCGAGCGGCTTGCGGACACTACCGCTCCTTCCATACCATGGGTCCTTTCAACAACAAAAAGGGCGTCGGGGGACACGTCATCCGTCACGGCGGCATGTTGCCGTTCAGCGCGAACACGGCGGCGATGAAAAACCTGCTGCACGAAATGGACTTTTTGCTGAAAAAGGGAAAAATCGTCAATTTTTATGCGGAACAGGCAATGTGGCTCAACTATCAAAAGCCGCGTCCCATGAAAGACGGAGCCTTCCATTACGCGATCAAGTACGGCGTCCCCGTCCTCCCCGTGTTCTGCACGTTCGAAAAAACCGAACGCGGAAAAGCGCACAAACTGCGGATTCGCGTTCTCCCCGCGCTGTACGCCGACGAATCACTGCCCCGCCCCCAAAAAACGGCGGACCTGAAAAACCGCGCCGAACAGGCATGGAAAACCTGTTACGAAAGCGCGTACGGAATCCCGCTCGAATATCTTCCGTGCAAAAAAAAGTCGGGTTAATCCCGCCTTTTCAACAATGCCGATTCCCGTTTCTTGCAACCGGGAAACGGTTTTATCATTTCAGACACAGAATTTCGTTCGCGTCCAGATCCAATATCTTGCAAAAATTCGCCAGCGTTTCCAACGCGGGCATTTTTCTTCCTTTGGCATAACTGCATACCTGCGTCGGTCTGACGTTTAACCGTCTGGCAATTTCCGTCTGCGTCAAGCCGCTCTGCGTGATCGCTTCCGCGATTTTTTCCTGAATTTGTGCAACCGTGATCATATTTTCCTCTTTTTGTTTTAGAATTATTTTAACCCATAGGTCAATAATTATTTGACATTTGACCCCATGGGTCATATAATATCTATAATAACACCAAAAAGAGGAAATTGTATGACAAACAGGCGTTGCAGCAGGTGTAAATATTTCAATCGATACTATACCAAAGAGATCAAAGCCTTTCAAAGAACGAACTTCGGTTGGTGTTTCTTCGCGCGCGAAAACGTAACAAACGACTTCGTTTGCGAACGGTTTTGCATGAAACTGCCTGCAAAACGGTATTCGTCGATTTTAAAGTTCGACCTGAACGGACTGCTGACGGAGCTTTCCGAAATCCGCAAACTGATCGAAGCCGAGAGCCGCGAATATGAAGACATGTAAGGAATGCGACGCCGGCAAAGAACTTTACCGCAGAATCGGATACCGATTTTGCAAACTGAAAATTTTTTACTGCGCGCGCCATAAAAAGCTCACCGAGCCGACGGGCCGCTGCGAATTCTGGAAGCGGCGGACGCTCAAATACGACCTCTCCGCACAGCGGTTCGACGAAGCGGAAACAAACGTCCGCAAGGCGGTCGCGTGCTATCGAAATATGAACAAGCGGCTTTCCCGAAACCGGTAAAGCCGCTTGTTTTTTGTTCTGTCATCGATTATTCTTTTACGACGTACACGACGCCCGCGGCGTTCGGCCCGATATGCGCGCCTACCGCGCAGTTGATGCGGAAAATACGCTCGCCTTCCCGTCCCGCCTGCCGCATGACTTCGCGCGGCGGAACGTCGGTATCCGTCTGCAAAAAGTACACGGGGAAGTTCTCGTCGATCGCGTCTTTTTTCATCGTGTCGGCGAGCGCGCGCAACGCCTTTTTCTGTCCGTGCGCCCTGCCGTCCATCACAACCGCGCCCTGTTCGGTAAACGTAATGAGCGGTTTGATTCCGAGCAGTCCGCCCACGATCGCTATGCTTTTTTTGATTCTTCCGCCCTTATACAGATATTCGAGGGTGTCAAGACAGGCATGAATCCGCAAACGGGGACGCAACGCGTCGAGCAGCTCCGTGACCTCGTCCGCCGTTTTATCGCGGTTTCGGCACGCGGTCTCCACCATGATGCGCAGCATCGCCGTCGTGGCGTGCGAATCGTAAACGTGCACGTTGGTAAACCCGCCCTCGCGCACGGCAAGCCGCGCCGCTTCCACCGTCCCCGACAGGGCGGAAGAGAGCAGGATCACGAGCGTCTCCTCGCCCTCCGTCCGCACGAATTCGTCGATAAACTGTTGCGCGGAAGGCAGGGAACTGTGCGGAAATTCTCCCCCGACGAGTCGGCGGTAAAATTCGTCTTTTTTCAGTTCCCTCTCTTCGAGAAACGCTTCGTTGCCGAACACGACGGTAAGCGGCACGATCCGGATCCCGAGTTCTTTCGCCTCCTCTTCCGTGATCTCCGCCGAAGAATCGGTAATAATTCTCAACATGACTGTTTTCCCTCCTCGATCTGTATCTGACCGATAAATTTTTCAAAGATCCCTTCGATTTTCAAAAGTTCTTCTTCGTTGAATTTCTTTTTAAGCTGATTGAAAATGTACCGCCCGTACGCCATATCGCTGTGATAATAGCGCATGAATTTTTCCGTCACCGACAGACGGAACGTATTCTTTTTATCGGTGCCGCACTTGACGACGTATCCCTTGTCGATCAGCGATTTCACGCGGTACGTCGCGTTCGGTTGCGAAATGCAGAGCGCGTTGGCAAATTCGGTGATCGTGGGATTCCCCATCAGATAGATGATCTCCACCGAAAAGAAGTCCGACGCCGTAAGCGTCGATTCCCGCTGTCCGAGAATGGAAAATATGTGCCGATAAAGATTGATCCGGAACGCTTTATAGATTTCGTCGAATTTTTCTTCGATCATCGCCGCGCCTCATCTACTTAAAATTCTTTATGTATTATATCGTATATGCATATTATAGTCAATAAAAATTGCCCGCATTACTTAAAAATTTTTAAGTAATGCGGGCAATTCGGAAATTTTCCGATTATTCCGCCGCAAAAACGCGCGCGGACGTTTTTCCCATGCGCAAAGTGAAATAACCCGTCGCAAGTTCGAAGAGTACGGCAAAGACCGCAAGCACGATCAGGAACACAACCGTTTCGAAGCGATATGCGGGCACGTCCGGCATGTCGCGGAAGATCGTATCGATCATCAGTTTCATCAGCCCGTATTGGTACGCCGTGCCGACCGCGAAACCGCAATACGCCGGAATGCGATATCCTCCGAGTACGGCGCGCCCGCACTCCGCAAGCGTGTAACCGTGCGCCTTCATCACGGCGACCGTGCGCGCGTTCGCCGCCGCGAGCGAGGTAAACGCCAGAATCAGCGCCGTTCCCGTCAGCACGATCCCGATGCAGAAGATGATCGCGCCCATGATTTCGTTGGCATAGTCTCTCATGGAAAAGGACATTTGCATCATGGAAGCGAAACAGAAAGAGGCGAACGCGACGAAAAACACGAGCGACTTCTTGCTTTTCAGCGTCGCGGCGCGAAGCTCCCGCAAGAACGGGCGATCGGGCGATCCCGCTCTTCCGCCGCCCGAAATCGTTTCCCGTCCGCGCATGAGCGAAAGCGCGGACGGACGCAAGCGTAACAACGCCGCAAGCACGGCGAGCGCGGAAAAAGCCGCGGCGGGGAGGAGTACGAGCAGGGCAAGCAGTTCGCCGTGAAAGGTAAGCGGAATTTCGGGCAGCCCGCCGTCTCCCATCACGTCGTAGATCAAGGGAGAAACGGCATATCCGCCGCCGAATCCGACTGCGCACCCGACGAGGACGCTCGATCCGAATACCCGAAACCCGACCGCGATCCGCAGATCCGAATATCCCATCGCCTTTAACAGTCCCAACTGTCTGGCGTGCGCGTCTACGTAGAGCTTCACGTAGAACGCCAGCAGAACGACGGAAACGGCAAGCAGACAGCCGCCGCTGATCGCGCAGACCAACTTCGCCGTGAGCAGTTGCGCTTCGTAAAGCGGCATCAGCTCCGCGGAAACCGCGTCCCGAACCGCCAGCGCGTCCAGATAGAAATTCAGAAAAAACGTACACACGAATACAGCGCATCCGCTCATCACGGCAATGCCGAGCAGTTTCAACCCGTCTTTTAATCCCACCGTCATACGCTACCACCCGATCTCGTACGCGCTTTTTTTCGCGGTATTGCGGTACGTTTCCGCAATCCTGCCGCTGTTCATGCGGATCACCGTGTCGCCGAGTTCGGCAACGGCGGGATTGTGCGTCACCATCACCGCCGTAAATCCCCGCTCTTTCTGCAATCTCAACAGATGATCGAGAACGTTTCGCCCCGTTTCTTCGTCGAGCGCGCCCGTCGGCTCGTCGAGAAAAAGCGCCCTCGGCTCCTTCGCCAGCGCGCGGGCGATGCTCACCCGCTGCTGTTCCCCGCCGGACAATTCCGCAGGACGGCGGCCGCGCTTTTCTTCCAAGCCTACGGCGGCGATCTCTCGCATGTAGTCGCGATTCCCCGCAAGGTTCGCCCCCAATTTCACGTTTCCCTCCACCGTCAGATGCGGCAGGAGAAAATATTGCTGAAACACAAACCCGACCGTACGTTTGCGGAAATCGGTGCGCTCTTTTTCCGTCATGGCAGTCAGCTCTTCCCCGAACACCGTGACCGTCCCGCCGTCGGCGGGTTCGAGTCCTGACAGCACCGAGAGCAATGTGGACTTTCCGGATCCCGACGCGCCGAGGATCACGGCAAGCTCGCCTTGCCCGATTTCAAGCGAAACCCCTTTCAGAACGGACGCCACCGTCTTTCCGTTGGTATAGTTTTTGACGACGTTTTCGGCGCGGATCATGCGATTCCCTCCGTTTGCAGTTTGCGATGCAACGCGAGAAATATTTCCGTCAGCATCGTCTCGATCTCTTCGGGCGCGAACGCGCACGCGCGCGTCGCGCACAGCGTTGCGATCCCGTGCGAATACACCCATAAATGGCGGTACAGCCAATCCGCCTGTTCCCGCGATACGGAATACGCGTCCGTCACCGATTTTACGATCGCGGCGTAATTTTCGTCGATCTGAGGCAGAATGCCGCGCACCCCTTCGCCGTGCTTCCCCATGAACAGCAGACGGAAGAGTTGCGGCTCGTCGCACGCAAAGCGGATATACGCCGCGCCGACTCCGCGGAACGCGATTTTTTCCTGTAACCCGATCGCGATATAACCCGTATTGTAAAGATCGCGCGCGGCGCGCACGGTATCCCGCAACACTTCCTCCATGCCCGAAAAGAGGGTAAAGATCGGGCGCGCGGAACTTCCGAGCCGCGCCCCCAACTCCCGCGCGGTGAGCGCGTCGAATCCATTTTCTCTGACGATCCCCAGCGCGGCGGATATCACTTCTTCTTTCGCAAACTTCGCTTTCGGCGGCATACCGTCCTCCTCAATTTAAAACGTTTGTTTTAAAACGCCTGTTTTATATTATATGCAAAACAATCCGCTTGTCAAGCGGATTGTCACAATAAGTTTAAACTTTTCTTCCGAGCAACTCGTCGATGGAAATATTGTAATAATCGGCAAGCTTCACGCAAAAGATGACGTTCGGCTGTACCTTTCCGCTCTCCCACCGGCTTAAATTGGCAACGCTGATGCCCGTTTCTTTGGAAACGTCGAGCAAGGTTTTGTTCCTTATCGTTCTATGATTCTTTATCACTGCGCTGTAATCTTTCATATCGCCATCCTTTGTAAATTTATTTTTTGATTTCTATTTCTTTTTTTCTCTTCCGACGAGTTCATCGATCGATATATCGTAAAATTCCGCCAAAGCAATGCAAAAAGTTATGTTCGGTGCCACTTCGTCTTTTTCCCAACGGCTGATATTCTGCTGTGAAGTGTGTATCTTTTCCGCCAACTCACGCTGGCTTAATTTCGTTTTCTGTCTCTGATATTTTAATTCTTCGCCGTAACTCATTTTTTACCTTCCTTTGAAATTTTAACACAAAATCCTGTCGATTGTCCTTCAAACACAAATATGTGTTACATAATGGAATAATTTAACCAAGCAACAAAATGCTTTCCTGTTTAACGTTATCTAATAACAATTATGAACGGCAAATCGGAAAACACGAAACTTATTTTAATCCGAAAAAATTGCGGCCAAAAAGCTTCGTAGGGCGAACGGGACTTATAAAGCGAAGCGCTATCAGTGTAGTGAGCGACTCATAGCAACCACTTGTATTTTTACGTTTAACATGGTATAATGCCTGTACCATAAACAGTAATTTAACAAAAGATTGTTTTCAATGAATAAGAAAACTATAATCGCATCGGGTTGAATGCAGGAATGAGTTCAAAAATAGGCATAAAAAAAACGGTAGACCTAACGGAAGGTTCGATACCGAAAAAACTTTTGTTATTTGCGCTGCCGCTAATTATAGGCAATATATTGCAGCAGTTTTATAACATTGTAGATACGATTGTAGTTGGTAAGTATCTTGGGGAAGATGCGCTTGCCGCGGTAGGTTCTGCTTATACGATAATGATTTTGATTACGTCGATTATTATCGGACTTTGTATGGGAGCAAGCGTATTTTTTTCTATTCGCTTCGGACAAAAAGATTATGGCGGAATAAGGCAGTCTTTTTTCATTTCTTTTGTTGGTATTTTCATTGTTACAATCGCATTAAATGCGTTTGCATACGCTTTACTTAACGTCTTAATAAATTTAATGAGTATCCCGATAGAAATTCAAGCAATGTTCAAAGAGTATATGCTTGTAATTTTTTCCGGTATCTTTGCTGTATTTCTATATAATATTTTTTCAAACCTTCTGCGAGCCGTAGGCAATTCTATAATACCGTTGGTGTTTCTTGCGGTGTCTGCCATAACGAATGTTGTTCTTGATTTGGTGTTTATTCTCTACTGTAAATGGGGCGTTATCGGTGCTGCGGCGGCAACGGTAATTGCACAGTATCTTTCGGGCATAGGCATAATGCTGTATTATTTTATATTCGGAAGCGATCTTCGAGTTAAGAAAGCGGATATGAAATGGGATAAACATATTTTCAAAGAAATATCGCGGCTTTCCGCAATGACCTGTATTCAGCAGTCTATAATGAATTTAGGTATTTTAATGGTACAGGGGTTGGTAAACAGTTTCGGAACAGCAGTTATGGCGGCTTTTGCCGCAGGCGTAAAAATAGACACCCTTGCATATTCGCCCGTACAGGATTTTGGGAATGCTTTTTCATCTTTTGTCGCGCAAAATTACGGAGCGGAAAAGAAAGAACGAGTAAAAAAGGGGGTAAAGACTGCGGGATTTATGCTTATTTGCTTTTGCGCGCTGATAAGCCTTATTGTATGTTTACTTGCAAGTCAGCTTATGACCGTATTCATTGATGCGGAAAATGTCAATGTAATTACAATAGGCGTTAAGTATCTACGAATAGAAGGCGCTTGCTATATCGGAATCGGGCTGTTGTTTATGCTGTATGGGTATTTCCGCGCAATCAATAAACCCGCTTTGTCTATCATACTTACCGTTATATCGCTTGGCGTTCGCGTTGCGTTATCTTATATTCTCGTCTATTGCACAAATATCGGAGAAATCAGTATTTGGATATCCATACCGATCGGTTGGCTGCTTGCCGACATTACGGGAATCATATATGGACTTATTCTGAATAAGAAAGTAAATAGTAAGGATTCGACTTGTCTAACATCGTGATTACGCCTTTTTGTGGTTCGGCATTAAATTTCATTTTATATTACTTTCATGATGTATATAAAGGCTCTCGGAAAAATCTTCCGAGAGCCTTTTTTCATTGCTTAAAAGCACGACTCTAAAAATATTAGTGTTAATTCCCTACGGGATGTGCGCATTTCTGCGATCCCAGTTGATTCGACCGGAAGCCCTTCTCCGTACAGAGCCAAGGCGACGACGCCTCGGTACAGGCGCTTCCGTACTGATGCAATGATCTTTCGATGATTGCGGTTTCACGCTTTTCCGCTGAAAATATTTTTCATCCTTTGTATTGCCGATACGGTCGGTTCCGCTGTCGGCATCGGGGAAGTCGGACGGCGTTCGATCGCCGAAATCGGTTTATATCAAACTTGTTTCCGTCCGATCAGATTGCAAGTAACAAAAAAACCGAACCAATGAGCAAAACCATTGTTGTAAACGCTTTTTTCATTGTTTCCTCCCGTTGATTCATGATATGCATCTTCGAATCAACGGTTTCATATAACAGTCTTATGTTTCTTGCAGATAGAAAAAGACGCTTGCAATCGCAAGCGTCTAATTGAAAGGCGGCAACTACCTATCCTCCCGGGCCGTTAGGCCAAGTACTTTGGGCGTAAGAGAGCTTAACTTCTGTGTTCGG
>ERZ777306.3237-NODE-3237-length-17565-cov-4.973901_pt1 | contig 17565 bp, 16 predicted proteins | sample MGYA00374966_ERZ777306 | MGnify/ENA primary metagenome ERZ777306 (study PRJEB29329, sample SAMN06343882) | mouse gut metagenome | isolation source: Mouse cecum | place: Austria: Vienna | collected 2014-11-15 ...
GACCACGTCTCCTTTTGCAGGGATACGCAACGGACCGAAATCCCTTATTGTCCACCTGCCATAGTTTCCTGCAAACTGAGCGGCCCTCATCACAACACCCCGTTTCCGGAGCACAGAATCCGGAGTAACCGAAAGTTCCTGCTGGTTTTCTGCATTTCCTATAGTACCGGGGACACGGCGGTTGGAATAGAACCCGTTTACGATTGATACGGTATCTCCGGGAACTCCTATGCATCTTTTGGCATATACGTCATTTATACAGAAACTGATGCCTTTTCCCTTATGGGCATCCGGATTGTTGAATACGACAACATCCCCGGGCCTCACCTTCCTGAACCCAGGCATACGGAAGCACTCCATCTCAGGCACGGTGAAGTCGTATGTCCTGTATATCCGCGCCCCGTGCAGCAGTTTGTTCACGAGGATATGGTCTCCTGCATACAGGGTCGGCTCCATAGACCTGCCCCCTATCCTGAACTGGTCGAGCAGGAAAACCGGCACAATCACAGCCAAGATGACAAGCAGACTGACCGAAACCAGCACTATGGTCAATATTTTAGTTATCCGCTCCATAATTCTTCAGACTTACAAGTTTTTCTTCGGTTTCCCTATTCATCTTGGACATCGCCGGATGCCTTTCATTTACAGGCATCGCAAGTATCGTCTCTCCGGTTCTGACCGCATCCCCGGGCCTGCCGGATGATATGTACATATCCATCAGCAGAGTCAGGGGATAAAGCCTGTATGGCACCATATAATGAGCCGTCAGGTATTCCTTTTCCGCTCCGTCACGGTCACCGAGTGCCTCAAGGCAGCGGAAACGGCATAGAGCACGCCAAGGCACAGCAGGGCTATGTCCATCCCCACCGCACGCCATACGCGAACGGCACGATATGCTACTCCATGTACTCACACCGTTGGAAATCATATTGTCCATCAGCAATAACAACTTGGTTTTCATTTTTGTCAAAGCCTCCACATTCGCCTCAAAGAGGTCAGGCTATTTCATTTTATAAAAAAGTAATACCGGATTTCCTGCTGACAAATGCACCTCCACATCATCTTCTGCCTTATCAAACCCGATTGCCACCAATTCATCGTAAACTGCCATATCTATATAGCTGACAAAAAAGTCTCCGATGCTACTTATCGGACAATAAAGATATTTCCGTCCGGATTCCGGATTTTTAGCAAACTCTCTCGATTTGGCATCATAAAGTAAATTATCAACATATTCACCTGATGATACTTCTATTATTGAGTAATCCTTGCACATAATAGGAACGGAACTCATATAGTCATACCCGTCATCCAATATTGAATCATCTTTACCGAATCGACTCGGTATCGGATTGTCAAATTCAATCCTTACAATTTCACGGATATCAGAATTATATCTGTCAAACACAGCATAACCATCAAAATATATTGAGCTATATACCAACATCTCCCCATAGGTGGAAAAATATCTCAATTGACCTATTATATCATAGTCCCCAGGTTCATAGTCAAAAAAAGATTTTTTAACATTAAAATTATTATCTGTAATAAAGACACGGCCTGCAATCTGCTGCTGATTCAATTCACCTCCCTTCATTGGGGAAAAGGCGAAAATAAAATCCCCGTTTTCAAATGCAGCCATATCCCAGGCAATAAAATTGATGTTTACTGAATTTTTGAAATTCCCGGTAAGGCTATCATATATAAATATCTTTCTATTAAAATTATCTAAAATATACAATTCGCTACCGTTAACGGCAAAACTTTTAATGTCTAAATACTCACCCGGTCCGCGTCCGAAACGGTCCAATACAAATCTGACTGCACCATCCTGATTATAAGCTATAATTTTTTTCAATCTGTAATCTGCGATATAGATAAACTGATTTTCAAAAAGAATTTTATCTATACCTTTAAACATTGATTCCTTATTCGATTCCAGCAAAAGGTAAGACACACTTTCTACAAAATCAGGAGCCTTGGGCTGTACTGCATCCGCATTGTAAACCCAAATACTGTCAAATTTAATATCTTGTTCAGAGGCACACCCCTGAACAAGAATCGTAAGAATAATTAATAAATAGTTCTTTATTTTCATCGGCATTTCTTTATTAACCATGCATAGGACATTTTCGTTCGTTACATCCTGAACCACCACCTTGGCACGTAATCACAGTAACTTTACATCTTTTTAAACCACCTAAACTAACATTACATTGAAATGAATATGGAAATCCATCCTTGTAATCGTATTCCCCTCTTGTCAGAGCTGCGACATTCGCCTCAAAGAGGTCGGAGGATTTCTGAGAGCAGACATACGCAGCGGTCGCTGCAGACGCGGTCAGCACGAAGGACGATGCCAGAATGATTAATTTTTTCATTGTTGAACAAAAATTAAACTTTACAAACAATACCGGCATAAAATAGTCTCATTTGTGGACAAATCATGAGTCAATGTGTAAAGACATTTATCATCCGGAGTAACAGCCATAGCATAAAAAGGTGTATCCGTCTGATAATTTTTGATGAAATTTCCATCCCAGTCATACACCTCAACTTCATCAAAATAATACCACGGATATCCTTTAAACTTTTCATGAGGAGACCGCAAAGGGACCAAACGCACATAGATATAGGCATCCGTTGCAAACACCCTCATTCCACGGTAATTGTTCCGATGGATTCTGTAATTCATCTGATTACGGTCGCTTTCATATTCGGGATAGGTATCGTATATCGCCGACCGTCCTACAATAGTATCTCCATCCAAAGTCAGCAGTTCCAGATAGCGTCCCTCCCCACAAGCATACAAAAGTTTATTACCGTTCATATAGATTTTAGAATTGCTAAGATATATGGATTGCTTAGGCAAGACTGGACCATCATAGCCGTCTTCTATCCAATACCCCAAAGGGGTCACAATCTTTTTCTCAACATCAATTATGGAAAGAAGATTTTTCTCGCCGAACCTGTCTCCAAGCACCATAACCTTGCCGTCTTCCAGGACAATGAAATCGCCGCCAAAATAAAAAGGGTTGACCCATTTGATATCCTGTCGTGAATCTATATGAAACTCTGCACATATTGCGGATGTATCCACTACGCCGGTCCTGAGGCTTTCAAGACTACAATATCCTTCACAATTTATAATATGCACGTCATTCTGTGACATCCAGCAATATGGCTGGTCAAATTCTTTCGGGCCGCGGCCTTTCAGCAGAAAATGGCCACAGAGATTCAGCGCATCCCCATCTATGCTGTATGCAACAGCCAAAGAGTCCGGATCATAAGACTGGAAAAGCAACAGGTTATCATTAACGCCGATAAATCCGCTTCCGATAAAGTCGTCTGCAGCCAGGGTAATCCCTTCAATCCTGTCAGTAATCTCCCGCTTCAGCAATTTATGTTCAGAACATGCTGTCAACCAAAACAACAATAATATTAAAATACACTTCCGCATACTATTTCTGATAATAACGAATTGCATTATTTATACTATAAACATGATATGTACCATCAATAAATTTCATTGTAAAAGAGCATTTAACATCAAAATTTACAGGAAGGCAGTCAACTGGTACCCCCATCTCACCGTAACTTAATGCTTCTACATTAGATTGAAATAAACAGTCGTCCTTGGGAATATTCAAAAAACATAAAAATCCCAAAGCTATTATCAAAAATACAGTAACTATTTTCACAATCCATACAATCCGCTTGATTTGAACCGTCTGACATCGACAATGCTTCAACATTTGCATTCAATAAAGATTTATCTTGAGATTTTGTAAAAAGGAGCAAACTCGTCAAAGTAAGTATTGTAAATATTACTATTATATATTTTTTTCTTCATATTAATAAATTATAATCCAAGCCACTGAAACCTTAACAGAATGAGGAAGGTTGATTACTCGAGAAGATTAGTTATCCGCTCCATAATTCTTCAGACTTACAAGTTTTTCCATATTACCTTCAACCCGCCTTCTAAGTTCTATCATAGTTCCATTCTTTTTATTGACCGGCATCAACAGCACTTTATCGCCGATTTCCTTGGCCTTTCCCAGCTGTCCGACATCCATATACATCTCCATTAACAGCACCAGAGGATATAATCGGGAAGGAACTATATGATGAGCCTTCAGGAATTCACGCTCAGCATTGGTGTAATCCCCCATCTCTTTATAGTTTTTTCCCATCATATTGTGAAACATAGGATCAGCGGATATCAAAGTACCTTCCGTAAAGATTACATTGCTTTTTTCATACATACCAGCCCTATGCAAAGCATATCCATATTCATAAAGATACTGATAATTCCAGAATAGGTACGGATATAACACCTCCAATTCTTCTGCAGCACAATCATACTTTTTCATAAGAGTCCATTGCCTTGCCATCCGCCAATCATCAGATGCCTTTTCCCGTGATTTATAAACTTTATATAAATCAATTATTCCAAATAGCACAAGACCAATGACAAAAATCGTCAGCAATGAATTGCATAATACAGATGTATTTTTTTTCTTTTGTAACTTAAGCACTTCAGAATCACAGCAACTTGACAACGCAAGTATGATAACTATACATACAGAAAACTGTGCTACACTTAAAGGATAAGAAAAAAATGCAAAAACCGATATTGCCACAAGCCCATAACCGAATATGCCATTCGAGCGTAAAAGCCGTATAATTGCAAGAACAACGACACACAAAGCCAGTAATGTGCCTGCAATTCCTGTCTCCATGCCTATTTTAAGATATTCGTTGAATGCATACGATGGTGCACCTGCAACATTTACAATTTTTTGAGAACACTCGTTTTCCTTAAAATAATTTTCTTGAATCTTTGCGTATTGCCCAAGAACAGTACCTGGTCCAGTACCGATAAACGGAGTTTCAATTATTGCCTTTGCCTCCATATTCCAGATATGGAATCTTCCGATTGCTGAATCTTTCTTCATCATAAATATCGTCGCGACAGCGGACAATATGGTAATCAACATAATGGCAGATATTGCTTTATGACTTAACATATACTTGATAATGCCTGTTTTACGTATAAGACAAAGCATTAAGCCACAAGCAAATGCCAACCAACCGGCACGGCTCATTGAGGCAGGTAACACCACACTGCATAAAATCACCGCAATTGCAGATAAAACTATAGGCAAGAACCTAAACATACACCATGCGGCATAATAACTACTAGTCAATCGCTTCAATCCAACAGTACGAATCCCATCAATAACAGGCCGACATATAACATTAACACTTTTCCCATGTTCAATCAAGTATCCGACTAAAACAGTCATAATAAAAGCTATAAATCCACCGTATGGTCCTGGATTAGTAAAACTGCCTGTCAAGACAAAAGATTCATGTCCAGAAGGTACACCGCCGAAAATCTGTCTCAAACCTAAAGCACTTTCATAAATCCCCCAAATACAAAATATGATAAATACAAACCAGCTTACCAATCTTCTCCTTATACTGAAAAGAATCTTAAAGGATATATACATGATAGCATACGGAAAGATTTCCTGCATCCAAAAGTTTGAAACATATTGATTATTAACGGACGCCGATATACAATAAAGCACCATTATAGAGACAAGAAAGATATCTACACAGCTCAATTCTATAACTTTCTGTTCTACCAATAATATTATTATAGTCGGTATCAACAGGCACGCAGCGCTCTCCAATAGACCTGCAGTAGTATAATGCATTAATTCTACAGGCTTAGACACGAGAATAATTGTATGGACAATTGCAACAGCCGCAACCGTCCATACAATTAATAGAATTATGTTTTTTAATTGTCTCAAAGAGTTTATTTCAAAACATCTATATAGACTCCATCATTTTCCTGAAGGTTATCCAGGACTTTCAGGAACAGGTCCCAAAGTTTATCGCTTGCCGTCGGGTTGCCGACAAAAACCGGATGACCAGTCTTATCTAAAAGAAAACTATGAAAACGTTTGTCTTTAGGTAAATCATGATTATTCCTTTGAAAAGAACCAACCTTGTCCACATATATAGGATAAGGATAATTCAACATCATCAAATCAACCATTGTTTGGTCATATTCCTGCTGTCGTGGAGAAAAAATCGTATAAACCTCCAACATAGGTAATTTGTCAGAAAGTTCATAAAGATATTGCATCTCTTTCAGATGGGACACTTTACAGGAGCTACACTCCAACGAGTCATAATAAATAATCATCTGCAAGTCGGACTTCTCCGGTTTCACGGTGGAAATGTTCCGGCTTTCCACCTTGACCAGTTCTTCCGGTAATATTATCTGCTTCTGACGAAATGCCACAACAGCATCTTTCATATCATTTTGGCTGTTCGAGCAAGAAACCGACAAAGACGATAACATAATAAGGATTCCGAATAGATACCTGTTCATAGCTTAATAATTCAAAGTATGAAAAACTATGACCGGATTGTCGTATTCGGATATGTCGGCGAGATTGCCTATCTTATATTTTTTTCCATATTTTTTAGCTGAGAATGCAGTAAGATATGAAATCAATACCTTACCATCGTACCCTATCACGTTAGATAGATCAAACAACGGAAATCGCTCATCAACGTCATTGCTGCAGATATAAAAATTGGACACTCCGGTTTCTATGTCGGCTTTGACAAGACAGGTCTTCAATGCCAGACCGTCAAGAAAGCACAAGGTCTCAGCAAATAACGTGTGACCGCTTCTGTCTATATGCATTATACTACGAAACGATTCCTTATATTTATAAGTCTTGTGCAATTCACTCAAAGGTATTGCCGACAGCTCTTCTTGAGATACGACATTCCGTAGGTTCATATCGAAACGGTATAACGGAACATAACCGTCATGATGCAAGGAATACACGATGTTGTCATAATATTGGGCGACATACAATGTATCCGAATCAGAACCGCAGAATGTAATGTCTTCAATTATATAACTCAGGTTCGTTGGGTACGGATCATACTTTGCTTTTACGCCAGCATTCGGACCAATCAGAATGAAATTATACATGCTGTCATTACTATCAGAAGAATAAAGCCAGATATTGTCTTCATCTACGACAGATAGGCTGTTGAATCCTTCGCCGGTATTGATCGTTCTCAGAACATCGCCGAAACTATTGTACACAATGATTTCGCGATCAACACTGGACAACACATACAATCTGGAGTCAAGCACGTCAAAATCAGTCAATGTAATATATTCCCCTGGCCCACGTCCCTGCTTATGTATCTTACCGAGATAAGAACCATCACTACGACTGAACATCGTAATCTTTGTGCCATCGGCAATATAAATAGTATCACCAACCATCTTCAGTTTCCGGATTCCATCAACCAAACAGTCTTCATTCGTCTCAAGACAGACATAACCGTCAAACGATGACACGAACTCGCTAATATCAGCCTGTTTGTTTATATCAACCGATATCCCCTGAACATTAGGTTCATTCTTGGTCTGGCTGACACATGATATGACAACCAGACCAAGTACAAAAGAAAAATATGGAAATTTTCTCATCGCTCTCCTCCGTGCAGTATAACACTATACAAATCAGAGCATTCAACAGGACGGCATGTTGAATTACCTTTAGATTCACAGACAACCTTTCCATCGATAGCAATTGTACCATCAGCTTTAGCAGTTATTACCCCTACTCCAAAGAGATTAATTTGCGTTCCCGCTGATACAAAGATTTCACACTTAGAGTCAATCCGTTTATAATTTGTATCAAGCTTTCCTCCTGGCTCATCATCAGCCAAAGCATCAACATTTGCTGATAGTAAATCGTTCACAGAATCATTTTCTCCTTTCACATAAATAAAAGTTAAAGAGGAAGCAAGGAATAGAACCATTCCTGCCAATAAAACAAAAAATTTTCTCATAATAAGATAAATTTTAAAGTTAATAATATTAAATATTGCCATTTTGAATGGCTAATTCTCTTGTTGACGTGGTCTTAACCATCCCTGCACACCATCATCGCAGGAAAACACTCTGATGTCTTTACCGCACGTAGGGTTGCCTACGAAGACCGGAAGCCCGGTCTTGTCGAGAAGGAAACTATGGAAACGCTTTTCCTTGAATGTCACAATAGTATCCTTCATACCGTTATTGTTTGAGTATGAAGCGGACACGTATGCCAAGACAACCAGAACGCCAAACAGGGATTTATTCATAACTCTAATAGTTCAGCGTATGGAAAACTATGACCGGATTATCGTATTCGGATATGTCAGCGAGATTGCCTATCTTATATTTTTTCCCATATTTTTTAGCTGAGAATGCAGTAAGATATGAAATCAATACCTTACCGTCGTACCCTATCACGTTAGATAGGTCAAACAACGGAAATCGCTCATCAACTTCATTGCTGCAGATATAAAAATTGGACACTCCGGTTTCTATGTCGGCTTTGACAAGACAGGTCTTCAATGCCAGACCGTCAAGAAAGCACAAGGTCTCAGCAAACAACGTGTGACCGCTTCTGTCTATATGCATTATACTACGAAATGATTCCTTATATTTATAAGTCTTGTGCAGTTCACTTAAAGGTGTTGCCGACAGTTCCTCCTGAGATACAGTGTTCTGGAGGTTCATATCAAAACGGTATAACGGAACATAACCGTCATAATGCAGGGAATACACGATGTTGTCATAATATTGGGAGACATACAACGTATCCGAAGCAGAACCGCAGAATGTAATGTCTTCAATTGTATAACTCTGATTCTTGGAAAATTTGTCGTACTTTGCTTTCACATCGGCATCCGTACCAATCAGAATGAAGTTGTACATACTGTCATTGCTGTCAGAAGAATAAAGCCAGATATTGTCTTCGTCTATCACCGACAAGTTGCTGAATCCTTCACCGGTATTGATAGTTCTCAGAACATCACCGGAGGCATTGTACATAATAATCTCGCGATCTACATTAGACAACACATACAATCTGGAGTCAAATACATCAAAATCAGTCAATGTAATGTATTCTCCAGGTCCCCGGCCATGCTTATGAATCTTGCCAAGAAAGTAACCGTCCCTGCGGCTGAACATCGCTATCTTCGAATCATCTGAAATATAGATGGTATCACCGACAGACTTTAACTTCTTGATGCCGCTGATAAGGCAATCGTCAGTGGTCTCAAGGCAGACATAGCCGTCAAAGGATGACACGAACTCGCTGATGTCCGTCTGCTTGGTGATATCCACTGTTATCACCCGAACATTGTCATGACGCTTGGGATCATTGACACAAGATGTCACAATGAACCCAAGCAATAATACTGAAATGTTGAATACCCCTTTCATTGTTCACTTAGACCATTTAAAATAACAGTGATTATTCTATAGCTTTTATAGCTTCAATCTCATCTATAGTCAACCAGATTTCAAACAGATCTTTCTGTACGAATTCACTTCTTTTGAGACCGTCACATATCTCAAAATCAGTCGGATTATTATTACAGCCAACAAATACAAAAGAAAGCAGGCAGATAAAAATATAGTTTATAGTTTTCATAGTATGTGGTTTTAGAATTAACAAAAGGGGCCGGCCATAACGGTCGGCCCCTTGAAAAAGAGTAAAAAATCTGTTATTCAGAGTAGGATTTGTATCCCATATATAGTTCCGCAACCTGCATAGCATTGCCGTCACGGTCTGAATTCGCATCTGAAGGATTAACGAAATATCCATAGCAGCGGTCCTGTTTCTTCAGGATGAACTTGATATAACGGTAGTCCTTGTCATTGTCAAATGTAGCCTTGAGAGACTCCAGGTGATACTCAGTCACACCGTTGAATTCACGAGGGTTCCATCCTTCAAGACCTGAAGCGATAGTCTCCCAGGTGCTTCCGTCGTTGCTTCCCTGAAGTTCACTCACACGTGTAACACGTACACCTCTGTCGTCCGCGTGATCGGAGATGTTGACAGTACGGAAATACTGTACTCTCTGGCTCTTCTTCATATCTATGATGATATATATGCCATCTTTCTCAAGAGACTGCTTGTTTCCTCCAGGACGCTGCCAGCAGAACGCAGTACCGTTTGTAGCTGTAGGAAGGTTATTTGCGGCTCCAGAACGGTTTTCAATCTTCCTTCCGTCGAGCATAGCATATCTATATGGATTTCGCGCACCTACATCGGTCTTCCATTTGTCCTTCTGACTTGCATCCTCAAGCCATCCGAATTCAACCATATCCCATCCTCCGTCTGTATGAGGGAGAGCATTCCACTCTGCAGCGGAGCTGCCCATAATCTCACGAGGCTGTCCGTCCAAATCTCCAGGGAAACGTTCGTATTCCACCCATCTGAAGAAATTCAGGACAATGGAAGCAGGCTCAACATCCGACACGGCCGCTGCAGCAGTAATGGTAACGCTGCCTACTTTGTTTGCCGTAACAAGACCTGACTGGTCCACTGTAGCTACTGATTCATCAGATGAAGTCCAGACAATCCTCTCAGTTGCCTCTTCTGTAAGAGAAGCGGAACCTACGCGAAGAATACGTTTCAGATTGACGGATGCTTCCGAGAACTCGTATTCAGCACTCTCGCTGTTGAATTTCAGGCTTGTGATCGCTATGCCAACAGGCTCTGAAACTCTTACTTCAAACTCTCCGAAGACGCCCTCAGTACCTATATATACGGTCACAGTCGCATTGCCGACACCCTCGGCTGTAAGTATGCCCTGTTCTGAAATGCTTGCGACAGAATCATCTGAAGTGTCATATCTCTGTGCTGTATTGGTAGCATCAGCCGGAAGATATGATATATGGGAAGGAAGAGAATAAAGCTCTCCGAGGTCAAGGTCAAGCCCGTTTGTAAGGACCTCATCAAACACAACTTCCTTTACACGGGCACTGTTGTAGTCCCCGATTTTCGGAATATTGTCATTACAGCCGACCGCAAATATTGCAGCCACGGCTATGATAATAGAACTTATCTTTTTCATTTCGTTTCAAATCATTTAGAGAATTACCATCCATAGTTCTGTACAAGGACTCCACCTTCGCTTCTCTTGATCTCGTCAAGAGGTATAGGATAGAGGTAGTTCTTCTCCTTGAACACTCTCGGGTTGAAGTTCATACGTGTATAGAAACCATCCTCTTCACCTCTGTATGTATTGAGTCTGGTCATGCTCTTGTTGAGCTTTTCAACTCCGAGAAGCCAGCGGCAAAGGTCAAAATATCTCTGTCCCTCAGTACAAAGCTCAATACGGCTTTCACGTCTGATGGCGTCACGGAGCTGTGCATAGTTTCCTTTGATGTCAGGATTGCACACCTCAAGGTCACGGATACCTGCACGGCTGCGCACTTTGTTGACATACACGAGGATGTTGTCATCCGCTCCCTGTGTCTGCTCGTTGAGCATCTCAGCATAGAGAAGATAGAATTCAGCAAGACGGAAAATGATTGACGGACGGTATTTGCTGCTGACAAGACCGGTTCCGTTGCCGAGTTTTCTGTAATAACGTTTGTAGCAGGTATATCCTGTATTAGGCTCACCGTCACCTGTACCCACTCCTGAAGTACCGCCGGCATAGAATTCCACACGTTTGCCTGATGAAGGCCATTTCATTCCTGAGAATGCCACACTGTTGTAGAAGCGCGGCTCACGGTTAAGATACATATTGTGTACCCTGTATCCATCCTTAGTGCCGAAGCCGTCTTCAGAATACACATCGGAAGCAGGAAGGAAGCTTTCATCCTTTATAGGAAGACCGTCAGCGCAATAGAAATCGTCCACAAGCTCCTGAAGCATATCCACTCCGTTCAGACCTTTGTACTCTCCCTTAGGTGTAGCGTGACCGTCAAATGTCTCCTCACCGAGACCTCCCCAGCTGCTGGTTGTGGTAGCCCAGATGATTTCGCTGTTATACTCCTGGAAAAGATTGTAGAGGTCCTCGTCAGGATTGCCTGTATTCACAAGAGCATAACGGTTGCCCTCCTCGGCATAGTCAAGGAATTCGCGGAGGTATTTTACCGCATTGTCAATCTTGGCGTCCTTTCCGCTGACGTCAGGGAAAAGCTTTTTGCCGTCTTTGTTGACAACGGTATTGCCCGGAGCCCAGGAACCGTTGAACAGAGGGCTGGCTGCATATACCCAAAGTTTTGCACGGTATGCCATAGCGACGCCTCTTGTAGGTACGCCACGCATCTGCTCATTGTTGGTATAAGGCTCAGGCCACATATCTTCTTTGCACTCATCAAGCTCCCTGTCAATCCAGGCTACAACCTCATCAACGGAGTTACGCGGAAGATTAGGGAGATCATCAAGCGTATAGGATTTGTCAACGATAGGAACCGGACCATACATTTCAAAAAGATAATAATGATAGATGGCACGCATAAACCTTGCATTGGCCTTGTAAAGCTTCATCTCCTCTTCAGTGATACGTGGAGCATCAGGACCTCCCTCCTCTACAAGAGGATGGGCCATCTCAAGGAAGATGTTTGCCTGACGGATCGAGCCGTACAGACGTGTCCACCTTGAATTGTTGGTATTGCTTGAGTTCCACTCCTGATATTTGCCGTATTTATTGTGCTCACGGGTATAGATTTCATCAGCGAAACCTGTCCAGGCGTTGCCCATACCGTTGTTGGCACCCCATACGTTGGAGTAGTCAGGTCTGTCTGTAAATATCTGGCCATACCATTTTTTGGTGCGGTCCACATTGTTGAAGATATTGTCAAAACTTGAAACACCTCCGAGTTCGTCCGACACATCAAGGAAGTCACAGGAAACTACTGTGCAAGCCATCATCGCGCCGGCAAGAACTGCTTTAAATATATTTTTTTTCATATATCTTACCTTTATTAGAAGTTAACTTCAACTCCGAAAGTGAAAGAACGGGAGTTAGGATAGCTGACACCCTTGTTTCTGTTTCCCTGCTCAGGATCCCAGAATTTGATATGGTCGATGGTAGCAAGGTTCTCGGCCAGCATATATACTCTCAGTCCGCTCAATCTGATAACCTTGAGAGCCTTCGGCTGAAGCACGTATCCGATTTCAAGGTTTTTGAGACGGAGGAAGCTTCCGGATTTGAGCCACCATGTGCTCGGCTCCTTGTTTATACTGTTGCCATATCCCAAGTGGAGTCTCGGAGAGAATACGTCCTCACTCGGATTTTCAGTAGTCCAGCGGTCTCTGAATGCTGTACGGACATTACCTTTCTCAGCTCCCCAGTTGAACGGCCAGAAAGTGCTGTTGCCTTCTGCAAGAAGGATTGACGTATTCGCGACTCCGGAGAAGAAGATGCTGGCATATATGCCTTTCCACTCTGCATTGAGACCGAAACCGTAGTTGATTTCAGGTGTCTTGTAAGGATGTCCTATTCCCCTGACCTTGTCATTCGAGTCTATGATTCCGTCACCGTTCATATCCACATATTTGATATCTCCAGGGCCGACAAGACCACCGAGGGCCACTGAAGGCAGACCGGGACGAAGTTCATAATGAGGAGTTCCGTTGGAATTCTGTGTTACGATGAAGTCATCCTCAGTATAGAGACGCTCAGCTATATACACAAGATGCTCGTTGATACGGGTTCCTGTCACTCTCTGGTATTCCTCAGTAGGAGTAAGCTCGTCGATTTCAAGCACCTTGTTGCGTGCAAAGGTGAATGTTCCGCGTGCGCTCAGTTTCCAGTCTCCGAACCTTCTGGACATATCGATGCTTGCATCGACTCCCTGGTTCATTACCTTACCGTAGTTCTGCCAAGGCTTCTCGTGGAAACCGGCATATCCCGGAATAGTATTTCTCTGGAGAAGGATGGATGAACGCATATTGTAGAAATAGTCAGCCTGGATCTGGATGCTCCTGTCGAAGAAGTTGAGGTCCACACCGACATTGCTCTTGTCCTCGATCTCCCATCCGAGAGTCGTATTGACAAACTGCTTGTCATAGATACCTGCTCCAAGGCCGTTTACCGCACCGTTGCTTCCGATTCCCTGGTTGAACGTATGACCGTTCTCAGCGAAAGTCGCCCTGTAAAGGAAACGGCTTGTACCTGTGTCATCATTACCTGTACGTCCCACGGAAGCACGTATCTTCGCTCCGCTAAGAACTCTCTTGAGAGCCTCAGGGTAGAAGCTTTCATTGGAAAGTATATAGCTGACACCGACTGCAGGGAAGAAACCGAAACGGTTCTTTGCGGCAAATGTCTCACTACCCGTATAACCGAAGTTGGCCTCGATGAAATAACGGTTGTCATATCCGTATGTAACACGTCCTACTATACCCTGTTTTCTGAAAGTATAGACATCGTTGTCTTTCTGTACCTCTTTCTGGTTGTAGAGGAGCATTGCACCTACAGCGTGCTTTCCGGCAAACACATTGTTGTATTGGAGGGCTGCTTCGATATAGATTGTCCTTTTGTAGGAGCTGCCGGTAAACTGAACCGCCCGAACGTCAGGAGAACCTGCTACTACCTGGTTCATAATCAGTTCACCGGTTTCAGGATTACGTCCGGTAGCGTGATATTTCGACGGGCTGTAGTTACGGAGCTTTGACACTCCCATATCAGCGTCGAATCCGACTGAAGCCCTTGCGCTAAGACCGGAGGTTATGAACTTGAGGTCCTGGTTGATACCTACCTTGGACTGGATCTTCGTATTGTGATCCCTTCTGTAACCCTGCTGGTAAAGCATATAATAAGGGTTACGGTTGTTTCCGTCTGTCTCCTTCTCGTATGTAGCCACGCTTCCGTCGCTGTAGACCATAGGGAAAAGATGAGGAGGAGTATGCAGCATAAACACGAACACATCGTCCGGACTGCGGTTGGCCGTCCTTCTCATAGTGTACTGTCCTGCAAGGTCTATACTGAGCTGTGTAGTCTTTGTGACCTTGAGGTCAATGTTGCTTCGCAGGTTGAAACGGTCAAATGAGAAGTTGCTGTTGTATTTGGACTCAGGGTTCTTCTTGAACACTCCGTCCTTCTGCTGGTAACCTCCGGTTACGAAATATTTTGCGTTCTCGGCACCTCCACGGAAGCTGAGAGTATATCTCTGGCCGTGGATTGTCCTTGCGATAAGGTCTGTCCACTGTGAGTTCGGATAGAGATCAGGGTCCGCATTGGTCCTGTACAGATCAATAAGCTCGTCTGAATATTTCTTGTCCATACCGTCATTCCAGGCAGCCTCGTTGGCAAGTTCCATATATTCCGCAGAAGATACGAACTCAGGAATTCTCATAGGAGCCGAAATGTTCTGCTCCACACGGAGAGTTACCTTCGGCTTTGAAATCTGACCGCGTTTTGTAGTCACGAGAATCACACCGTTGGCACCTTCCGCACCGTACATTGCTGTAGCGGCAGCATCTTTGAGAAGGCTGAACGACTCGATCTCGTCAGCATCAAGGTCACTGAGGGAACGCGGAACGCCGTCCACAAGCACGAGAGGGCTTGTACCTCCCTTGAATGAGCTGACACCACGGATCCAGAATTCTGCATCGTCACGTCCCGGCTCGGAATTACGCTGTACCGCGATAAGACCAGGGAGCTGTCCCTGAAGGCTTCCGCCGACGTTTGTTGATGTTACCTTGATATTGTCCGCAGAGATGGTTGAAAGGGAGCTGACCACCGCCTGACGTTTCTGCGCACCGTATGCGACGACCACAGCCTCCTCGAACATCTGCGCATCGACAGCAAGGGATACGTTCAAAGTGTTGTTGCTGGCTTTGGGAGCGACTATCTTTTCAAGATAACCGATAAAGCTGAATGTAAGCTGATCCTTCGGGTTGATATCTATGACATACATACCGTCAAGGTTGGTGGTAGTTCCCACCGATGTTCCCTTGATATATACGTATGCACCAATCAGAGGATCACCATTTTCATCTGTCACAGTACCGGTGATACGACGTTTGCCGGCACTGTCATCCTGTGCAAAGACAGTGCTCATACCTACCGATACAAACATTGCTACAAGCACCAGAAATCTGCAAATTTCTTTCATTTGATGTTTAGTTTAGTGATAAATAGTGTTATTCAGATAAACCGGCAGAATCCGGTTCGGTCTTTTTCTTCAAATCCGTGAGAGCAAATGCGCACCACAGCATTCCGGCCTGTCCGTGAGTGTCTCCGACAAGCCTCTTACGGTTTTCATACCAGCTTTTGCTGTTCTGCGCACCTGTACCTTCGCAGACCTCGCGTATGTCATAGTTCGGTCTCAGGTAGGAATTCAGCTGCTTCCAGGCTCTGCGGGATGCTGTACCGTATATCAGCTCATCAAGCCAGCCGTTGGCCACTCCCTGGATAAAGGCGTATGCGAACATGGCAGAACCTGATGTCTCCGTCCACATGGTTCCATAGTCAACCAGCTGCGCCCAGAGGCCGTCCGACTTCTGGTATTTGAGAAGGGATGACATCATAGAGATGTATTTGTTCATAAGGACATTACGGTCCTCTGCATATTCATCCCTGCCGGCAAGGATGCGGAGCATTTCCGTCATACCTACAGCCATCCAGCCGTTGCCGCGCGCCCAGTAGAACTTTGCGGAAGGCGAATGATAGTACAGGCCTTTGTCTCCTGGAAGTTCATCAAGGTAAAGACGCATCTCGTGTACGGCACGGTCAAGATAAACCTTGTTGCCTGAAGCGAAATATGCCTGCACCTGAAGAGCCGTAATCATGAACATATCGTCAATCCACAGACGGGTCTGCCAGGAATAGCCCCTGTCGGCATAGCTTTTCCATCTGTCATAGTCACTCTTGCTCATTTTGAACAGAGTGCCGGTCTTGTTGTACTCCGGACTGTTGAAACGTGAATTGAACCCTTCTATGTCGAAGAACTCCCACTGGCTGTCCGCATACTGGAGACCGAATTTGAGATATGATTCCTTGGTCTCGTGGAATGTCACCCCGCTGTAGGCAGGGTCATCCATTATGGAAGCGATATGAAGCGCGATGGCTCCGAAGATATAGTAGTCCACCCTGTTGGACTCGTGTCTCCAGAGAAGGTCCGTGACAAGAGGATTTCCATTCGCCTGCTTGGACACTCCGGTTATGACATCGTTGTATTTGTCCACAAGCTGCTGGATAACATCAGTATCTCCAGCCGCTTCAGCATACCAGAACGCACCGAGATATGCGCATACGTCAGGATAGGTGACAAATGAACTCGGGCTCTTGTCTATGCTCCCCCAATTCGAGTTCGGGATTTCGACAAAGCGCTCTGACAGATGCCTGCCGACAACAATAGGGTCGACAGACGGCTTGTCAGACCAGTCAGTCAGATTCCAGGCATCGATCTCACCTTCGGACCCGCCTGTGTTCCAGTTACCTCCGGGTGCAGGATATTCCTTTTCGGGTGTACACCCGAAAAGGAATATCACACCAGCTGCAACCGCTGTTATTTTTCTATAAACCGATGTCATAATAGCCTATTTGACTTTATAAGGCTTCACGTCAGAGGCAAGTGCGTAGCAGCACCAGATAAGAGCAGCCTGTCCGTGAAGGTCTCCGGTAAGACGCCTGCGGTTCTGATACCAGGAGAAATCATTTTTAGCTCCGGTTCCTTCGCATACATTACGCAGGTCATAGCTT
>ERZ777306.3245-NODE-3245-length-17542-cov-19.595986_pt1 | contig 17542 bp, 16 predicted proteins | sample MGYA00374966_ERZ777306 | MGnify/ENA primary metagenome ERZ777306 (study PRJEB29329, sample SAMN06343882) | mouse gut metagenome | isolation source: Mouse cecum | place: Austria: Vienna | collected 2014-11-15 ...
CGGTCACATAGCTACAGCTATGCTCCCTCTGTGTAATAACGAGTTAACTGAAAGAAGCTACCACTTTGGATTAACATTTGTTATTAAACAACCCCTTAACTATGTCAAGAAAACTTTTCACACAGTTGCGCAATGAATGGCGCACAAATATATGGCTCGCCGTGGAGCTTCTGATTGTCTCGGTGGTGATGTGGTATGTGGTCGATTATTTTTATGTGGCCTACTCGCAATATATGCTTCCGCGAGGATTCAATATCGATCATACTTATTTGCTGACTTTCAACGAACTGACCGACAAATCGCCGGATTTTGACCCCGACCTGTGTGGCAATTCGGAAAAACAGGCCGAAGCCAAGCGCGAGATTCTTGCGCGGCTTGCGCGCCGTCCCGAGGTCGAGGCTGCGTGCCTGTCGCAAAATTCTTATCCCTATGATGGTTCCAATTCGGGACTCGGGTTGCGTTATGACACGATGTATTCCGAAGGCTACCTGTTGCGGCGCATGGTGACTCCCGATTTTGTCAAAGTGTTCCGCTATGAGGGGGTTAACGGCGAGACTCCCGAGCAGCTTGCCCAGATTCTTAAAGAGGGCAAGATTCTTGCGTCGGACAATGTGCTGAGCCATTACGGCGACGTGAGACTGAGAGACTATGTCGGGAAAAAGTTCTGGTTGTCAACGTCGGGCGACACGCTGCCGTCTCATGAACTCGGCGCTGCGATTGTGCCGGTGCGATACCACGACTACACGATATGGAACAAGTGTGTCGTGTTCAATCTTGAGACCGATGCTGATATTGCATGGTCTAACGAAGTGTGCATCCGCGTGAAGGAAGACATGGACAAGGATATTGTAGAGAACCTCATGGCCGATGCGCAGAAGCAGTTCCATGTGGGCAACTTTCTGCTTGTAGATGTCAGGTCGTTTGAGGATATACGCCGCAATTATCAGCGCTTCAACACTAACGAGATGCGCAACATGTATGCCGGACTCGGCTTCCTGATGCTCAATATCTTCCTCGGACTTTTCGGCACCTTCTGGTTCCGCACCCGCCAGCGCGTTCACGAGATTGCCATCCGCAAGGTCAACGGGGCGACCGACGGTTCGATTTTCCGCCGATTAATCAGCGAGGGATTGTTGCTGCTGTTGGTTGTTACCCCGCTGGCTGTCGGGATAGACTTTGCAATAGGGTATTTTGAGTTTACCGAGTGGTACAACGGGTTTGTATCGGCACCGCGCCTTGTCATCACGGCGGGCATATCGTTGCTGCTGATGGCCTTGATGATTGTGGGCGGCATCTATATCCCGGCCCGCAAAGCGATGAAAATTGACCCCGCTGTCGCACTTAAAGATGAATAACCGCTTATGAAAAAGGTATTGATAACCATACTGTACATCCTGCTTGCGATGATAGTTTTTGCCGAGCCGGTGGAAATCAACCTGACGCTCGACGAGGCGATTGCCCGCGCCCGGGCGCGGAGTGTCGATGCCGCAGTGTCGCTCAACGAGTTGCGGCAGGCCTACTGGGAATACCGCACTTTCCGTGCCGACCTTCTTCCCGAGGTCAGTTTCAACGCCAAAATCCCCGGATATTACAAGCAGTACTCGACCTATCAGAACGAGGACGGCTCGTTTAGTTTCGTGCGCAACAACTATCTCCAGATGTCGGGCGAGGTAGCGGTGACACAGAATATCTGGCTGACCGGCGGCTCGCTGTCGCTGAGCACCTCGCTTGATTTCCTGCGCCAGTTTGACGGAAACATCTCCAACCGCTACATGTCGCTGCCGGTCGCGCTGAAACTCAACCAGCCCATCTTCGGAGTCAACACCATCAAGTGGAACCGCCGCATCGAGCCTGTGCGCTACAACGAGGCCAAGGCGCAGTTCCTGAGTGCGACCGAGGAGGTGGCGATGACCACGATCAATTATTTTTTCAACCTGCTGATAGGGCGCGAGAATGTCTCGATTGCGCGGCAGAACCTTGAAAACGCCACCAAGCTCTACGACGTGGCCAAGGCCAAGCGCGAGATGGGGCAGATCAGCGAGAACGACCTGTTGCAGATGGAGCTCAACGTGCTCGATGCCCGCTCGTCGCTCACGTCGGCCGAGAGCGACATGAAAAGCTACATGTTTCAGCTGCGCGCCTTTCTCGACTATGGCGAGGATGTCAGCATCGTCCCCTCGATCCCCGAGAAAATCACCGAGGTCGACGTGACCTATGACCTCGCGCTTGAAAAGGCGCTTGAAAACAACAAGTTTGCCAAAAATCTGCGCCGCCGCCAGCTCGAAGCCGACTATGCCGTCGCCAAGGCCAAAGGCGACCTGCGGCAGATTTCTCTATTTGCCCAAGTGGGTTACACCGGTGTCGGCAACCGGATCGGTGACGCCTATGACCCGCTGAAAGACAATCAGGTTGTCGAGGTCGGTGTCAAGATACCCATTCTCGACTGGGGCAAACGGCGCGGTCAGGTCAAGGTCGCGCAGAGTAACCGCGAGGTGGTCGAGAGCAGGCTGCGGCAGGAGACGATGAACTTCAATCAGGACATCTTCATCCTCGTCGAGCGTTTCAACAACCAGCAGCAACAGGTCGCCCTCGCCACGCGCGCCGACCAGATAGCGCAGCAACGCTACGCCACCAATGTCGAGACCTATCTCATCGGCAAAATCTCGCCCCTCGACCTCAACGACTCGCAGGTAAAAAAAGACCAGTCGCGACAGGAATACTTCCGTCAGCTCTACAACTACTGGTACTACTACTACCAGCTCCGCAGCCTGACCCTCTGGGACTTCTCCACCTCCTCAGGCATCGACGCCGACTTCGCCCGCATTTTGCGGCAGTAGTCAGTGACAAAAAGCACAATCCGGTCATCGTCCACCAGACGATGACCGGATTGTGCTTTTTGTCAGGATTTATGAGGTGCTTAAAGTACTTTGGACAGCGCCACAATCATCCTTTTCTAAGTATTGACCATTACAGCAATCTCGCTTTATTCCATGAAATAATCACCTTTTGACATTCAAATTCAGATGTATTTGTCAGTAATTGAATGATATGTTTTTATAACGTCATTTATATCAAATGTGTTTTCGGCTTTTATTCTTCCCGCATTTCCCATTACAATACGCTGTTCCGGCGAAAGCATAATAAATTTTTTTATACATTCGGTAAGAGATAGTATATTGCGAGGCTCGCATAAGAAACCGTTTATTCCATCATCTACTGTTTCTCTACATCCGGGAATATCTGTGGTTATTATAGGTTTTCGCATTGCCAAACCTTCCATCAGCACACGCGATAACCCCTCATTATAATATGTCGGGTGAACAATGCAATCACAGTCCATTATAATTTCCTTCACATTTGGTCTGTAGCCTAGGTACTCAATAAATCCGCTTCTAACATCATTTTCCACAACCTTGCGAGGAACATGATTGGGATAGACCTCGTCAATATCACCTAACAGCATAAACTTCGCAGATGGATGGGCGATTTTAGTTAAACGCGCCGCCTCTACATACTGAGAATACCCCTTATCATAGAGTACACGCGATATCATTAAAAATTTACACATTATATATCAAATTTTGAAAGGTTTACCCCTTCCCCTCCTTTTAGAAGTATTAATCGGTCAGAGGAGATAAGACCTTTCTTTATTAGCAAATCCTTGTTGTATTTATTCAACACCAACACCCACTCGGGAAATTTTAGGGCAAACTTATAAAGTCTGCGTGCTATCCGACTTCCGATACTGTCGGACGTGAAAACAAATCCCAGTCCGGCAATCATAGCTGTTGATGGGATTTTCAAGATTTTAGAAGCAATTGAGCCATATATATTAGGCTTAATCGTATAATGAAATATGTAATTTGGTCTTTCTCGTCGATATATTCTATAGAGATTTATAAAGTATTTTATATCTTTGATTGGATTCATTCCGCCTCGGTCAACCTCAATAGGAATATATTTGATATTGGGAGACTCGGGTTTATATTCGCTATTATTCGGAGCGACCAAAATCACACGATTTCCAGCTTTTGAATAACTGTTTATCACATCTTCTCTAAAATTAATCAACTCTCTTAAAGAGTTGTCACAAAACAGAACACACTGATTGTTTGCGGGATTGGGTTTAATAGACATACAATTATGAAAAGAAGATTAAACAATAGCTCAAATATTTTCCATCACCTTAGCCTGCTGTAACAATTAACACATACCGCTCCGATTACTTATTTGACAGGTTTGCCACAACAGTTTGCGCACCACCTGACTCGCTAAGAGTAATTACTCGCAGTATTATCGTGATAAAACGGTTTGATATAATTCCCGATATGCTTCTTTTGCTTTTTGGAGTGAAAATTGATTCAGATAGTCTATTGTCTTATTGTTATTACCGATAGTGTCATTTATAGCGTCATTAAAATCGTTGAAATCATGATATTTAAAAATTCGACAAGATGGACAATCCTTTAAATAATCTCCAATTCTCACTCTGTCGGATATTACAATCGGGGTTCCACAGCATAGGGATTCTAAGGACACATAAGAAAATGATTCATATCGCGATGGAACTACGACGAGTGATGACTGACTATATAATTCAAACAGCTCGTCATCGGTTATATCGCTATGTAATGTCATATCGTCCCTTAATGTGACATTCCCGTTGCCGACTATGTGGATATTGTATTTCCTATAAGGAATAGAGAAGATATGCTCAATCCCTTTGTTCCCATCATTTAAACGTCCGCCTACAAATAGAATCTGATTGGCGTTCTTTTTAATATCCCGTTGGGTCGCAAGTGAGTTAGCCCAATGCGGTATCTTTGAAACCTTTCCGTTTAATTTTTTGAAAAAAGCGGAATCCTCATTGTTAAAGGTTATGATTCTATCAACTTTATGCTTGATTTTGCTTTCAAGCATGATTTTGAAAAAACATTTTCCTAAAAAAGGTCGCCGTAATGTTCCAAATGGATGCCAATGAGGAGTATAAACGACCTTTTTATTCAAGCGTTTTGCAGTATTGATTACTTGCGAAATTCCAAGGGTCACAAATCCGTTAACATGCACAATATCACATCCCGATTGAGCTATTGTTTCTTCAAGCTCTTTGGAATTATATTTCGCCACCCAAAACTTGTGAGGATATGGCATTTCTTCGATTAATTGAATGTCAAAATCTTTGTCGTTTTGGAATAAACGCTGTAATTCGTTACAATATCTCAGTATTCCGCCCCCCGAAGTTCCACGGGGATGTTGTGAAAAAATCAAGATTTTTGCAAGCATAATCAATGCGTAATCTTCTCGCTGTCAATTAAAAATGTGTGTGATTCCGGCAGGCAGTAAGTGTAAAAACTTCTTACAAATGGGACATATCGTTTAAATCCCATCAGTTTGAATAGCAATTTGAAAAATCTGTTTAATGTGCGTTTTTTACCGTCCATGTCTTTGATTGAACGTTTTGTAATGCTCGACGGAGTGTTTTCGTCAATTAAACCATTCTGTTTAAGTTGATGATAAAAGGAACCCTCAGAGGTTGAGTAAGGGTTGATTTTAAAGCGCAGCTCTTTGGGGAGTCCATGATAAAGTCTACGGTGGAATTCGTTTATTTTAAATCCGTTATCAAAACATTCATAGCTGTATTGTTGGTCTATGAATTTATCAAAGGTATCCGCATTCTCTTTTATGGCAACACCATATTTGTCTATCGCCTCTTTTAAATCAGGATAATTTGTCAAAGACAATCTTTTGTGTTCGACTATGCCTTGTTTTAGTTTTGTATAGTCATATCCTGAATAATGAACAAATACCAATTTGTCGCGTCTTGTTTCTCCGCTGTCCTCGGAACGGAATGTGACATAATAGCCATCGTCCCCTTTTTCAAATTTGCGCTCGAAAAAATTCCAAGGAGCTACATTCATGCCGAGATTGCGGAGAATGTGCACGTTCTCGGTGTCAATAAATCCCGGTATCCAGTCCATCCATTTCTGGTCGGTAAACTGTCCCAATGAGCGCTCGTTAAAACATTGGTCTTTAAGTCGTTCCTCCCACCATGACAGAATTGCCATGGTCTTGTCGGATTTTCTTATGCCGCCAAACCCTAAGTTGAAGATTCCGTTGACGTTCATCAGCCATTCGGGGTGTTCGCCTTCATACCGCAAGTGGACTCCGTCCACATGCGGTGTAAGGATAAAATCCTTACACCGCATGTGGTTGAATATTTCTGATACAGAAGAAAATATGAAAATGTCAGGGTCGAAATACACGACACGTTCATAGCCCGTATTGAACAAATATTTGAATCCGGCGGGTTTTATAGCCGTACATAGTTCTGTCAGATTATATTTGAACGTCATGTCGCGCCATTCGGCATCGCTATAGGGGAGTATAGAGCGGCTGATTATGACATTGTCGGGCAACTCAACATTTTCATTTTGGCCAAATTCGTCGGCTACGATTATTTTAAAGTCAACGTCGGGGTTGTGTTTGTGAAGGGTTTTGCCTAGTATCTCGCCAAGACCGATATAATTCTTGGCAACGATTGTAAAGGCACAGTCTTGTCGCATGTTATTTTAGAATTTTGATTATTTTCGCTGGGTTGCCGCCTACAAGTGCGTATGGAGGTATGTCTTTTGTTACGACTGAATTAGCTCCGATAATAGAGCCACGGCCGATTGTCACACCCGGAAGTATTGTCGCTTTTTCTCCTATCCACACGTTATTTTCAATTACTACGGGGCCTTTGGAATATAGGGGGCGTTTGTTTGGCGCAAGGTCTAATAATGAAGGGTCTGAGGCACCGTGGGCATTGTCGGTAATAAGGACTCGTTTCCCCATTATTACGTTATCCCCGATACTGATATTGTTGATAGCAGTTATATGGGAATTGTCTCCTATAGATGAATTGTTTCCTAAAGAAATACTCGGGGTGAATATTTGGTCTTGGAATCTGTCCCACGCAGTAAGCTGAACCGAATGACCTATATAGGACTCGTTGCCAATTGAGATGTATTTAAGTCCTTTAGTCATAAGAAATGATGGCTTAATGATGGTTTTGTTGCCAAAAGACTTAAATCTATATGAGTAATACCCCGTATAAATGTACATCTTTACAGCATTCCAAATTTCATAAAAAGGGAAGATATGACCCCAAATCCATCCGACCAATAACAATAATTTTTTCATTGATTCAGAACATATTTGTAAAATTCAAAGATATGTTTACCATATTCCTCAATACTATATAGGTTGTTAACAGTCAAAAAACCACGTTGAACCATTGGTTGATAGGGTCTTAACCCATTTTTTGCAATGGCAGTCAGATGGTTCTTTAGCTCGTCGACAGTCTTGAATCTCAAGCCGATCTCTTGTCCTGTAAATTCCACCCCGTTGTCAAATTGTTCTTTAGTCCCTCCCGTATCACGGCCGATGACAAGGCAGCCAACTGACATCGCTTCAGGCATAACCCGTCCGAATCCTTCAAAAAAGGATGGAACTATTGTGGCCAATGCCTTTGACATCAAAATGTTGATGTCATCACGCCCCCCGAGCCAGTGGACATCATTGGTTAATCCGGCAATGTTTATTCTTTTAATTAAGTCCGATTTTATATGCTGTCCGTCGGTAGTTGGATTACCGGCAATTAATAATTGAATGTCCTTTTTAGACTCTGTTTTAAAAGCGATAAACGCGTCAATACAATCTTCAATACCTTTGGCTTTTTCAATTCGACCGGCATATAGGAAATAGTTTTCTTTCGGACCGATCGGTATTTCTTGTTGCTGATTGATTATTCCGTTGTATATTACACGATTATTTGCAGTTCCGAGAACGTTCCTGTGGCGGGCGATGTCCTTGGTTATGGCTATCGAATAATTGTTGCGTTCTGTGAGCCGTTGATTCAGATGACGGATTTCCATGTTAAAATCTTTGTCACCATATTCGCGTATGTGCCAAACGTGGGGTAGGTCTAACCATTTGGCTACGAGATACCCGATATTGTTGACCGATGTGTTGGAATGGATGATGTCAGGTCGGAATTTGCGGCATAAGTGTTTTAGCCGTGATGCACTATAACGATTTAAAATCCTTTTGACTGGATTCGCGAGTACGCTTTTCAGTCTTTTCTCGGGTTTTGCATTGAAATAGTATGGCAGGAAGACGGTTGGAATTCCCCGATTTGTAAGAACGGTGTATATACCATCTTTATTAGGAGTCACCACAAGGACGGAATTACCGCACTCCACAATGTGGTTAAGCATATTTATAAAAGACTTGGTCGCCCCTCCAAGCGTCCCCGTTCCGCTAAGAATATAGACGATTTTCATATTTTTGTTTTGAAACGGTGCTTTTGTACTGAGTATAAATGCTCGTTATATATGGCACTAACCAAGCCATCCAAAATGGATAAGCTCGTTGTATAAAACAGAAACAGATTAACAGGAGAAACCCTATTGAATATTTGCGGTCGATTCCAAGCCACGCTATAATGGCGTAATAAATAAACACCAATATTAAGCCAATAATTCCATTGTATATCAAGTAGACTGTAACGCCGGCACCTCCAATAATTTTTTTCTTTTGGAGAAATGTGTATTGTTCGTTTCCTAATCCCCATATAATTCTTCCATCCCCTATCATTTTTGCAAAATAGAGTTCAGTAGAGTATAGATTTCGATTATTACCCGATATACCTTTTTCTTCATCATAATAAAGCCGTTCAACAATTTTCTGATTAACCGGATTGTCCCCATTGTTCCACAAATTGGTGACACTGTATAATATGCCAATTGCAATAATTGCACCACCTAAAATTTGTTTAAGTCCCATACCTTGATGCAACAAGTAAGCTAACGCGAGTAAGACGTAACCTGCCAGAGAGAGGGAGAATAAGACGGCAGCAAGAATAACCCAAAGGTAACGATTGTGCTTGAAATTAAATTTATTGGCATAAATGATAAAAACGGCAATCATTCCGAGGTGTCCCGGCTCAATAAACGGTCCTGAAAAACGGGTTATTAGAGTGGTTGTATTTGGAAGAACAAAAAATATAAAATTATAGACATCGTAATAATTAAAAGGGTTTTTAAGTAATCCAAATGGCGCGAATCTAATTGGCAACCAAATTATATACCACCCAAGACTTATTCCTATTATAATGCCAAACCATTTTGTGACAAATTGAAGCAAATCCTTTTTCCTGTCATCGTTCAAGCGAAACAGGCAGATACCTGTGAAATAAGTGACGGCAATCGCTAGAGAGGGAATAATGCCGTTTATGATAATAGAATCTGCGATTAATAGAAGTGCTGCCAAGAGCAATCCAATAATTGGGATATTAGTGGCAAACCATTTTTTAGAATTGAATATAAGGAGGACAAGTGCCGCTAAAATCAAGAGCCATGGTCGTGAATAGAAATTTGTTGGCCAAAACAGCATACTTTGTAGCATGCACCAAAATAACAAACATTTTGTTAACAACCACATATACTATTATTTTGAGGAAAAGTTGTCAATAGAATTTCTTAAAGCAGTAATATAGCCTTTCCCATGTTCGAGATCCGGTTCTATATAATTACCTTCTCCCCATTCATTCCACGATTTAAGAAATATTATTTGATCTTTTGGAGGCCGATTTTGTATTCGTTTGAGTATCATATCGACATGTTTGCGGAATAGTTGTGGTGTACAGTTTTGAAATACTCTTCCAAAACGTCCACTTCGAGGCGTGTGATCCCAATTGGGTATGATTGACGGGTATATTTGTGGCGAATCAAAAATCTCGCCGTCCATCCATTTGATAGCCTCAGAATAGTTCACAATTTCAGGCTTGATTTTTAAATGACTTTTAATCCTACGCACAATTTTATGATACAGTGTATTTCCGGGTTCTCGCTCGCTTTTGAACGGCATTCGGTGCAGTGATATGTTTACTGCATCATATCCTTCGGCTAAAAATTGATTTATGTTGTCAAGTTGCGATTTTATACAGGCATGTGTGATAAAATGGAAACCCGGCAGTCCTTCTTTCGTTGCTAATTTATTCCATGTTTTGGCGAAATTTGGAAAATCATGAAAATCCAATGCATTATAGACCATGAAAAGTAATTTCCCGTTGACAGTTATATAACGTGGGTCTTTGAACGCTTTTAGAAGTGTATAAAAATGATTAATATAATCTTCTTTTCCCCCGTAAGTCTGTTCAATTAGAAGTTTCGATTTCCCATATACCATGCTATTACCCGCTGCCCACGTTTTTTGATGCCATGAATGATTTGCCCATGCAAGACAGAATGGGAAATCGGGTTTTCCTGATTCAACAACCTCGTCAAACGGGAGGTTCATCAATCGTCGGCCATTGAACCAGTAATGCCAATAACAAAAACCATATACTCCAGCTTCCTTGGCTAATTCCGCTTGGGCCTCCCTCGATTCAGACAGGCGCAGGTCATAAAAACCAAGATCTGCCGGGATTTTAGGCTGTTTGTGTCCTTTATATAATGGCACTGCTTTAGCCACACTTGTCCACTCGGTAAATCCTTTACCCCACCACTCGTCATTTTCAGGCATTGGGTGGTATTGTGGCAGATAAAAAGCAATAATTTTAGGATTCATTGTTTTGCGGATTTAATATTTTGATGATTTTTGCAGGGTTGCCCACGGCAATACCCCCGGGCGGAATATTTTGGGTAACGATGGCGTTTGCACCGATTATGGCACCGTCGCCAATTGTGACTCCCGGAAGAATTGCCGCGTTTTCACCAACCCACACGTTGTTTCCAATATACAGGCCCTTTCGAGACGATTTTGCGTTTTACCGGGGCTATAGACAATTCGTCGGGTGTTACGTTTCCGTGAGAATTGTCGGTGATAAGTACTTTTTTCCCTGAGAGGAAATTGTCTCCGATTTCAATATGATTTGCGGCTGTTATGTGGGAGTCATCGCCGAAACGGCAATTGTTGCCTACAAAAAGTTTGATTTGGTTGCTTTTACTATCGGATAACGGCCATGTACTGAATGTCACACGGTCTCCAATTGTAAGATTTTCTCCGACTTCAATCCATTGTGGGTTTATTATCTTTGCATCTTTTCGGATTGTTATGGTTTTGCCCCCCCTAAATGTTATTTTATGACTAAACCGAATCGAATTGATTCTTTGTTTAATGGATTGCAGTTTTAACCCTATGATTTTGTCGTAAGCGATTAGCACTGATGCTAATGCTTCGATTATTTGCTGTTTCATTTAATCTTGAGTTTTTTCAAGAGAGATGTAGTAAATGATTTAAACACGTTTTGTTCTTCAGGAGATAAAATCATTGTATAAGAGATAATAGAAATGGAGATGGCATAAATGGTTGTGAATGAGATAAGATGTAGCCAATTATTGTTAATCGGACTGACAACAGCAGAGGTCAGATAGTATGTGCCAATTATGGCAATGACGGACGGTATAAATACTTTAAAATAATAGTCGGTTAATTTTATATCGGATATTTTACGGGCAAATAAGGACGTAAGAATAACAGTGATAAATTCTTCAATAAAAACGACATACATTCCCCACGTTGGGTTCAATCCCAGTTTGTAACAGAAGTAAGCCAACGGTAGTACAATAAAGTGCAGTCCGCCACACACAATTTGATACCATTTTATCTTTCCAACGCTGTCAATAGCTATGCTTAACCCCATTTTAACTTGCATTAGAAGGGTTATTAGTAAGAACATGGAACAGAAATTAACGGTGTTTTCAGGGACGGTTTTTAACCAAATATTTAGTATAAAAGGCATTTCCGCAATCAAGGGCGCAATAATAACGGAGAGCATGAGAAACGGAATTTTGCATGTGGTGAGAGCCAGACGTTTCATTCGTTCTCGATTTCCGGCACCTTCTGATTTTACAACTTGTGGCTGTAATGCTCTGATTATGGTTCTTGAAAAAAATTGAGCCTGTCCATTTACTTGCGTGGCAATTCCGTAGGCTGCATTTATGATTACTCCAAAAAAAGTATTCATCATCATGGCTAATCCCTGATTTCTTAAAAGACTGCTTATTGAACCAATGAAATTCCAACCGGCAAAGGAAAACATCTGTTTAAACAGGTTGATATCGATTTTTGAAAGCCATTTGATTCGTACTTCGGGGTAATGTTTCCAACAATATACACGGTTGATAATAAGTCCTGATACCATGAGTACCATCATCAATACTGCATATAGAATCAATCGGTCTCCCATATATTTCAGCAATGTTAGCGCGATTAGGATTTTTAATGCGCTTTCCAGCATGCTGATTAGGGCAATTACAATCATATTTTCATGGGCATTTAATACCGCCTGATAAGGAACCGTGATAATTGTAAAAAAAGAAGTGACTGACAGACAGTGCAAAACGACCATCGCTTCATCAATTCTTCCCGAAGGAATGTCAAGTTGGTGATGCATGAAATAGCCGCCTAGCAATTCAAATATTAGTAGGACTATAAATCCGATAACCAAGTGCAGAATTACACTGCACTTGAATGTCTCCTTGATGATTTCCTGATGATTTTGCCCGATAGAGTAGGACAAGAAACGCTGAGTTGCGGCAACCATTGCGACGTTGAGGAAAGAGAACATCGCAATTACTCCACCAACAAGATTATAGATCCCGAAATCGCTTTGACCTAAGGCTTCAAGAATCCAGCGGGTGGATAAAAGTGCAAAACATGCATTAAACACCATGTTGCCATAGAGTATGCATGTGTTAAGAATTACGCGGTTAGCCGCTCTCATAATTGGATAAGTTTAGATATATCTGCTTTGGGGATATTAATTGAGTTTTTATCTGAGATTATCCCGTCGATTCGTGCTATATTGGCGAGTTCGTCATGCCAAATCCGGCTGATTCCGGTCTTGATTACTTTTGCAGGACATCCCCCTAAAATCGAGAATGGTTCGACACTTTTAGTATAATCCTTGCTGAGAACCGCATTTGCACTTGCCACAATGGTATGGTCGGGTGTGACAGTTCCCTTTTTTACAGTTGTCCTGTTAGCTATCCAATTGTATGCTCCGATATATATAGGGGCATTCTTACGAGTTATTATTCCATCATTAACGTCAACACAGTAATGGAAGTCTGAATCACTGATGTCGCATTGATAACTGATACGTACAGACTCCGACATGTAAATGGAGTTTTGACAGTAAAGCAAAACGTTTTCTCCAATAAAGAACGAATTGCCAATTGTCAGAGTCGCGTTGGGCCATGTTACAATTTCACACCCTAAAAAGATTTTGCCACTTCCGCGAAACTTGATTAATCCGTTGTTTTGAATCCTTGTTTTGCCTTGAGAGCGGAATGAGTGAAACCATCCCCATTTGATCATGCCAAATTTTACGGGTGAGTTTTCGATGAGAATTTTTCCTTTTGTAGAAATTAGTTGCGTCCCATTATATACATGAATCGGAAAATATTTAGCCTGCTCTTTGGGGAGAGAGCGATAGTTCAGATATATCGTTTTCCAAAAAGACACATGGTTGGAAGACGTAATAAGTTCAACTTTATTGAACACCGTTTCCCATTTGTAAATAAACAATATACCAAGAATATAATACGATATAATTTTTATAGGTAGAATTATGTATGAATCTATAAACGTAATTTTAATTAGCTTTAATAGATACATGGTTTAAGTTCAATTATTTTATTAGTCGCGGGTGAAGACTTTTTACTTGTTAGAATGTCTCAATGACGAAGTTGCCGTCTTCGTCAAGTGTCATTTGAGAGAAAGAGATGTGGGTGTAGTTTTTGCGTCGGCAGAGGGCGCGGATTTCGGCGATTTCATCGGTGGGAGTGTCGATGCCGAAACAGATGTTGCGGAGGGCGGTGATGTCGAAGGGGACGATTCCGGCTCCGTCGATGCGCACGACGCGATATTCCTGCTCGTAGCTCCATTCGGCCGATTTGTGGAAAATCGCCTCGGTGGCGTCGGCGCCTTTGCGCAGGTTCCATGAGCGGATGTAGTTGAAACGTCTCACGTTGTCGTCGTATGTGACGGCTTTGGGGAAACAGAATGTGTCGAGGTCGCGGGAGATGTCAAACTCGATGCACACACCGCGGTGGCTGTCGGCATAGTGGGCCCACATCAGGTCGTTGTCGTTTCTGTCTGTCAGGCACAGGATTCCGAGGTTGCGGTTGGTGTCCTTTATGGCGGCGGTAATCCACTGGCGGCCTAAGTCGGGGTTGGACACAACGCTGTTGACCATTGCGGCGAGTTGCTGAATCGGTAGCTCGGGGTTGAGGCCGATGATGTAGTTGGCCCAGTCGCTGCGGGTGCAGTTGAAGTCGAGCGTGGCGAAACATTCGCGTTTGTCGTTAAAATCGGTTATGCGCGAGAATTTTATGGTGCCGTTTTCAAGCATCAGCCGCAGGTTGGCCACGGTGGTGTACTTGTAGAGCGGGTTGAGAAACTGGCCGTGCTGTAGGCCGTAGGCAAGCAATCGCTGCCGCTCGATGGAGTTGAACGGTTTCGTCATGCGTGGGGCGGGATGGTGTCAGTCGCGTGAGAACAGGTCGCGGGTGTAGACTTTTGTGGCGACGTCGGCGAGGGCGGGGGAGGTGCGGTTGGCGAGGATGGCGCGGGAGAGGCGTTTGAACTCGTCGATGTCGTTTACCACGCGGGAGCCGAAGAAGGTGGTGCCGTCTTCGAGGGTTGGCTCGTAGATGATGACGGTGGCGCCTTTGGCCTTTATGCGTTTCATCACGCCTTGGATGGATGACTGGCGGAAGTTGTCGCTGTTGCTTTTCATCGTCAGTCGGTAGACGCCGATGACGCATTCGCCCTCGGGCGCGGCTCCGTAGTGGTTCTGGGTGGAGTAGTCGTACCACCCTGCCATGCGGAGCACTTGGTCGGCGATGAAGTCCTTGCGGGTGCGGTTGCTCTGGACGATGGCTGTCATCATGTCCTGCGGCACGTCGGCATAGTTGGCCAGCAGCTGCTTGGTGTCCTTGGGGAGGCAGTAGCCGCCGTAGCCGAATGATGGGTTGTTGTAGTGGGTCCCGATGCGCGGGTCGAGGCCGATGCCCTCGATGATGGCGCGTGAGTCGAGTCCCTTGACCTCGGCGTAGGTGTCGAGTTCGTTGAAGTAGCTGACGCGCAGGGCGAGGTAGGTGTTGGCAAAGAGCTTGACGGCCTCGGCCTCTTTCATGCCCATGAACAGGGTGGGGATGTCCTGCTTGATGGCGCCCTGCTGGAGGAGGGCGGCAAAGGTGCGGGCGGCCTCGTCGAGGCGGGGCAGGTCGGCGACCTTGAGGATGGCGTCGTTTTCTTCGGCAAACCGCTCATCGTCAATGAGTTTGGGAGAACCTACGATGATGCGCGAGGGGTATAGGTTGTCATACAGGGCCTTGGACTCGCGCAGGAATTCGGGGGAGAAAAGGAGGTTGAAGCGGCGGACACCGCGGGCGGCGTAGCGCATGTAGAGGGAGCGGCAGTAGCCGACGGGGATGGTCGACTTGATTACCATTACCGCGTCGGGGTTTACGCTGAGGACGAGGTCGATGACTTCCTCGACATGGGATGTGTCGAAGTAGTTGCGCACGGGGTCGTAGTTGGTCGGGGCGGCGATTACGACGAAGTCGGCGTCGCTGTAAGCCTTTGCGCCGTCGAGCGTTGCGGTGAGGTCGAGCTGCTTTTCGGCGAGGTATTTCTCAATATACTCGTCCTGAATGGGCGAGCGGCGGTTATTGATGAGGTCAACTTTTTCGGGAATCACGTCGACTGCTGTTACGCGGTTGTGCTGCGCGAGCAGCGTGGCGATGGAGAGACCGACGTATCCGGTCCCGGCAACTGCTATGTTCATTTTCCTGTGGGTTTAAAGTTCTGGGTGAAGGGTTTATTTATGCTTGTTATACCCCATCCGTTATCTTCATTCAGGCGTAGCCTGATTTCACGTTTCACTTTGTTCTTTTCAGCTTGAGCTTGTGAAAGTTGAATAGTTTAGCTGATTGCCCTGATAAATTCGCGGCGGATTTTGGGAGTGATAAACCGCAGTTTGAAGAACGGTAGGCGCACGGTCACGTTGACGCGGTCGGCGGCGACGGTTTCGATGTATCCTTCCAGTCCGTCAAACAGGGGGTGGCCGACGATGACGACATGTTGTTCGGGTCGCAGTGGACGGTTGTCGGCATCGGTATCTTCGATTCCGTTCATGCCGTTTGTGACGGCGAGGCGGAAGATGTGCATGTCATAGTCGGGGACAGGGGAGTAGCGCCGGTTGCCGTCGGCAAAGGTGTACATCACTGTCGCGCGGTCGGCAAGTCGCTGCTGAATGTCGTGGATTTCGGCGCGGGTTGCGCGGACAAACATCAGCCTTGCCACTGACGGGTCGGGCCTGTGCTTTATCCCTTGCGGGGTTCTCCGGGCGATTGTCAGTCGCGGAATAAATGTGTCGCGGTGTGTGGCGATGTGTTCGGCAAGATTGTCGATGTTGTCAAAGTCGTTGTTGACGATTGCCCACCAGCGGAGTTCCGAGCGGGTGATGATGGCCGAGAGGCGTGCCGCGGCATTGTCGGGGAGAATTTCCGGGTCGATGCGGTGACTGCGGGCGATTGATTCCCATGTGGCGCGGATGGAGACGGTGTGCAGGCTTTTTTTCAAGCCGGTCAATCGGTTGATTTTCTCCATTATGCCACCGATGGCCTCCTCTGAGGGCATTGAGTTACCCAAGAGCAGTGTGCAGTCGGCAGTGTGATAGCGTTCGATGATTTCGGCGAGGGGGGAGGTGATGAGGAAGCGGCCTGCTGCTGTGACGAGATGCTGATTGTTGACGCAGTCGGTTTTTAGCCTGAGTATTTCGCTGATTTCAAGGCCCCGGCAGTGGAAACTGAACAAGATGAGGTCGCGCACCCGGTTATAGGATGTCAGCGGGGAGAAATCACTGTCGGCAAGGGTTGAAAGCTCCTTTTCGGTCAGAGTCGTTTCGGGGGAGGTAACTGCGAGGGTTGTTGTGAGTTTAAACGCATCGCTCTTGTGACAGATGCCTTTTTTTACATCTGAATTGTATATTGCCCGCAGGGCGCGAAAGTAGGCGGCTACGGTATGTTGCGATTTTCCCGATTTGAGTAACCGTTCAATAAAACCGTTTATGAATTCAGGGGTGAGATTGTCGGTGGAAATTGATTCGCAACGGGCATAATCGCGTAGCGCGGTGAGCGCGGCCCGGTAATATTCGGGTCGTCCCTGCGGCAGAAGACGTGAGAGGCTGAATGTCGAGGTGTGGGGGTAAGCCGGCATCATAAAAAATGTAAGATTCGGCTTTTGAGACATAACGATAAATCCCTCATGATGGTGTAACCATGTGGTAATTCGATAGTTATGTCGATTGACGAAGTCATCGCCAGATTAAGTGTAAGGCTGACAACACGATTGTCGGCCAATAATGCTTTGCAAAGGTACGATATTTTCGCCGATAATAAAAATTTTTACCGCTAACATGAGGCGATACAATCACGGCTCTTTCATTTAAAAAAGTCTTGTGCTTCCGAAAAGCCTGTTATTTTAT
>ERZ777306.3253-NODE-3253-length-17507-cov-57.561540_pt1 | contig 17507 bp, 15 predicted proteins | sample MGYA00374966_ERZ777306 | MGnify/ENA primary metagenome ERZ777306 (study PRJEB29329, sample SAMN06343882) | mouse gut metagenome | isolation source: Mouse cecum | place: Austria: Vienna | collected 2014-11-15 ...
CCTCGTCACGCCGATGGTACTGCGTAACAGTGGGAGAGTAGGTAGCCGCCGTTTTGAAGAAGCCCCTTGATTCAGCAACGAATCAAGGGGCTTTCTGTATTTATATACTTTTATAGGTGGTCTAAGAAAAAATTGCTATATTTGCCGCTGACAATTATTTTATTAAACGTTTAAAGCAAATTTGAAGGTATGAAAACTAAATTATTTTTGGCTGCTGTAGCCGTAACATTTTCTTTTGCAATGATGTCTTGTACTGGTAACAAAACTACTAACGCTGCTGCTGAAGGCGAAGAAGCAACTGTAGGAACTGTAGAAGCTGCTGTCGTTGAAGCTGATTCTTCTTGCTGCCAGGCTAAAGATTCTTGTGCTGCTGCTTGTGATAAAAAAGTAGATTGCGAAAAGAAAGCTGATTGTGCAGAAAAGAAAGAATGCTGTAATAAGAAATAATCTATTGATTTAGAACGATAAGACAAAGGGGGGCGGAGTAAACGAAATACTCTGCTCCCCTTTTTGTTTGATGGAATATCCCTTTATTAGTGATATATTTTAGCTTATGATTAGGTTTAACTTATGAAATGAAATTTTATTCGATAAAAAAGTAACGTTTTATTTGGCAATAACGAAATAATCTCTACCTTTGCACCGTCGAACCATAAAAAGAGACAAGAAATGAATCAGATGTTTGTACATATTCTACTATGCGGTATTATTATTCTACTATCAAAGGTTAGTGGAAGTGAGTGCTGCGTGTAAATGTGTATAATGAAGATATACGAAAGCCTTTCTCACTTCCACGTGTGAAAGGCTTTTTTTAATGCTAATAATTACATAATATAATAAGAATATGGACAATAGGTTATTTATTTTTGATACCACCCTCAGGGATGGAGAGCAGGTTCCGGGATGCCAGTTGAATACGGTAGAAAAGATTCAGGTAGCAAAGGCATTGGAAGCGCTGGGAGTAGACGTGATTGAAGCCGGATTTCCTATTTCAAGTCCGGGTGACTTTAACTCAGTAATTGAAATTTCTAAAGCGGTGACCTGGCCTACAATTTGTGCTTTGACACGTGCCGTCCAAAAAGATATTGATGTAGCTGTAGATGCACTGAAATTTGCAAAACATAAGCGTATCCATACAGGTATCGGTACTTCTGACTCGCACATTAAATATAAGTTTAACTCAAACCGTGAAGAGATTATCGAGCGGGCGGTAGCTGCCGTGAAATATGCCCGCCGTTTTGTTGACGATGTAGAGTTTTACGCAGAAGATGCCGGTCGTACGGATAACGAATATCTGGCACGTGTGGTAGAAGCTGTTATCAAGGCGGGAGCTACCGTGGTGAATATACCGGATACGACAGGTTATTGCCTGCCTTCGGAGTATGGTGCCAAGATTAAATACTTGATTGACCATGTAGACGGCATTGACAATGCAATCCTTTCCACTCACTGCCACAATGACTTGGGAATGGCTACTGCCAATACGATAGCAGGGGTTTTGAATGGTGCCCGCCAGGTGGAAGTGACTATCAACGGTATTGGTGAACGTGCCGGAAACACGGCACTCGAAGAAATCGCTATGATTATCAAGAGCCATCATGAAATCGATATTCAGACAAATATCAATACGCAGAAGATTTATCCTACCAGCCGCATGGTATCCAGCCTGATGAATATGCCGGTACAGCCGAACAAGGCTATTGTAGGGCGTAATGCTTTTGCCCACTCTTCGGGTATCCATCAGGATGGTGTGTTGAAGAATGTACAGACGTATGAGATTATCGACCCGCACGATGTAGGTATTGATGACAACTCTATCGTATTGACTGCCCGTAGCGGACGTGCTGCCTTGAAGAACCGTTTGACTATACTCGGGGTCGAACTGGAGCAGGAAAAACTGGATAAGGTTTACGAAGAGTTCTTGAAGCTGGCTGATAAGAAGAAGGATATTAATGATGATGATATTCTGGTATTGGCAGGTGCAGATCGGAGTCAGAATCATCGCATCAAACTGGAATACTTGCAGGTGACAAGCGGTGTCGGTGTCCGTTCGGTAGCCAGCTTGGGATTGAATATCGCTGGTGAGAAGTTTGAAGGTTGCGCCAGTGGCAACGGTCCGGTAGATGCAGCTATCAAAGCATTGAAGAAAATTGTAGACCGCCATATGACGCTGAAAGAATTTACTATTCAGGCTATCAGCAAGGGAAGCGATGATGTAGGTAAGGTGCATATGCAGGTGGAGTATGATAATCAGATTTATTATGGATTTGGAGCGAATACGGATATTATCGCCGCTTCGGTAGAAGCCTATATTGATTGTATCAACAAGTTCAAATCGTAAAAAATAGGCCAGCATCCGTACCGTATCGGCATTACAGAGATTGGCTGAAATAGAAAATAGTAATTAGTAAAATAGTAAATAAACAGATGAATACATTATTTGATAAGATATGGGACGCCCATGTGGTGACTACCGTGGAAGATGGTCCGACACAACTTTATATCGACCGTTTATATTGTCATGAAGTAACAAGCCCGCAAGCCTTTGCCGGATTGCGTGAACGCGGAATCGGAGTATTGCGTCCGGAAAAGGTGTTCTGTATGCCTGACCATAATACGCCGACTCACGATCAAGACAAACCGATTGAAGATCCGATTTCTAAGGCTCAAGTGGATACTTTGACGCAGAATGCAAAAGATTTCGGTCTGACACACTATGGTATGATGCATCCGAAGAATGGAATTATCCATGTGGTAGGTCCTGAACGTGGTTTGACTTTGCCGGGAATGACGATTGTCTGCGGTGACTCTCACACTTCTACTCACGGTGCGATGGGAGCAATCGCTTTCGGTATCGGAACAAGTGAAGTGGAAATGGTATTGGCTTCGCAATGTATTCTTCAGTCAAGACCGAAAACAATGCGTATCACTGTAGACGGTGAACTGGGCAAAGGGGTGACTGCAAAAGATGTGGCTCTGTACATGATGTCCAAGATGACTACCAGCGGTGCTACCGGTTACTTCGTAGAATATGCAGGTTCGGCTATCCGTAATCTGACTATGGAAGGACGCCTTACTCTTTGTAACCTTTCTATTGAAATGGGTGCACGTGGTGGCATGGTCGCTCCTGATGAAGTGACTTTTGATTATATCAAAGGTCGTGAGAATGCTCCGAAGGGAGAAGAGTGGGAGAGTGCTTTGGCATATTGGAAAACATTAAAGAGTGATGATAACGCCGTATTTGATAAGGAAGTCCGCTTCAATGCTGCTGATATCGAGCCGATGATTACTTACGGAACGAATCCGGGTATGGGCATGGGGATTACTCAGCATATTCCTACCACTGAGAGTATGGGAGAAGCCGCTCAGGTTTCTTTCAAGAAATCGCTGGATTACATGGGATTCGGACCAGGTGAGTCTTTGTTGGGCAAGAAGATTGACTATGTATTCCTTGGTGCCTGTACAAATGGCCGTATCGAAGATTTCCGTGCATTTGCTTCCATCGTGAAAGGTCGCAAGAAAGCGGAGAATGTGATTGCGTGGCTGGTTCCGGGTTCATGGATGGTAGACGCACAGATTCGCAAAGAGGGTATTGACAAGATATTGGCTGAAGCCGGATTTGCTATTCGTCAGCCGGGATGTTCTGCTTGCTTGGCAATGAACGATGATAAGATTCCTGCCGGAAAATATTCGGTATCTACCAGCAACCGTAACTTTGAAGGACGTCAGGGACCGGGTGCGCGTACATTGCTTGCCAGTCCGTTGGTAGCCGCTGCTGCGGCGGTGACAGGTGTGATTACCGATCCGAGAGAACTGATGTGATTTCAATCGTAAATAGTAAATCTTTAAATAGTAAATATCAAGATGGCTAAGACTAAATTTAATATAATAACAAGTACTTGTGTACCCCTTCCCTTAGAAAATGTAGATACTGACCAGATTATTCCGGCACGTTTCCTCAAAGCGACTACCCGTGAAGAGAAATTCTTTGGTGATAACCTTTTCCGTGACTGGCGTTACAATGCCGACGGTAGCCTGAATAAGGATTTTGTGTTGAACAATCCTACTTATGGCGGACAGGTGTTGGTGGCAGGGAAGAACTTCGGTTCCGGTTCGAGTCGTGAACACGCAGCCTGGGCGATTGCCGGATATGGTTTCCGTGTGGTGGTTTCCAGTTTTTTTGCCGATATTCATAAGAATAATGAGTTGAACAACTTTGTGCTTCCGGTGGTTGTTACTGAAGGTTTTCTGCAGGAATTGTTCGATTCGATTGAAGCGGACCCGAAGATGGAAGTGGAAGTGAACCTTCCCGAACAGATCATCATCAATAAGGCGACAGGTAAAAGTGAACATTTCGAAATCAATGCTTACAAGAAACATTGTTTGATGAACGGATTGGATGATATAGATTTTCTGCTGAGCAATAAAGACAAAATAGAAGAATGGGAAAAGAAGGCGTGAAAATAGAAATCATGGACACAACGCTCCGTGATGGTGAGCAGACCAGCGGAGTATCTTTTGTGCCTCATGAAAAACTAATGATCGCCCGTTTACTATTGGAAGATTTGAAGGTAGACCGGGTGGAGGTTACTTCGGCACGAGTATCGGAGGGCGAGTTTGAAGCCGTGAAGATGATTTGTGACTGGGCGGCCCGGCGCAATCTGCTTCACAAGGTGGAAGTGCTAGGATTTGTAGACGGTCATACTTCGGTGGACTGGATACAGCGTACTGGCTGCCGTGTGATCAATCTTCTTTGCAAAGGTTCGTTGAAACATTGTACACAGCAACTGAAAAAGACTCCGGCAGAGCATCTGGCGGATGTTATTGATGTGGTGCACTATGCCGACGACCAGGATATCACTGTTAATGTTTATCTGGAGGACTGGAGCAACGGCATAAAGGATTCTCCCGAATATGTGTTCCAGTTGATGGATGGATTGAAAGATACGAGTATCAAGCGTTTCATGTTGCCCGATACTTTGGGAATCCTGAATCCGCTGCAAGTAATAGAGTATATGCGGAAGATGAAGAAGCGTTATCCACATACTCATTTCGATTTTCATGCACACAATGACTATGATTTGGCGGTAAGTAATGTGCTGGCAGCGGTATTGAGCGGTGTCAAAGGATTGCATACTACCATCAATGGATTGGGTGAACGGGCGGGCAATGCTCCTCTCGCAAGTGTGCAGGCTATTCTGAAAGACCATTTCAATGCGGTGACCAATATCGATGAAAGCCGCTTGAACGATGTCAGCCGGGTGGTGGAGTCATATTCGGGTATCATGATACCTGCCAATAAGCCGATTGTAGGTGAGAATGTCTTTACGCAAGTGGCAGGCGTGCATGCCGACGGTGACAATAAAAATAGCCTGTATTGTAATGATCTGCTTCCCGAACGGTTCGGGCGGAAACGTGAATATGCGTTGGGAAAGACAAGCGGCAAGGCGAATATCCGCAAGAACCTCGAAGACCTCGGGCTGCAACTGGACGAAGATTCTATGCGCAAGGTGACGGAACGGATTATCGAATTGGGAGACAAGAAAGAACTGGTGACTCAGGAAGATTTGCCATATATTGTTTCCGATGTGTTGAAGCATGGTTCGATAGGCGAGAAGGTCAAACTGAAGAGTTATTTTGTGAATCTTGCCCATGGTTTGAAGCCGATGGCAACGTTGAAGATAGAAATAAACGGAAAAGAATACGAAGAAAGTTCGGGTGGAGACGGTCAGTATGATGCTTTCGTTCGTGCATTGCGTAAGATATATAAGGTGACGCTGGGACGCAAGTTCCCGATGCTGACCAATTATGCGGTGACAATCCCGCCCGGCGGGCGTACGGATGCGTTTGTGCAGACGCTAATTACATGGAGTTACGATGAACAGGTGTTCCGTACCCGTGGACTGGATGCCGACCAGACGGAGGCTGCCATCAAAGCTACTATGAAGATGCTCAATCTCATAGAAGACGAATATGAGAAAAATAACGATTAATGATTAACGATTAATGATTAACGGAGAGCGAATTGTACTACGGTCTTCGGTTAATCACTAATAAACTAAACATTGAATAATATGGATTTTAAAATTGCTGTATTAGCAGGCGATGGTATCGGACCGGAAATCTCTGTGCAAGGTGTAGAGGTGATGAGTGCCGTTTGCGAGAAGTTTGGTCACAAAGTGAATTACGATTATGCCATCTGTGGCGCCGATGCGATAGATAAAGTGGGTGATCCGTTTCCGGAAGCAACTTATCAGGTGTGTAAGGATGCGGACGCTGTATTGTTCTCTGCCGTAGGTGACCCGAAATTTGACAATGATCCTACTGCTAAAGTACGTCCCGAACAAGGTCTGTTGGCTATGCGTAAGAAACTGGGACTTTTCGCCAATATCCGTCCTGTACAGACATTCAAATGCTTGATTCACAAATCTCCGTTGCGTGCGGAACTGGTGGAGAACGCTGATTTTATCTGCATCCGTGAATTGACCGGTGGTATGTATTTCGGTGAAAAGTATCAGGATAATGACAAAGCTTATGATACCAACTATTATACTCGCCCGGAAATCGAGCGTATCTTGAAAGTGGCTTTCGAATATGCAATGAAGCGCAGAAAACACCTGACGGTGGTAGATAAGGCAAACGTGTTGGCTTCTTCCCGTCTGTGGCGTCAGATTGCGCAGGAAATGGCTCCGAACTATCCGGAAGTGACAACAGACTATATGTTTGTAGACAATGCTGCCATGAAGATGATTCAGGAACCTGCTTTCTTCGATGTGATGGTAACGGAAAACACCTTCGGGGATATTCTGACGGACGAAGGTTCTGTAATCAGTGGTTCTATGGGATTGCTTCCGTCTGCTTCCACAGGTGAGAGCACTCCGGTGTTTGAACCTATTCACGGTTCATGGCCGCAGGCTAAAGGACTGAATATTGCTAATCCGTTGGCACAAATTCTTTCTGTAGCTATGCTGTTCGAGTATTTCGACCTGAAAGAAGAGGGGGCGTTGATTCGTAAGGCGGTAGACGCTTCTTTGGATGAGAATGTGCGTACACCGGAAATTCAGGTTGCCGGTGGTACCAAATACGGTACGAAAGAAGTAGGTCAGTGGATTGTTGACTATATTAAAAAGGCTTGATAAATTTAGGTAATCAAGAAAGTCTCATAAATTAAAACAAAAAGCCTGGCATTGGAAACGGTACCAGGCTTTTTTATTAATATATTTTTCTGTTTTACCAACTTCTAATCGTGGAATAGATAAGGATTCCGAGCACCGTCAGCAATCCTGCATAAATAGTGACTGATGTTTGTTTGATTTCATTTCTTCTCATGCGAGTGGATGGCTCCAAATAAACGGCCGCTTTATGAGCAATAGTACTGAACATCCATCCGCCGAATCCGCCGATGATACCGCCGACAAGTAAATCTCCGGGATAGTGTACCCCCAGATAAATGCGGGTATAGCAATTGAGTGCAGCCCATGCTATGATAAAAAGACTTAGCCAGCGTTTGCGGAACGTACATATCACATACAGGGCAAGTCCGAATGAATTGGCGGCATGGCAGGATGGGAAACCGTAGCTTCCACCGCGGTATCCATTTACAATATATACCATATCGACAATCGGATTTCCGAGGTTGGCGGGACGCAGACGTGCTACAACCGGCCGGATAAGGCTGCTGCATATCTGGTCGGCAAAGGTGATGGTAAGGGCAATGGCTACCGCATAACACAGCACTGCTTTCCAGTGAAAGTTCTTTAGTAAGATATACAGGATGGTAGCGTACATAGGCACCCAGATTATCTTTCCTGTAAAAGAGGTCATAAAGTAATCCCAGAAAGGGGAGTGTATGCCATTGAAAGACAGGAAGATATTTGTATCTATCTCTGACAGGTATTTAATAAGGTCGGTGTTTACCATCATGTTTTATTGTTAAATTTTTGATGTCGCAAATATACAATAAAGAATAGGAAATTGTCTTATATAACCTTATAAATCTTCTGTTATTCCCTGCCTCTAGCGTTTTGCAAGGTCATCGTAGAGCTTTTGCAGAAACGCTTTTCCTTTTTCGAGGTTCGCTCCTTTTTCCGTACCTTCGTCAAGTTGTACGGTATTGGCCTCCAGATTATATACCAGTTGGTTTTCGGGAGTCACCATACCGAAGAAGTTAGGGCGGGTGAAGTATCCGAAATGCGGAGATGCCGGATTCATGATATCCTTACTGAAAGTAAATTCATCGTGTGGCAACCCTAGTTGGGAGAGCAGGGTGGCGGCAATATCAATTTGCGAAGCATAGGTGTCTATGACACGAGGTTCTTTGATTGCTCCACCGAGCAGGATAAGCGGGATAGTCTGTCCGTCCAATGGGTTTTCTATCGGATAGGGATACACTCCTTGATGATCCGGAACGAGTACAAACACAGTGTTTTTCCATTGTGGAAGTTCCTTGTATCGTTTGATGAAGTCGCCTACGCAACTATCAGCGTATGCGAAGGCGTTGAGTCCTTTATCATCCAGTCGGTGAAACGGAACTTCAAATGGTTCGTGGCTGCTTGAAGTCTGAACAAATTTCAGGAAAGGCTCTTTTTGTTCCTCTTCCTTCATATCTTTCAGCAGACGTTGGAACAAGACATGGTCATGTGCTCCCCATTTGCTTGTACGTTCGGATAGCGGGAAATCTTTATCGCAAACGATTTTTTCGATACCGGAAGATATGAGATAAGAGCGCATATTGGTAAAATCAGCGTCTCCGCCGTAGTAATAATCCAGGCTATATCCGGCGTTTTTCAGACTGCGCGGGATAGAGGGAAGTTTGTCTGTCTTTTCGGGATACTTCATGATACTGGTGCTCGGCTGTCCGGGATAAGCGCTGATGATAGATGCCAGTCCGCGGTCGGTTCGGAAACTATTGGCGTAGAAATTACTGAATAAGATGCCTTCTTTTGCGAATTTATCCATATTGACTGCCACATTGGGCTGCCCGCCGAATGTTTCCATCAAGTGTGTAGAGAAACTTTCGAGAATGATAAAGACGATATTCGGGCGCTGGGTGTTTAATAATTGTGGAATGCTGTCTGTTGCTGCGACAGGTTTGTCGAGCATTTCCGCAAATAACTCGTCCGCCACTTTCGGATCCATGAAGCGGTATTGCTTGTCGAAGTTAGTCTGATGGGTAGCAGAGTACATAAAGCTGAATGCCGGGTTGATAGCAGCATGGTTCATCCGCTGGTCTTGGCTGAAATATACTTTGCTTAAATTCATTGTCGATACAGTGAAACCGCCGCGGATAGGGATAAAGAGGGCGGCTGTCAGAAGTAGAAGCGCGAGAGATATATTTTGTCGCCGGTAAGGTATTTTCAACGGTTTTCTTTCACGGATAAGTGCCATATAGAATATGTAGTATAAGAGGGCGGCATAGATGAGTATTGCCAGTATGCCTAGCAGGACAAACCAAAAGCTGACACTTGCCATAGCGTCTTTGGGTGAAGAGAAGAAGTAGAAAATAGGGGTGGCGTCCAGGCGGAATCCCCAAAAACCGTATAATCCCAAGTCGATGATAAAGATGCACGCCATGATGAAGGCTATTAAGCCGAAGTAGACTTGCCGGATATGTCGGAGAATGGATGATTGCGTCCAAGCAGAAGCTATGAGTATCAGTCCCGGAATGGCAGTGAGATAACCTGCGAGGGATAAATCCAAAGGAAGGCCGTGCCACATGACGCTGAAATAGTTACCGAAGGACACATCATTATATAGTTCATGGTAGTAAACCATGAAGATAGGTTTTTGAAGAACAAACAGAAGGACAAATAAAAAATAGGTCGTGAGAAATTGTATGATTCTCTTTTTCATATCTGTAAACTTAAAAAGATTGAACGGATACAAAGTTACTATACTTTTCCTTATCTTTCTTATGATGTGATGTAAAACATACCTTTTTTTCCATATCTTTGCCCGATATGTGACAAAAATGAAGTCGTGAAATGGCAAAGATTGCAAAGAAACTAACAGATTTAGTAGGGAATACCCCTTTGATGGAACTTTCCGGTTATAGCGAAAAGTATGGTCTTAAACAAAATATTATTGCTAAACTGGAGTCTTTTAATCCGGCGGGAAGTGTGAAAGACAGGGTGGCTCTTTCGATGATTGAAGATGCGGAGGCTCGTGGAGCATTGAAACCCGGTGCAACGATTATTGAGCCGACAAGCGGAAATACAGGTGTCGGACTGGCAATGGTGGCTACCATCAAAGGATATCATCTGATATTGACCATGCCCGAAACGATGAGTCTGGAACGGCGGAATCTGTTGAAAGCGTTAGGTGCGGAAATTGTATTGACGGATGGACGGGGCGGGATGGCTGCTTCCATTGCCAAAGCGGAGGAGTTGCGCGACAGTATTCCCGGTTCGGTGATTTTGCAACAGTTTGAGAATCCTGCCAATGCTGCTGTGCATGAACGGACAACGGGTGAAGAAATTTGGAGGGATACAGACGGTGAAGTGGCCGTTTTTGTAGCCGGAGTTGGTACTGGGGGAACAGTCTGCGGGGTAGCCCGTGCTTTGAAGAAACATAATCCGAATATTTATATTGTTGCTGTAGAACCGGCATCGTCTCCTGTGTTGACAGGGGGCGAGGCGGCTTCGCATCGTATTCAAGGTATTGGAGCGAATTTTATCCCGAAGCTTTATGATGCTTCGGTGGTGGATGAAGTGATAGGCGTGCCAGATGATGAAGCGATTCGTGCAGGGCGTGAGTTAGCGGCAACAGAAGGTCTGTTGGCGGGTATTTCTTCGGGAGCAGCTGTGTATGCCGCCCGTCAACTGTCACAACGCCAGGAATTTAAGAACAAAAAAATAGTAGCGTTGTTACCTGATACGGGAGAACGTTATCTGTCTACCGAGTTATTTGCATTTGACGCGTATCCGTTGGATTGATTCATTAATTATATCCCGAACTATATGGTAAGAATTATAATAGCATTACTTTTTTGTTTTCCGGTTGCCATTTGTGCGCAGACTTATCAGCAGTTGTCTGAAAAAGCAATCGAATGTATTGAGAACGATAGTCTTTCCCAAGCCGAAGAACTTTTGATTAAGGCTTTGAAGCTAGAACCGAAAAACGGAAAGAATGCGCTGCTCTTTTCTAACTTAGGATTGGTTCAGCGTCGTTTAGGCGAGTTTGATAAAGCATTGGAATCTTATTCTTTTGCACTGAACTTTGCTCCTTTGGCAGTCCCTATTTTGCTCGACCGTGCCGCCATTTATATGGAAATGGGAAAAATAGACCGTGCTTATACGGATTATTGCCAGGTGTTGGACGAGGATAAGCAGAACAAAGAAGCTTTGTTGATGCGTGCTTATATTTATGTGCTCCGCCGCGATTATCCGGCTGCACGGATAGATTATAACCGTTTGTTGGAGATTGAACCTCAGAGTTATAGCGGCCGTCTCGGGTTGGCTACTCTGGAGCAGAAAGAAGGAAAGTTCCGGGAAGCTCTTGAAATATTGAATAAGATGCTTGCGACCACTCCTGAAGATGTGACGCTCTATATTGCCCGTGCCGATGTGGAACGTGAGATGAAACATGAAGATTTGGCGTTGGTCGATTTGGAGGAAGCCATCCGGCTGGATGCTGCCTCGGCTGATGCTTATCTGTTGCGTGGAAATATCTACCTGGCACAGAAGAAGAAAGGATTGGCAAAAGCTGACTTTGAAAAAGCTATTTCATTGGGAGTGCCTCCGGCTGATTTGCACGAGCAATTGCGACAATGTAAGTGAAGTTATCAATAAGGCAACTATATTTTTCCGGTTTACATAGGTTAGAGTTTTTGTTATAGACATTAGTTCGTTCCACAGTTGTTTCCCTTTAGTTCCATATATGTGGAACGGAAAGATAACATTAGTGGAACGAATAATCATTAACCAGGCGACTCGTTAATATATACTATTCAAGAATTTCTTTTATTCTACGAACTGTCTAATCAGATTTACGAAGTCCTTTCCATATTTCTTTTTTTTGTGTTCGCCGATACCACTGATTTCTCCAAACTCTTCGATGGTGGTGGGACGTGAGATGCAAAGCAGATGCAACACTTTGTCTGACAGGACGATATAGGCGGGCAAAGCTTCCTGATCGGCAAGCCGTTTTCTTAATCCTCGCAATGCCTCGAACAAATCTTGGCTTTCGCCGCCTGTCGCACCGAAGGGGAGTTCTTTGGTGATAACCACTTTTTTCTTTTTTCCTTTTCGGGTAACAGCTTCCTCATGCTGGATAACTGCCAATGTAGCTTGTGCTCTTCCGAAAAGAATATCGCTTCCGCTTGACGTTATCTTGAGATGGTTATTCTCATTATAAGCAATCTCGAAATAACCGAGTTGGAGCATCTGGAGCAGATAATCCTGCCAGTCACGAGGTGGAATGTCGCGTCCGACACCAAAAGTTTTAAGTTCCTGGTATCCTTTTCCGGTCACTTCCACGGAGTAGTTTCCACGAAGAATATCAATCAATATGCTTGTGCTGATTTGTTGTTCTGCACGTGCGATGGCACTTAATGCTTTTTGTACAATGACTGTGCCGTCAAACCGTTGAGGGGGATTTTTGCAGACATCGCAGTTGCCGCAGTCTTCGGTAGTTGTTTCTCCGAAATAACTCAGCAGGATTCTTCTCCGGCAAATATCCGCTTCCGCATACTGCTGCATACGTTGCAGCTTTTCAATATTGATGTTCTGCTGGTTACTCTCCGTGGCAAACTTGGTCAGCAATATCAAATCACCTAAAGAATAAAACAATACAGTGTCACTTGGCAGACCGTCACGTCCGGCACGTCCTATCTCCTGATAAAAACTTTCTATACTTTTAGGCAGGTTGTAGTGGATTACCCAACGGACATTCGACTTGTCGATACCCATGCCGAAAGCAATCGTGGCGCATACTACCTGAATCCGGTCATTGATAAAATCGTCCTGCGTTTCCTCCCTTTGCTGCGTAGGCAATCCGGCATGATAAACCCCGCAACGAATCCCCTGCTTCTGCAACATCTGAGCTACTGTCTCCGTCTTGTTACGGCTCATACAGTAAATAATCCCGCTTGTTCCCTCATGGCGGCGGATAAATTCAAGGATAGCTTTGTTCTTTTCCTTTGCCTGGAATCCGCGCTTTACCGTCAGACTGATATTGGGACGGTCGAAAGAGGATATAAAAGTACGGGGTTCGACAAGATGAAGTTGGCGAATGATGTCTCCGCGGGTAATTTTATCTGCGGTGGCAGTCAAAGCGATGATCGGTACTTGTGGAAATTGCTGGTGGAGAACTCCCATTTGAGTATATTCCGGGCGAAAATCGTGTCCCCATTGCGAAATACAATGGGCTTCGTCAATAGCGAACAGGGAAATATGCATATCTCGCAATAAATAGTCTTTCTCCGCCAGCAATTTCTCCGGTGAAATGTAGAGCAACTTCAACCGTCCCTCAATGCAGGCACGGCGCAGATTGGCATTTTCTGTTTCGTCATTACTGCTGTTCAACGCTCCGGCAGCAATTCCGTTTGCCAACAATGCTTCCACCTGGTCTTTCATTAATGAAATCAACGGGGATACTACAACGGCAGTGCCCTCACTAAGTAAGGCGGGAAGCTGGTAGCAGATGGACTTTCCCCCGCCAGTAGGCATTAGCACTAATGCATCCTTCTTATGGAGGATGTGGCGGATGATGTCTTCTTGCTGGGGACGGAAACTGTCGTATCCGAAATATTTCTTTAGAGTTTCTCTCATGGATGCTTGTTTTAACTTGCTGCAAAGGTACGTTTTTCTTTTGCAATTTCCGCAATGTGTAGATTTCAGTTTCCGAGATGAAATATAAAAAGGTTAAAGTTTCTTATTATTCGAACTTATTCCCTCTTTTTCAATGTTTTTGATTGTTTTATTAGAAAAAAATGCACAAAATAATTGTGTGTTTAAAAAAAAAGTAAGACATTTGTAACATGTTATGTTGCAAATGAGCAATTAATAACAGATGAACGAACCCTAACCAGTTAATTCAATGAGTGATTTAGAGAACAAAAAAACGGAAGAAACTCCGAAAAAACGTCCCTACAATTTGAGGGAAAAGAAAGAAAAGAAGGCTGCATACAGGTCTTTAATTAGGCCGGAATTGGCAGACGAGTTGTATGACAAGATACTGAATATCATTGTTGTACAGAAGAAATACAAGGATCCTGACTATTCAGCTAAGGATTTGGCGAAAGAATTGAAGACAAATACCCGTTACCTTTCTGCAGTGGTAAATTCACGCTTTGGCATGAACTATTCTTGCCTGTTGAATGAATACAGAGTAAAAGATGCTTTGCATTTATTGACTGACAAACGTTATGCCGACAAAAATGTGGAAGAAATTAGTGCTATGGTTGGCTTTGCAAATCGTCAATCTTTTTACGCTGCATTTTACAAAAACGTAGGTGAGACTCCTAACGGATACCGCAAAAAACATTTGGAAAACAAAAAGTAATTGCGCATATCGAGATTAATCGAAAGGAATTACCTCTAAATGAAAGATTTTGGAGATGATTCCTTTTCTTGTTTTAATTAATCAACACTAGCATTATGAATAAACATCTTATTTCAATGGCGGTAGCCGTTACGATTCTGACATCGTGCGGCGGAGCCAAAACAACAACTGCCGAGGCAGATAAATTTGATTATACAGTGGAACAATTTGCAGACTTACAGATTTTGCGTTATAAAGTTCCCGGATTTGAGGAACTGACGCTGAAACAGAAGGAACTGATTTATTACCTGACAGAGGCTGCTCTGGAGGGAAGGGATATTCTGTTTGACCAGAATGGAAAATATAATTTGAGAATCCGTCGGATGCTCGAAGCAGTATATACAAACTATCAGGGAGATAAAACAACGCCTGATTTTAAAAATATGGAGGTGTATCTGAAAAGAGTATGGTTCTCCAATGGTATTCATCATCACTATGGTGCGGAGAAGTTTGTGCCCAACTTCTCGCAGGAATTCTTGAAACAGGCTGTACTCGGTATAGATGCCAAGTTGCTGCCGTTGGCGAAAGGGCAGACTGCCGAACAATTTTGTGCCGAACTGTTTCCGGTGATTTTCGATCCGACTGTTATGCCGAAACGGGTAAACCAGGCAGATGGCGAAGATCTTGTGTTGACCTCTGCTTGTAACTATTATGACGGAGTGATGCAGAAAGAGGCAGAGAGTTTTTATAGCGCCCTGAAAGACCCGAAAGATGAAACACCGGTTTCTTACGGGCTGAACAGTCGGCTGGTCAAAGAAAACGGAAAGTTGGAGGAGAAAGTTTGGAAAGTAGGCGGACTCTATACACAGGCAATAGAGAAGATTGTTTATTGGTTGAAAAAAGCGGAAGGTGTAGCGGAGAATGAGGCACAGAAGGCTGTTATCACCAAGCTGATTCAATTCTATGAAACAGGCAATCTGAAAGATTTCGATGAATACGCCATTCTCTGGGTGAAAGACCTTGATTCACGCATCGACTTTGTGAATGGATTTACTGAAAGTTATGGCGATCCGTTGGGTATGAAAGCGAGCTGGGAGTCTTTGGTGAATTTCAAAGATTTGGAATCAACTCACCGCACAGAGATAATCAGTAGCAATGCGCAGTGGTTTGAAGATCATTCTCCGGTAGATAAATCTTTCAAGAAAGAAAAGGTAAAAGGGGTATCGGCTAAAGTGATTACTGCCGCTATCCTTGCAGGTGATCTTTACCCGGCAACGGCTATTGGCATCAATCTGCCGAATGCAAACTGGATTCGTGCTCACCACGGTTCTAAATCGGTGACAATCGGAAATATAACAGATGCTTATAATAAAGCCGCTCATGGAAACGGATTCAACGAAGAATTTGTTTATAGCGATGCGGAAATACAACTGATCGATGCTTATTCTGATTTAACGGATGAGCTGCATACGGACTTGCACGAATGTTTGGGACACGGTTCCGGTAAGTTACTTCCGGGTGTAGATCCTGATGCTTTGAAAGCATACGGCTCTACCATCGAAGAGGCGCGTGCCGATTTGTTCGGATTGTATTATGTAGCTGACCCCAAGCTGGTGGAACTGGGACTTCTCTCTTCTCCCGATGCTTATAAAGCTCAATATTATACTTATCTGATGAACGGTCTGATGACGCAGTTGGTACGTATCGAACCGGGAAATACAGTGGAAGAAGCTCACATGCGCAACCGCCAATTGATAGCCCGTTGGGTATTTGAGCAGGGGGCTGCCGATAAAGTGGTAGAATTGGTGAAGAAAGACGGAAAGACTTATGTGGTTATCAATGACTATCAGAAAGTACGTGAGCTTTTCGGCGAATTGTTGGCTGAAATTCAGCGAATCAAATCGACAGGTGACTTTGAAGGTGCCCGTTCATTGGTAGAAAACTATGCCGTAAAAGTAGATCCGGCTTTACATGCAGAAGTTCTGGAACGTTATAAGAAATTGAATCTGGCTCCTTATAAAGGTTTTGTGAATCCGAAATACGAACTGATGACAGATGAAAACGGAAACGTTACGGATGTCACGGTTTCTTATGATGAAGGTTATGTAGAACAAATGATGCGTTACAGCACTGATTATTCTCCGCTGCCTTCCATAAACAACTGATCTGAAATGGATATTAAAGAACAATTGAAAGATATCAAGACACAGCTCCGTCTCTCTATGAACGGGGCTGTGTCTCAAAGTATGCGCGAGAAGGGGCTGGTTTATAAACTCAATTTCGGAGTGGAACTGCCTCGTATCAAGATGATTGCCGAAGGTTACGAAAAGAATCATGACTTGGCGCAGGCTTTATGGAAAGAGGAAATTCGCGAGTGTAAGATTCTGGCGGGAATGCTTCAGCCGATCGAAACGTTTTATCCCGAGATAGCCGATATTTGGGTGGAAAACATCCGGAATATCGAAATAGCAGAACTGACTTGTATGAATCTCTTCCAGCATTTACCGTATGCTCCGGCCAAATCTTTTCACTGGATTGCCGACGAACAGGAGTATGTGCAGACTTGTGGTTTCCTGACTGCCGCCCGTCTTCTGATGAAGAAAGGGGATATGACTGAACGTGCCTCCGGCGAATTGCTCGACCAAGCGATTTGTGCGGTACATTCCGACAGCTATCATATTCGTAATGCTGCTTTGCTGGTTATCCGCAAATATATGCAGCATAGTGAGGAACATGCTTTTCAAGTATGCCGCTTGGTGGAAGGTATGGCTGATTCTACCTTGGAAGGAGAGCAAATGCTCTACAATATGGTGAAAGAGGAGCTTGCTGTAGACTAATCTTATTTCCATGCGGTAAGTCCTTTTATTAAATAACGGTTTAATTTTTAGACGCGGATAACACGGATGACGCGTCTAAAAAATAAACCATCTTATTATATAAGCCAATCTACAAAACGAATGATAGTCTCCACTTAGAGCCTGTTTAAATTCTCTTCAGTCATAATCTTATAGCTGATATTTTAACTT
>ERZ777306.3257-NODE-3257-length-17498-cov-6.701657_pt1 | contig 17498 bp, 10 predicted proteins | sample MGYA00374966_ERZ777306 | MGnify/ENA primary metagenome ERZ777306 (study PRJEB29329, sample SAMN06343882) | mouse gut metagenome | isolation source: Mouse cecum | place: Austria: Vienna | collected 2014-11-15 ...
CGTTGCTTGACAGACTTGAACGTGGCAAAGATGAAAACCCATCAATCGGCATAATCCTATGCGCCGAGAAAGACAATGTGGCGGTTGAGCTGGCACTTGAAGGATTTACAAAGCCCATCGGTGTAGCCGAATACAAACTTATCGTTCCTCAAAAAGAGCTGAAACAACTAATCACCGATGAAATAAAGACCTTCAACCAAGAAGTTGCCGACAAATCAACAGAACAATCAGAAGGAAAAGACTGAGCATAGCCTTAGTTTTTCTTTTCACCAGCCCACATATATAGTTTGGTTTAGTTTGTCGGGCATATATATAGCCCGAACCAAACCGAACTCAATATCATTTTCCACTACGGTGCCAAATGTGTGTAAAAAATATGCGATTTGGCACTCTCGTACACCTCATATACAGTCTATAAAGAGATGGATAATCACGATTGCCCCTATCCAAATCTGCCATCACGTTTCCAAAAGTGGTGCAAAAAAGTAGATTTGGAAGTGTGATGCATTTGTCTTAGATGTGATTTATAGGTTGGTAATGCGTCACGCTTCCAAATCTCATAAAAAAAACAGAGATTTGGTAATGCGATGTCGGAAATATTTCATATCTTTGCAGTATAAAAACATCTTATATGCTGATAGGAAGAGAGAAAGAGATACAGGAACTTAGACAGGCCTACGATTCAGCAGAATCCAAGTTTGTCGCCATATTCGGACGCCGAAGAATAGGAAAGACATATCTTGTTAGAGAGGTTTTTCATGATAAATTTGCGTTTTCTTACTCCGGAATGGCTAAAGCCACAACGAAGGAACAGTTACAACGATTTTACCTGTCTCTGAAAGATCACGGCTATAAGAGTAGTGTAAAGCCAAACAATTGGATCGAGGCTTTCTATATGCTTGAACAGTTTCTTAAGGAACTGCCGGAAGGGAAAAAGGTTGTATTCTTGGATGAATTGCCTTGGATGGATGCTCCTAAATCAAGTTTTATGTCTGCCTTTGAGAACTTCTGGAATGGTTGGGCATCCGCGAGAAAAGACATACTCCTTATAGTTTGTGGTTCAGCGACCTCTTGGATGGTAAAGAAGATACTGAGAAATAGAGGTGGCTTGCATAATAGATTGAACAATCAAATTCACCTACAGCCTTTCAATCTGCATGAGTGTGAGTTATACGCCAAAAGCATAAATCTATCAATAGAACGGCAAGAAATTATGGAGGCTTATATGATTTTGGGAGGCATACCATTCTATTGGTCGCTACTCAACAAATCGTTAAGTCTGCCACAGAATATAGACGCACTGTTCTTTGGGAAGACTCCTAAATTGGGGAATGAGTTTAATGAGCTATATTCATCATTATTCAAACAGCCCGAACCATATCTAGATATCATAACTGCGTTAGCAAAAAAGAAAATCGGAATGACACGTGATGAAATCATCGTAAACGCTAATATTGCAACCAGTGGGCTGCTTACAAAGTATCTGGAAGATTTGGAAAATTGCGGATTTATCCGACGTTATCAGGCTATTGGTTCTAAGACAAAGAATGCCCTCTATCAGCTTATTGATAATTTCACGATCTTCTATTTCAAATTTATGGAAGGCAAGAAGAATACTGATGCGAATTACTGGTCTAAAGTACAGATGGCACCTATCTTTAACACATGGAGCGGACTCGCTTTTGAGCGTTTATGCCTTTTGCACTCAGAGCAGATAAAGAAGGCTCTTGGGATAAGCGGAGTTATCACTAACGAATACTCATGGCGCACCGCTGCCACTGACGAACATCCCGGAGCGCAGATAGACTTGCTGATAGACCGCAGTGACAAGGCAATAAATCTTTGTGAAATAAAATATTCCGATGGTCCATATACCATTGACAAGAAATATATGGAAAATCTACGCAACAAGGCAACTTTATTTCGTCAGTTGACAAAGACTCGCAAAGGAATCGCCTTGACAATGATAACAAGTTCCGGACTTGTGAAGAACTCATATTCAATGAACAGCATCCATTCGCAAATCACAGCCGATGACTTGTTTGTGGACGCATAAACCTAGAAGTAGCCGATAGATCAGCAGAACAATCAGGAGAGAAAGACTGAGATAGCAGTTTTTTATTTTATCCAGTCATGATAGGTTCTGTTCATCGGGCATATATAATTCCCGAACCGAACCAAACCAAACTATATTGGCAAAGAGGTGTCTATTTTTTACCGAAATTTGATTTTATAATAACTTTGCCAATTTTTCGTTCAAGGCCCGCTTTTGATGTGGGAATTCCAGTCTGCCGCGCAAACTGTTGTTTGGCTTGCGTTATGCCGAGAGCTCTTTTCCATGAAAATGATAATCCGGGAATATTCATAATTGGTGGGAGAATAGATGGCGCACCGGGATTGCCCCGATGCGCTATCGGGATTTCAGTTTTATTTTTTGAACAATCGGTAGATTTCCCTAACCCACATGACGAGGGATGAAGCAGTTACGATTATGACGAGGTCGATAGCACCTGAAGGATTAAAACTCCAGTCAAGGGTGTGGAGCATCGGCTCAACATTGAAGAACTCGTATGCAATCTCTGTGATGAACAGCTGGCCGATAACTATGATGCCAACAATAGTCCAGAAGCCTTGACTCATTTTCAGCCTGAACACGCTTTCGCCAGTCTCAAAACTGCGGGCATTGAACATATACCAGAAGTGTGTCCAGACGAATATCGAGAACAGAAGGGTTGCTTCGTATGGAGTCATTTCAGACACTGCACCGATTGCAGTGTGGAACATCTGCGGAATAGAAGTAACCTCGGCATGGTTGAACAGCCAATAGAATCCAAGGGTGATGGCAAAGAAGATAATGCCTACACTGCAAAGCTCCCAGAGCATCGGTTTTGAGAGAATGGAGGCTTCACGCTTACGAGGCTTTTCGTCCATTACTCTCTGAGAAGGAGGCAGAGAGGCAAGTGCCATTGCACCGAAGGTATCCATGATGAGGTTTACCCAAAGCATCTGTGTAACGGTAAGCGGGGATTCGGTTCCCATGAACGAGCCGAACAGCACAAGGAAGCAGGCAGCGACGTTGACTGTGAGCTGGAACAGGAGGAATCGCTGGATGTTCTTGTAGAGTGAACGGCCCCACATCACGGCTCTACCGATTGATGAGAATGAATTGTCGATGATAGTGATGTCGGATGCTTCTTTGGCAACAGATGTGCCGTCTCCCATCGAAAGGCCCACATGGGCGGTTTTGAGCGCAGGAGCGTCGTTTGTACCGTCACCTGTTACGGCTACGACTTCGTTGTTGGCCTGAAGTGCTTCTACAAGGCGCTTTTTATCCATCGGGCGCGCACGGGCAATGATTTTAAGTTCGCCGACGCGTTCTTTGAGTTGCTTGTCTGAAAGATCGGCAAATTCAGGGCCTGTTATTATATTGCGGTCAGTGTCGGTGGCATCATTCCACAAGCCGATCTGACGGCCAATTTCTTTCGCTGTTCCAGGGGTGTCACCGGTTACAATCTTAACCTTTATTCCTGCATCTATCACTTCATTTACAGCATCAGGGACATCAACACGAACCGGGTCGGAGATAGCGACGATACCCAGAAATGTCAGTTTATTGGCTACTACCTTTCCGTCGGCAATAGTCGCATCCTTGTCTCCCAGTTCCTGATATGCAAAGCCGAGAGTACGCATTGCCTGATTCTGATATTCAAGCAGCTGTGCGTCTATTTCAGCCTTTGTCACACCACAGGTGTTCTTGCACATTGCGAATACAATTTCGGGAGCACCTTTGACGTATAGTATGTTCTTACCGGTTGCCGATTTCACCACGGTAGCCATATACTTACGCTCTGTAGTGAACGGAAGCTCTTCAAGTCGGGTCGCACCGTTGCGGAGGTCAAGATAATTTGCACCGCGCTCTTTGAGCCAGAGCAGCAACGCACCTTCTGTAGGATTGCCGAGTACCTGAGGCTGTTCTCCCGAGAGGTCAAGCTGGGCTGTTGAGTTTACAGCAATGCCTTCATGAAGCACTTCGTTGGAAGGCTCGCCGAAGAAATTGGTCTTGTAAACCTGCATCTGGTTCTGTGTCAGAGTACCGGTTTTGTCGGTGCAAATCACAGTGGTGGCGCCCATTGTCTCACAGGCGTGCATCTTGCGGACAAGATTGTTGGTCTTGAGCATACGGCTCATCGAGTATGCTAAAGAGAGAGTTACTGCCATTGGCAGACCTTCAGGAACCGCAACGACTATAAGCGTAACTGCTACCATCAGCGTCTTCAGCGTATGGGCAAGAAGTAGCGACCATGTGGCACTGTCGGCACCGGGATTGAGCATAGAGAACGCTCCAATCACCATCGCAAAGAAGATAATGAAGAATCCTGCGATTGTGAGAATACACTTGGCTTTTGACCAGTCTTCAAATTTCTTGATGACAAGCCAGAAGAAAAGTGCCACAGGTATTATCAGAGTCCACGCTTGCCATGCTCCCCATCCGAGGAAGTGAATCAACTGACCAACGATTATGAGACCGGCAAAAACGTAGCTAACATTTGTAATCCAGTCAGCGAGACCGTCAAGCTGCTCATTGAGGGGTGTTTTAACGGAATCATCAATCTGAGCTTCCTCAAAAACCTTACCCATTTCAGTCGCGTCGCCCACCTTCAGCACACGCATGACACCATGACCTTCCATGACCTTTGTGCCACGCATTACATGGTTTGATGGATAAGTCGCATCCTTGTCAAAATGTGCTTTGTCGGTGGTCTTAGCGCAGAGTGGCTCTCCCGTAAGAGTCGATTCATCGACACTCAGAGTAACGGCATCAAGCAATTCTCCGTCGGCAGGTATCTCATCACCGGTGTTGAGAATCACGATGTCGCCGACAACCACATCCTTGCGGGGAATAGTGGTCATCGTGCCATTTCGCATTACTTCTACCAGCTCATCGTCATTTACCTGATTGAGAATCTTAAAGGCTTTGTTGGCCTTTTGCTCAAAGATGAAGGCAAGTGTCGTAGCAAGACCGATGGCGACAAAAATGCCAATTGGCTCAAAGAACACTTTCCAGTCCTGACCAAGTCCGAAAAACTCATAAAATGAGATTCCGATGGACAAAACACCTGCGACCAGCAGGATAATAATCAGTGGATCGGAGAATTTATCCAGAAATTCTTTCCACCAAGGGTCTTGTTCGGGAGGTGTCAGAATGTTGACACCATTCTTTTTGCGGCTCTCCAACACTTCCGCGTCGGTCAAGCCATTATAAGTATGATTATTTGGCATATAATATCGAAGTATTGTTTAAGAAATAGGGTGAAGAAGCCAAGTAAACTCAACCTCTTCACCCCAAAGGATACATCAGGCTGCGTTAGAATGCGCCTTCCCGTTTAAGTTCATTAACACGCTGTTGAATAGCGTCGTATCGGTTTCCAAGCCTATTCTTACGCTCTTGTCCAATGCCGTACTCGCCACGAATAACTTTCAGAGCTTCAGCTTCAACGTCATTGGAAACGACAGATGAAGCATTGTTAGTGGCAACATTGTTCGTGGTTTGTGTGGCAGCAGGGGTGGTTTCTTGAGTATTTACAACAGCCTCTGATGGATTAGAACTTTCGTCATTATTGGCGTTTTCTTCTACAGCATCTCCTCCGGAAGGAATTTCTGCTTCATTGGACACTTCCTCAGTATTTTCAGTGGGTGTTGTTACCTCCTCAATAGTTTCTTCCTCAACTATAGGTGAGGATTCTGTTGATTTACCGGGAAGCAACCACCAAATCAGAAGAATGATAACAATTATAGCCAGTATTACCCAAAGCCACTTGCCATTCTTTTTCTCTTCTGGTTCGGGGGTCGGGTTAACTGAATTAACCGAATCTGTTGGTTGTGGTTGTGCTACAGAAGCAACAACCGGTCCATCGTCATCCTTAGTGAGGTCGAACTTACGTTTTCCTCCCTTTGAAATGTCGAAGCCGTGATCAGTTCCTTTATTTAATTGGAACTTGCTTTTGTCTTGTTTTGCCATAATGAATGAATTTTATTCTTCTGTATACATATCAACAAGAGTCTGCAAACCTCCGTTATAACCATTACCGACTGCTTCAAATTCCCATTCGCCTTCATTGTTGATTATAAAACGAGCGGCAACGAGGGCATCTTCAGATTTATAATCTTTGCTGAGTTCATAGAAACATAGAGCCTCGCCGGATTCTTCATCGATAACAGTAATCTTGGCGTTTTCAACCTCGCCAAATGTCTCGACATTATCATCATTAGGGATGTATACGGTTGCGGAGATTGCAACTTCTTGCACTTCAGGAGCTATCTTGTTAAGACAGATATTGATAGTTTCAATACCTCCTTCCATCTCGTCTTTTGCTCCGAGGACTGCTCCGTCGGCACTCATAGGACGAGTAGAATCAAGATAGTTTTTCTTATTGCCAAATTTGGCGCGATCGAACTTTTCAGTACGATTTACAGAGTTGTAGAATACGAAACCCTCGTCATTAACAATGATTCCGTCAAGATTCAGAAGCCATGCTTGCGTGTCTAAATCCCCTTTTTCCCATGTCAGCTCGACACGGATATTGTCGAGACCAAGACTTTTCGATATGGCAAATCTATCGCCACCATCGAGTTTTTTGAGGTTGAATTTACCCATAGCTTACTTTATTGGTACATGTCAACGAGGGTTTGAAGACCACCATCGTAGCCCTTACCTATAGCCTCAAACTCCCAGTCTCCATCTTCGTTAAGAACGAGAGCACCGGCAACTACAGCTGTCTCAGATGAGAAGTGCTCTTTGAGATTGTAGGAACACAGTTCTTCGCCAGTTTCTTCGTTTGTGATAACGATTTGAGGATCGCGAACATTCTTGAATGTTGTTTTACCTTCCTCATCGTAAATGGTTACGCAGAAGACTATTTCTGTGATTTCGGGGCGTACCTTTGAAAGGTCAACGTGCATGGTTTCGCCTGCTTCCTCACCGCCATCATCTTCTCCATCACCAAGGTCATCAGCGGAACCCACTACTGAGCCATCGAAGCTGACAGGGACAGTGTTGTCACGCCAGTTTTTCTTGCTGCCGAATTTTGTGCGGTCGTAAGCTTCGGAACGGTTGTTGGACTTGTAATAAACAAAGTCAGCATCTTCGGTTATTACACCATCATCGTTAAGGAGGAACGCGGATGCATCAAGGTCTGCACCTGATTTCCAATTCAGGTCAACCTGAATTGCTGAAAGCTCATCACCTTTGCCGAGTGAGAACTTTTCACCTTTTGAAAGGTCGAATTTTTTTGCCATTGTTGTTGATATTATATGATTATATTTTTCGGTAGTCTGCAAGCAGTTTTTTATATTCAGAAGAATTGAGACCAGCTTTTTCGCATAAATCTATATATTCTTCAATCTCTTTGATGATACGGGAAATTTGTTCGCGATTTTTTGATTTTCTATATTCTTCGATAGCGGCTTTCCTTAATTCCACGCCTTTTTGAGAACGTATTATGTCAGAAAGTATACAAGCCATAACGTTGTTGTTTTGGCTCCTATACCAATCGCGAGCTTCCTTGAGTTTACCTTGTGCTATTAAAGAATCTCCATCGTTATTCTTTTCTCTGGCGGATTCTTTATATTGCTTGGTCTGATTGTGAATTCTTCCACCAATAACGCGCCAGTCACCATTTCCGTTAGCCGCAGAAGCAACCCAAACCCATTTGCCGTTAGGGTGAATGTCACCATCGTTATGCCTGGATTTAGCTCGCTTAGGTTCATCAGCGGCAATCAATGAAAGTTCGTTTTGAACGGAGCTAATAAGACGGTCTGTTCCTGATTCCTTTTGCAAAGAATTGAGAAAACTTTGAAGAATGGAACGAGCATCAGATAAATTTCCCGACCTGACTTTTCCTTTCGCTGTAGCTTTAATCTCTCGCCATTGCCGTTCAAATGATTTAATTGAATTATGGTTGACAATTGGTGCTTGAGTGATATTATATTTCGCAATTTCAGTAGAAATTTCTGCGATTACATTATCAACTCCTGATATGGCTTGACATTCAGAAAGAAAGTCCTTAAGCATCTGTAGTGCCATGTCTGGCTGTCCACCACGCTGCTTTCCATTGGCCTCGGCCTTAACCAGTCTCCATTTCTTTGAAATTCCCTTTATTTTAATTTGATTGCCGCTTTCCCGCGGAGGATTAACATCAACGGGAGATTCAACAATAATTGTCTCAGGTTCAAACATAGGAACTACTTCAGAGATAATGAGGTTCATCGTGTTATCTCGAAGTTTTTTATCTGTCTTAATAGTTTTTGAAAATCCGGAGCTAAGATTTTGTTCAAAATATGAATTACCGGCAACAATTCCACGCAGCAAAAGAAGAACCCTTGAACGATTTATAATTCCATTCTCTTTAAGGAATTGCTCTAAAGTGTCCTTTATGGATACTCCGTCAGAATTTTGAATATAGTCGATTGTATTCCTATTAAGGCTATAATGGTATTGCTGCCCGTCGGAAAGTAAGATAGTATCATTGACCAATGGCAACGATGAGCTTAGAAAGTCGGTTGCTGCTTTACTTATAGCATCCTCTTCATTTGACTTTTGAAGCCATGGATTCTGACCTATAACCCTTTCCCAAATCATCTTTTCGACATACTTCTTGCGAGGATCAATCCCTAAACTTTCAAAGCTCTTAATGATGGGAGCAGTATCATTATTTACACCGAATATAGAAAACGTTAAATCAGGTCCCTCTGCCCATGCGACAACTACCTTGTCGCAGACATATTCGTTAGATAAGGATTCATTAATATATCTATTTATATAACGATCATAATCAACGACTCTGACTCGATTATATCCGCTGTCCTTGAATAGACCTTGTAGTAAGGCTCTTTCATTGGGCTTTATGTCTGACTCACATACAAGTGTGAGAGGCATTTTGGCTCTGTTATCGCTCAATGAGCCGAATCTATTGAATAGAATATGACGGAAAAAATCTCGGAAAATAGATTCTGAGGCATCAAGCAGTAGATTTCTAATGGGACGAGTCTGACCGCCAATAGTATAGGAGCTGTCTTCAACTAATCGTTCAAAATAATTATCGAAAGCGTTGGTAGTTCCCGAATGGGCTGCACGGACAGCATCATCTCCAATTACAATACCTGTATCGGAGCAATAGAAAGCCAAAGGTGCCGGCCAATTCCCATTAGGAAGCGATACAAGTTTGTTCTCACCATCGCGTTGCCAATACTCAAAGGATATGCGATGGTGAGATATTGATATGATTATTTTATAACTATCCCCTTTCATTATAAGAGTTTCAACAACGTATTGTCATAGAATTTCATACCCTCAAGGATAATGATAGGAGCAACGAAGCTGAAAGGTTTACCGCCCTCCTGTGCTTCTCGTCTTGCCGAACGGAATTCCGGCATATTCTGTACATAACCCGAAATGTTCATATCGCGACAGGCGGCCTCAAGCTCGGCTGGATTAACCGACCAATTAAAGAGTTGGCGAGCGGCTTGATAGAAGAAGCTACAAAATTCAGTGAATTTATCGGCTTGAGATTTAGTGTTATCGGCACGAAGACGTACACCAATTTGGCCAAGCATCGCAGGAGTAATGGAGTTGGTAAACTCTATTGGTCGTGGTATCATATCGTTACCTATAAGCTCGAATCCAGACTCTCCGATAATCTCGGAGGGTTGTTGATTGCGAGGTCGCTGTAGAATGGTATCTCCCTTGGCTAAACCTTTCGATACTTCATATTTGATATTAGTATCGTGAAGTTGAGGTAGTTCAATAAGTTGCCATCCAGCGAGGGTTTCCATCAGATGTGTTTTGCCATAACCCATCACAAACATTTGTCCATAATATTGCTTGGCTGCTCCGGCATTAATGGTATTAAGCCACTGGAAAAGTCGAGATCCCTTACCGGCAAAAGTAACACGAACATTTGGTTTGCGACGAGCCGGCCATTCGGTCTCCGGAGTCTTATTCAGATCATCAATAAGTTTGTGTGCGACTTGCCCGGCATAGAACATCAAAAGCCCCGTTACATACATGTTAACACACATGAGCTGTGGACAATCAGCTGCAATGCGCTGATATAGATGTTCCAGTTGATTATCGCTAAGACGATTAACGATTTGATCGAAGAAGTATGGCGCTGTATGCTCATTGTATGTGTCATTGCCGAAATTAAGTCCAACCATTTGGATTTTGTATTCGGCACAAATGGAGCTTAAAACCTTCTTGAACTGAGGAAATTTTGCAACAGATTGTGACACACGTTGAGCGGCAAAACGCAATGAGTTTTGCTTTATCATAGTGACTCCATTCTTAAGGTAGAATAAAGCCGATATATCGGTGGTACTACCACCGACATCAAAGCATAAATTTAAGACGTTGGTTTCTGTGCCATATTTCACCGAAATGAAATTGGCAACTGCTTCAGCTTCTGATAGGCTCGGATTTGAATTTGCATTCGTCATCGTGTATAGAGGCTCCGGATCATACGACACCTCTTTGTCTGGATTATCCGGCATAAAATCCTCAGACGAGATCTCTTCGGCAGGAGCTTTGTTTTCTTGTGCACCAAATCCAGCATTATCACCGAAAGAGTTGCTTCTGCCAAAATCTCCGCCGAAACTGCCTCCGAAGCCTGAGGAACCATTACTTCCAAAACCGCCCTCGAAGGAAGAATCTTGACTGCCGAAGCCGCCTCCGAAACCGCCACCAAAACCACTTTCAGAACCGGTTGATGTCTGCCCAACTGTACCAAACGCCCCGGTACCAATATCGGTCCCTAACGAACGGGTATCAGTATAGCAGCTAACATTTAACTCGTATCTTTCGCCGTTTTCTTTTAAAACCGGTGAAATCGTTTTTAGCGTCTCCCAAATACTCTGATATGAATACAGAAGTTGTCCCGCCATTGCAGATGGATAAGACCATTTTATGCTATTAGGTACTAAACCCTGTGCAAACAGCGTAGCATAAACTTGAAGCATAAGAGTCCGCAGGAATGCACTCTTATGTGCTTTGTCATCATCTGTGTCCTCCCATTTCATATTATGAATTTGGGTAACTTCTCCAACACCATTAGGATAGAACAAAGTGATTTTATTCTTTTCGGAATTAGAGAACGGAAGATTATCAGCAAAGCTTGGGAAACCGCCTACGACTTCACGCTCGTTCCTCATTTTGAGTGTTTCGCCAGTTTTAAGTGCAGGCAAGCGACGATTATCATGAATAGTCAACACGCTCTTGATTGCGTTTGACATAACGCTCGGACCTGCACCTTGAAAAAAGAACACTTGATTCTCACGAGGAAACAACGGCTTCCCAGGGAGTTCATTTCCCATTAGTGAAACACGCTGATTCCCAAATGAAAATCCTTGTTCCTGAGTGCTGTCGCTCGAATATGCGATTGATGTATTGGTACTTCCAAAGTCAATTCCCAAATGTACAGGATTCAACGAAGAGTGAGCACCGGGGCGCATCCAATCATGAGGTAAGTTCGCGCCTTGAGCAGAACTATAGTTTATGAGGAGATAACCACCTTCGTTGCCGGTTGGAGAAAGAAGTCTAACTCCTTTGAACGGCTTGTTTGAGCGATATATTTCGTATTTGTAAGGGTTGTCTGCAACTGCTTCATCAGAAAGAACCAATAGCTCCGACTTGACAACACTGTCGGGCGCAACAATTCTTCCGTCACGACTTAATAGAACAGGAGCTTGCTCTCTATCAACGACAATTCGGAAATAATCGCCTTGCATATAACCGACGAATGGGAAAGCACGATATGACGTACTGGTACCGTTGTGAGGCAGTTCGTTATACATAAAGTATGCATCCCATTGTGGAGAAACGAAATTTGGCCAAATTAAAATATCCTTATTTTTGATTTCTCCATCGGAAGTATATACTTTCTTGAACTGTCTACGTATGCCGGAGTCAGTAACCAAAGTAAGGATTACTTCAAGGTTATCTGTGCGCACAGACGGGTCATATGTCGCTTTAAGAGTTGATGCAATGGCACTTGATGAACCGGACATTCCAACCAAGGTGGCAACATTTTTCCCAAAAACGTTTAAGCCTTGAGCACTTAAGGGAAGTGCAAAATATGCTTTATCTTGCATCCCCTTGACATCGGCTGTCAGAACAAGAATTGGTAGATTCTTAAATTCTGTCGCACCAACATTTAAGTCAAGTTTGGCGATATGAGCATTATCTTCGAGCAAGAGATTTTTTGGATCGAACTCTACACCTCCGTTCATTTCTGTTTCCGAAATGACACCTTCAACGCCATTGAGAATATCCTTATGACAGAACAGTTTCTCGAAAGGTCCACCAAAAGCAGCACTCACAGGAGGTGTACTGCCAATAGAAAGTTCAAATCCATCTCGTGCAGCACGTTCTTCAATTTCTTGTTTCCAAGAGTTGAGTAAAGTACGTATTGAGATATAATTAACACCCTCTCCGGCAGGAAGCGACTTATAATATTCCTCTGCTTCGCCTAATCCTTGGAGGATATGACTAACATAGGCATGTAAGGTCGCTACTTGCATGGGTTTCATTGATGACTTTAAAGGATCAATGAATTTACCCGTTAAGACATCAATCCATGGGCGTTCATCTGAAGCATCACATTTGTAGCCTGTGGATGTGAATAATAACGATTCTGGTGCCGTGGCACCGACAACCGTGTTCCTATATTTTATTACGTTAATAAACGGAGTCGCTGTCTGATTGTCGGTAAGATTTTGGTCGCACCAACGATTTCTACGGCGAAGGAGCATATTTCCAAATGCACCTTTAGGCTCGTAAACATTATTTGTTTTTGCGACATCTTTACCATCGCTGTATGAGAGTTCGATTTTCCTTACACTAATATGTGCATAATCGAGTGCCATACAGGCAATAAGGCCTTTCCATTCGTCAACTAATTGACTATAATAGCCAACAAGATTATTCGGGGTTTTATCACCTCCACTTGTCGCAACATGGTCAAGCGCTGTTTTGAACAAGTCAACGCGAGCGAAAGCAGTCGGTATGCCGGACACGAGTTGACCGACATTTGTCTGTTTGCTTAATTGTGGTGTGATTATATTTTTGATGAACACAGAGGTATTGCCCAACTCCTTCCATTTATTGAGATCACCGGAAGGAATGGCTGATGTATTCACATCTATTGTAAGCGATTTTTCTGCCATAGTTATTCGTTAAAATGTTGAGCAATAGTAACCGCGTTATACATTTGTGCGAGAAACTCCTCCTTGAGAGTCGTTGCTTGAGTTTCAACTGGGAGTGAATCCTCACTTTTCAATATCGTTATCAGATTATCAAATCTACGATTTGAGGCAGAGCCGATAAATCCCTTGGTGTTCCAGTGATGGGCTTCATCTGCGAAGATGGTTCCGGGGTCAATGTTATGTAGACCGTTGATGTCTGTAATAAATGCTTCAGGAGCAAAAATAAATTTCCCGGCACCTACTGATTTGAATACTTGGTATATCCACCCGAATACGACGCTGCTCTTAACGAATTTGTATCCAAATTCCTTGAGATACTCATCTATCTCGGCACATTGCGCATCAGAAAGTTCGTTGAAATTAGGGAATTTTGCAGAGTCGAGATAGTTAAGCAACTGAGCGGTTCCACAGGTGCCTTCGTGCGCACCTTCAAATTTTGACAGGATTATGTGAGCCAAGGACAGTAAGGCTCCGAGTTTATTCTCGAATATTTCACCGCGTTCAGACCCCACAAAACTTGCTCCTGACAACTGCATATTACCATTGTCATCGACTGCAACTGTTCTATAATCGTACTCGGCTTCGCCTATTTTTTCAAGCTTTGCGCGATCTTCGTTAAAGAAGTCATATGCAGCAACTGCACACATCAACTCTGCAACATGACAATCGTTTCGCTGTTCATGCCCTCCTGTAACCACATTCCCGGCTTTACCATCTGAATAGTTTATTTTTAAACTGCTCGGCCAGCCAATGTGGTACATTCGCTTATAAGTCTTCTTTACGGTTGTATCATCATTGTAGAAACTTAAGGCTGCTTGAGAGTTTAGCGCAAAATTATTGGCGTCAGCAATGATTTTATCTAAAGTCAGTTGCTGAGATGTAGGCGTTTTGAATGTGAAGTAGTCGGTTAAAAGAGTAGACCCGAAAAGAACTTTTTTCAGGTTTAACTCATTGTTACCGCCTGTAAGGAGTTTAAGGGCTTCACTTATTGCGATAGGCATTACTGGAATAGATGAAGCACCGGTTCCCCCAAATACACTTCCGAAAACAAATACTCGTGCGGTTGCAGCGTGTTTATTGAGGAGTTCAAGATATCTGGCAAGTTCTTTCTCTTGTGTCTTTACAGTATCTCCTCCTTTTTTGGCGTTTATTGCAGCTTCAATTATACCATGATACATTAGCATTGAGCCAAGATGAGTTTGTGCTCTGTATCCATGATCAAGTTTGAATTGTTGAACAGAATCTCGTTCAAACAGGAGGTCTGAAAGATCTTGGTTATCTTGTCGCTGTTCGTCGGTAAGATTTTTAGTTGATGCGAGAGCGTGGAGGGTCTGCCTATTCGGTATAGAATAATCAGTAAAAAATCTATATAAGTTCAACTTGGCAGAGAAGAACGTATTACTGCGTTGTTCTCCACCCTGATTCGATGCGTCGTTTGTTTTAACTTTGTTGTAGAGCCCTATAAGACTCTCGACTCGATCCTTATTACCATTATTTTGGTCGGTGTCAAGAGTAAGAATCTCAATAGTATGGTTATCGAATAGTCCCGCCGCGCATAAATGCACAAAAGATTCGAGGCACCTCATTCCGGTACCACCGATAGCTATCAGGAATAGTTTATCGTTCATTTATTTCTCCTTATGCGTTTAAAACCATGTACCAACCTTAGAGTTTGGGAAAAGTTTGCTGACAACAAAACCGACGAGAATGTAAACGACAACACAAACACCGGCAGCTATTCCTGAATGCATGAAGTAATCGCTCTGTATGCTCGGAACGGCTATCCCTTTACCGATGATGAAGTTGATTATAAATCCAACGACACCAGTTGCAACACAGAGAACCCAAAACCAAATTCTGCGAGTTGTGGTACCGGGATTGTTTGGTTTAAACAGTATAAGATTTGAGATTATCACGGCGAGCAGAAAAAATGCCACCATGATTACGATTGCCCACATATAGGCAGATGTGATCGATACTTGTTCCATATGATATTTTTTATTTATTCAGAAATGGTTTTTATATAATATGTGTAAAGAATACGACCCTGAGGATTTGATGAACCAGCGGTCAATGTTTCTTTGATAGAATTAGCTAACGATGGATTCCCTGTCCAGCCAAAGAAGTTGTTTACTTCAGCTATATTTGGAGTGGCTTTAGAAATGACAATGTTGGCCCTAAATAGATTTGTAGGATTGATGCCCCCTATAAATTCGCCATTAAACTGACTATCGAAATCAACCGTTATTTCCTTCCAGCCAATAGGCAAATCTTTAACATCATGCATTGATGCTGCAAGGAACATATTAACTTCGGGCTTATCAATTCGTTCTATTTCTTCTATTTTTATTGAATCTCCTTTCGCTGAAATTGTCATCATGGTTTCTCCCATATCAAATACACGGACTTCAACATTTTCAATATTGAACCCGTTTTGAGCTCCGAAGTCAATATACAGGTCACTTAACAGGTGGTCATATTTGATATTTTCTGGAATTCCTGATTCCTGCATGCGTTTTGCATTAGCAATGGCATCAGCCCAATTTACACCAAGCGGATAATATTCTGCGTATGCGCCAAGAGATATGTCTAAGGGTGCGAACTGACCGGGAGCTCCATTTTCAGTGGCATAAGGTTTGGCGTAACTTATGTAGTCATTGGTGCCTCCATTTACCATTACAGCTGTCACAACATCGACACCCTTGTCATTATGGTAGTTGCCACCTTGTTTTAGAGATATATACTGCGTACTGGTGGGATAAGCAAAATTACGACCTCCGAGAACGTACCTCTGAGTATTCGGAGCTGTCAAACTAACTGCGTTTGCAACTAATGAATTCAACCGATTGGCATTATCATCAAATACAGCCAGGAACATATGCTTGGCTTTCCCTTTTTCCACAAAGTCCCATTTGAAAAAGGTTATGTTATTACCATTGGCAAGCCATGTAATGAAACATTCTTTTGCGTAAGCGGCTTGTTCTATAACCTGCCCCTTATATTCTTCAAAATCAGTCATAAGGAGTGCTGGTTGATTCTCAGATACTATTCTTTGCAATGTGGCTTCAATCGGAGCTTTTTGTTTATTATAGCTGCTCGGACTGAGCATATAATTATAAAGTTGTGTATGAGAATAATCCAATGGAGTTATTTTCTCATCAGCTAATCCATAAAACTTGATGGCTTGGTTTGCTGCAAGTTTGTTTATAATTGCTTGAAGTATCTCCTTACTTTCAGGCGTAGAGTATGCGTAATTCATGCCGTCTGACATATCAACATACACCGATGCGCCATCATTCAGCAAATGCACGTTCTGAGTCATATCAACGTACTTGTCAAGCTGGGAACGTTGAAATGTATATGAAGGAGTTCTTGTCAGAAACCAGACTAAGAGACCAATGAATGCTATTGCACAGATTGAGCCTCCAATGATTAAAAATCTTGAAGATGAACTATCCTTTTTCCCATTGCGTGAGCGGCGAGTTGGAGTTGTATGAGATGACCTACGGGCCATGATTGGCTTATATTTGTGCTCTATAGACATCTCCAGATTCGAGCGGGTACGAAAAAAGCGTGAGTTGTCTGTACTTGTTGCTCGTCCCACTATCGGAGGCTTCTCGCATTGCCTATTGGAGTTGGACGGCAACGCAGAAGCCCACGCTTGAATATGTGACAAGTGTATTCAGCGATAACTCCTCCCGGAGCACACTGATGAACACATTATATACATATCCACGGGCATCTACCGTTGCTTCATCCCTGACTCCAATGTGAATTTTGCGAGAATTCCCGATAGTCAAGAATCAAGCGTCGAGTAAACGCTTTATATTATGTCACTGCATCCCGCCTCTCTAAACCCCAGACCGGGGCTTCTGCGATGCGGTCTGCAATTGCAAATTTAATACAAATTTTTAATATAACAAAGAAATATGCTGAGAAACATAAAGGTAGAGAATGCCACCGGCAACTGCGTGAGCTGCCGATGGCATTGAATTGGGATTATTGTCACATGTGGAAGCCGCCGTTGAGGTGCTTGCCTCGGCGTTTGGCGCGCCATGCGTCGAGGGCTTGCTTAGGAGTAAGCTCCGGATGTATTGCCTTGAACTCAGGGAATGTCTCGGCATCGCCTCCGGATACTGAACAGCCTCCATCTTCGGGAGCGGACGGTTGCTTAGTATGACTGAGCGATGGGGCAAAGGAAGAAGTTGAAGTCTGCTTAGGCTCGTCTGGATTTGATGAAA
>ERZ777306.3268-NODE-3268-length-17447-cov-5.484361_pt1 | contig 17447 bp, 13 predicted proteins | sample MGYA00374966_ERZ777306 | MGnify/ENA primary metagenome ERZ777306 (study PRJEB29329, sample SAMN06343882) | mouse gut metagenome | isolation source: Mouse cecum | place: Austria: Vienna | collected 2014-11-15 ...
AATAAATTATGATAAAGAGACGAAGGGGCATCAGTGCAGGATTGAGGCGATGAAATACAATAACATTTAATATAAGACCCAGCAGTATAATCCTGGCGCGGCAAGGCGCATGGAATTTGACCTTCACGGAAGTCGCAAAATATCCATGCAAGCATGCCTGCCTGGCTCGTTGCTCCGCAGGAATAAAATCCTTTCTGATTCGAGCGGACATATCCCTTAATAGTACCTTCCTGGCATGCGGTCAACTTAAGAAGTGATGTCTGAGGAACTTATACGCATGGTCATTCGGCATTTCACAAAGTATGTCCGCTCAAATATTCCACAGGGAAAGGCAGTGATTGGAGCCGCCTACTTACATTCATTCAGATACGCCATAAACGCCTTCTTATTCTCTTCCGGCGTACGTGCCGGCCGCCCCAGGTCACTCCTTGCCCCGACAGCAGCCTTTACTTCCAAAAATGCTAAGCCTGACGAATTTTTCACCTTTTCCAGCGCCGTATTCAGTTCTTCATAGTCCGACACGCAATAAACGCATTTATAGCCGCATCCCTCTGCAATCTTCACAAGATCAATACATTCGGCGGCAGTGGGCATTCCCCCAACTGACTCATGCGCCCCATTATTGATCACGATATGTATCAGATTATCCGGTGCTGCCTGACCTATGACAGCCATTGCCCCCATATGCATCAAGGCCGCTCCATCCCCGTCAATGCACCATACATTTGTATCCGGTTTATTCAAAGCAATCCCAAAAGCAATGGAGGAACTATGCCCCATAGAACCGACAGTCAGAAAATCCTGTTGATGCCCCTGGCCGTTTGCCTCACGGATTTCAAAAAGCTCACGGCTGGCCTTCCCGGTTGTTGAGATGATAGGATCATTCCCCGCAATACGGACAATCTGCCGGATGATCTCTTCCCGGAGCATGACGCAGTTGTTCTTATAGATGTTTTTTTTATCATAAGTCAATGCTCCTTTGCGGACCACAATTGCCACGTCTTTCCCCTCAGCCAGCAGTTCTCTGAATTCAGACATCTTGTTACAGAGCGCCTCTTCACTGGTATTCTTTTCAAGAACAAACGACTCTATTCCCATATCCTGCAGCAGTGTTAATGTAACCTCTCCCTGGTAAATATGCTGCGGCTCATCATGGACTCCAGGCTCCCCACGCCATCCGATCACAAAAACGCAGGGAATTCCGTAGACCTTTTTATTCAAAAGAGACGCCAGCGGATTGATGATATTTCCCTGTCCGCTGTTCTGCATATAGACTGCAGGCACCTTTCCGGTGGCCAGATGATATCCGGCGGCCAGAGCAGCACAGTTCCCCTCATTTGCGGCAATGATGTGATGCGTCGGATCCGTTCCGTAGAGATCGATCAGGTAATCACACAAAGCCCTCAGCTGTGAGTCCGGAACACCTGCATAGAAATCTGCGTCTATGATTTCAACCAAATTTTTTACATTCATCCTATAGCTCCTCAATCAAAGAAATAATATTTTTAATCGGCATCAGCCGTTCATCGGCTTCCTGGGCACGATGATATTTCAAGATTTCCTTTGCGGTCTGTTCCATGGCCGGAAATGCGCTTCTTGTAAGTTGATTGGCATAGATCACGATATTGACGCCATGTTCTGCCAGCTCTTCTTCTGTCACGGAATGGAAAGAAGAGGGAACAACGACAATCGGGGTCTCCTGATCTTCGGATCGGAACAGATCACAAAACTGCAGGATTTCGGCAGGATCGGTTTTACGGCTGTGGATCATAATCCCATCCGCGCCGGCAGCAACATAGGCCCTGGCCCGCCGCAGAGCATCCTCCATTCCCTGCTCCAGGATCAGACTTTCTATTCTGGCAATGATCATAAATTCATCCGTCAGTTGTATGGCCTTTCCTGCGGCAATCTTTTCACAGAAGTGTTCAATCGTGTCCTGGGTCTGAACTACGTCCGTACCAAACAGCGAATTTTTTTTCAAGCCCGTTTTATCTTCAATGATAATAGCCGATACGCCCATCCGTTCCAGCGAACGCACAGTATAAACAAAATGCTCTGTCAGGCCGCCGGTATCTCCGTCAAAAATGATTGGTTTTGTTGTGACCTCCATAACATCATCAATCGTCCGGAACCGGGAAGTAATATCGACCAATTCAATATCCGGCTTTCCTTTTGCAGTAGAATCACAGAGAGAACTGATCCACATGGCGTCAAACTGATCCAGTTCGCCGTCATTTGCTACAACTGTTTTTTCCGCAATTAAACCGGTCAGGCCGCTGTGGACCTCCAAAGCTTTCACAACAGGACACAATTTGATAAGCTGCTTTAAGCGCTTCCTCCTATATTCCGGCATACTCAGCTTTTCCTTCATCTTTGCATCCAGACGCCTGACATTTTCACTGTATGTATATGGAATGTCAATCAGCTCGCCGCCGTAGGAGGCAAGAAGCTTTACCACGTTATCCCGGATTGCTTTCATGGGACCCTCTTTCCAGTTGTCCCCATGGATCACATAATCCGGCCGAAGCTCATGAATGATATTGTCATACATGATATCCTTCTGCACGACAACCTGTGAAATCCCATCCAACTCCTGAATCATACGGCAGCGTTCCTGGAAGCTGATTCCCGGAAAACGATTAAAACGCACCATCGCCTCGTCACTGAGGACACCGATGATCACCTCGCCGTATTTTCGGGCCTCCCGGATAATATTCAGATGTCCGTCATGGATCATATCTGTGCAAAAACATGTATATACCTTTTTCAAAATCTGTCACCTCTGCTCTGTACTTTTGTTTTGGCTTGTTCAGCGTATTTACAAATCTGATTCCGTTCATGACGCATTATTATGCCGGAATATTTTTTTCAATAATTTCTGTGATCAAAAACTGTGCCGTTTTTTCGATATCTTCAAATGCAACCTGCTTTGTCAGTGAAACATGAAATACATCCCTGCACTTTTGGATCAGCTCATCCGTGTAAGTAAGGACTCCATTCTCAACGCTCTCAATCCCATCAAGATAAAGGGATTCCCGGTTCTTACAGCGCATGCTTTCCACATCAAAATATGTATTATCAATATACGCCTTGATCCGGCTTCCAGATCCATCAATGATGACCGGATAACCACCCGGCTCCCCAAATACTCCGGGGCAGTGCAGCTTGATTTTCCGGCCTTCTCTGACTGCCGCCAGGATTCCCTGGATGATCTCAAAGTTGCTGGATGCATTCATCATATTTCGCTTTGCGTCTGTGGGCATGGCAATCTTGCAGGCCGCAAAAATCTGTTCCAAATCCGGTTCCAGCTTCCTTTCCTCATACCGGAGGTCAATCAACTGACTGACCTGTTCTGTCTGCCCCTCCTTACTGATCACCACATCGTGAAAATGTCCGGTCGCATATGTGACCTTGATATTCCAGTAATCTTCAATCCCATATTTTTCTGCTGCGGCAAATTGGATCCGGGGGATCAGGTGATTGATATTTCCGCTCCCAAAATCCGGATATGCTTTTCCCGCTGATTTCAGCCAGGGAATGACAGCATCCGAATAAGATGTATTGATCACAATCGCATGACTTCCGGTATTCTCATATGCCTCCATGATATTGCGGACGTACTTGATTGCCAATGGCGCCCAGATACCATATGCTCTTACATTCTTCCAGGAAATGGTTCCATATTTTAATCCGGAATAGGCACGGCTGGAATTTATGATGATATCCGGCCAGCATTCACGGATGCATGCTGCTATGGATTCTATATCGTTCAGATCTACATTGCTTCGAATCGTTATGTTTGTACGATTCTGCCCCCGGATCATGGATGCCACCCTTACAATATTTACATCGGAACGCATCTTTTCCACATTACGCCCAACCACACAGATTTCCATCCCATCGTCCTTTGACGACATGAGATAGTCCAGCAGATATCCGCCGACACTCCCAAGACCAAGGATCATGATTTTTATTTTTCGGCCAGCCATTGTATCTTTCAGTATATTCAGCTTTTCATCTATGTTCTTCATTCCGCACCGCCTTTCTGTCTGATGCTGTATCACAAATCAGCCATTCTGCATTTATCCATCTGCAGAGTTATATTTTTCCTGTTCCTTATGTCTGCCGCTGTGCTTTGTATCAGATATACTAGCTTTCTAAAAAAATCCTTCTATACTCAGAAACAACATTACAGTTTATCCATTTATTAAATGTTATAACATCGTATTCTTCTTTTTGTAATGTTCCGAAATATCTCTGTATAAAAGCCAGATTGGTTCCCTGCCATTCCTTCTCACGAATCGACTCGAAGGACTTCCGCAAGTGTACCGCATCCGCGAACTTCCATATCTGCCCGGAATTAAAGATTCCCAGAAATGGTTCTTTAATCTCCAGCGAACCGTGAGCAGTATCATAAATATAATGAATCCCATAATTCCGGTCATAATAGTACGCAACCGCTTTGCTTGCCAGGATTTCCTCCCTGCTGCGGGTGATTACATTGGAAGGGCTGTCGAATACCCTGCGGAAACATTTCCTGTCCACATAAAGATCTCCCTCTGCAAATACCGCTTCCTCAAAATCCATTTCCATCAGCTTTTTCAGTCCAAGATACAGACTGTAGCCAGACCCATAGTCCGCATAATGCCAATTCCTTACAAGCAGGATTTTGTCATGCAAGTCCTGAAAATCCCGCTCAACGGCAGCTTCCAATTCCTCATATTGAAATCCTCCGACCAGGATATAATAATCAAACTCTCCGTCCTGATGAAGCATCCTGTACAGGAGAGATCCCTCAATTCCGTTCTCATGATAAAGGCATTTGAGACAGGCATATCCCAAAGATTCGCTGAATCTGCTCGACAATCCTGCAACTGTGACAATCAGTATCTTCAATCTGACATCTCCTCCAGACACATTTCGATTCCATGTTCCAATGTGATCAACGGCTTCCATCCGGTCCTTGTCCGGATTTTTTCTGTGTTCAAGACCCTCCGCTCCGGGTCAGACTCCCGGTAACCGCGGAAGGTGATCTTCGGATCAGGAATGCCCGCCTTGTCCGCGCATAGCTTCACCAGGTCAATGATCGATATTTCCTCATCCGTCGCAACATTATATACTGATCCGTCCAGCGCTTCCTCTGACCGGATCAGAGCAATGACAGCCGCGCAGCTGTCTTCATTATGTAAAAATGTCCGGCGGTTCACTCTCGAGTTTTCCAGCAGCTCTACGCTTCCGTTTTCCTTTAGCTGGCGTATAATATGCGGGATGATATGCTTCGGGTACAATTCATTTTTGCTGTATACGTTGGCAAAACGGATGGAGCAGCCTTTGATTCTGCGTTCCGTCACAGCCTCCTTCATAAAGAACTCTGTCAGCAGCTTGCCTGCTGCGTAGCTGGTCCTCTGGCTGTGTTCTGCGTTGGCCATCGTAAGGTAATCCGATTCGGATACCCCATTTTCTCCCCAGGAATTCATGGAGTAGACCTCCGACGTAGAACAGTTGATAAAGACGTCCGCCTCCAGTGCAGTTGCCTGTTCCAGAAATGCCTTCATCCCCAGCACATTTGTCTCGAAGGTCCGGTTCACATGATAAAAATGTTCCGTGTGGACTACGGCTGCACAGTTGATATAAACCAGCTTTTCAAACTGCTCCTTTTCTGCGGAAACCTTCTGCCGCAGCAGTTCCATCTGCTCCGGGTTATTCAGATCGTACTCATAAAAACAAAATAAATCATGATTCAGGATGTCCTCGACTGTCCTGATCGAAGACGCAAAGAAGTTATCAAAGCCGATCACCTTTGCGCCGGAAGCAGTGAACTTCCTTGCCAGTTCATTTCCCGTCATTCCGGTAACACCGCTGATTACATATAATTCCATAATTTAGATCCCCCATGTCAATCTTTCACAATAAAAATCATCCACCTGCCCGTGATAGGAAGCCTGCTCGGATTCGATATCATATGGTACCTTTTCAAAAGAAACCTGCTCCGTTTCCGGATCCAGCAATACAAATTGGGCCATTGGGTTCTGGTTCCTGGGCTGCCCGACGGATCCCGGATTAATGAATATCACTTTCTTCTTGCTGCATCGCCGGGTGATCTCACCGGTGTTGTCAGTCTCCTGTCCAGGATAAAATTTTTCGATCAGGTGCGGTAAATGGGAATGTCCGGAAAACACATAATCATAATCACTATATTCCATGAGCTCCGCTTCCGGGCGGATGCTTTTCCAATACGCATCCTCCAGGCTGCCATGTACGGCAAGGCATTTTTTTTCGTTATATACAAATACTTTTTTTCCGTCTGCCGTCATCTCATGGCGCAGATAATCCCATGATTCCTCGTTCAGGATGCTTCGTGTATATCTGGCGCTGTCCTGCCCGCGCTCCGAAGAAAAACAGCTGTAATCCGCATTCAGGATTGCGTTTTCATGGTTCCCGTGTATGTTACACAGAATCGGATAGGGGAGGGCGCGGGCCATCCGCAGCACTTCGTTGGAATGCATGCCGTAGTCGATCAGGTCGCCCAGCAGGATGCAGGCTCCGATATCCGGGTATTGGGCGGCACGGTTAAGGACCGCCTGGAAGGCGGAGGTGTTGCCGTGGATGTCGGATAAAATCATTATTTTCATCGCATCGTTTACTCCTTTTTTGAAATACTATATAGACTTCAAAAGCTCTGTGAATTTATGTGAGAATTATGTTGCTCCATTTTAATGTTTTTGTATTTGGATATTGTTCTAAAATTTGTTTTTCAATTTCATCCGCCTTTTTCACAGCGGCTACCGTAATAAATATATTTGAATAATCATATACTATTTGTGAAAACGGGATGACTGAAATATTTCCGTACCCTTCCCCATATTTTTCGGGATCATTGTCAATAATCCCATCCACATAAATTTTATTTTTAATTAAATATGGAAGGAGAATTTTGCAATAAGTTCCTGCGCCAAAAAGGTAAACGCCTTTTTGAAGGTCAGGATAAAAATTTCTCAATACAGAAATAAAATTATATGCATCTAGTTGATGAATATACATCGCAACTTTTGTATCAAACGTTAAATGTTCTTTGTCAAACATTTTATTGCTCTCCACCAGCTTCTCAGGTAGAATATTCTGCCTGCAATATTCGGAAAATTTAGCTGATGTGTCAAATAGAGTCCTCATTTCATAGGGTTTACCAATATATTCTTTCACGCCTAATCGAAAATTCAAACAAGTATTCGGCAATTTTTTCATTGTATTGGTAATTAAAAATATAATTTCATTGTTGATATTCTGTGCTTTTATAACATCATAAATATGTCGTATATTTTTAGCTATATATGAAATTTCTTTTTCAGAACGAACTGCCCGGATAAAGCATACAGGTTGTTTAATATCTTGACGAAAACGCTCTACTCTACGCATATATTTTTTAAATATATTTTCGTATTCTATGTAAAAATTTTGCTGTATATCATGATTGCATATAAACCCGTATTTTCTATCATGAAATATCAATGGATCGTTAGCATCTAAAAACAAATTTTCTCTTGCCATAAAATCATAAAAATCTGTCTGAATAAGCTCTATTACAGCATCTAAATCTGAAAAGAGCCAGTCGAAAGGCCCGGAATGACTTCTTAAACCATATCGGCTCATAGACGCTGCAACACCACAAAACCAGCCTAATGATATACAATGTTTATAGCCGTTATTCCAGGTATAATCTTCATAAAAGGAATTTTTCATATCATCAATGCTACCTCCAAAGCATAACTTCATCTCTTAAGATTGCTATATTTATTAGTTGAGTTTCAACTTCTGCTAGATAATTTTGACGAATTCCCACCTGCATCAATAAAAGCCTGATTTCCTTTTATAATCGAATCCGCATATCCCGTTACAAAAATAATCATTTTATCTACCGGACTCGTTCCAGGATTCGCCGTTCAATATGCTTCGCATATATCTGGCGCTGTCCCGCCCGTGCTCCGAGGAAAAGCGACTGTAATCCGCATTCAGGATTGTGTTTTCATGGTTTCCGTGTATGTTGCACAGAATCAGATAGGGGAGGGTGCGAGTCATCCGCAGCACTTCGTTGGAACGCATCCCGTAGTCGATCAGGACGCCTAACAGGATGCAGGCTCCGATATCCGAATATCGGGCGGCGCGGTTAAGGACTGCTTGGAAAGCGGAGGCACTGCCGTGGATGCCGGAGAGAAGAAGTAGTTTCATGGTATGAACAATCTCCTTATAAAAAAATAGTTACCAAAACCATATAGTTGTTTCAGTATTGATACAGCTCTCGTTACAATAGAACCAACTATATACAGAATCATCATTTGTATTTCTTAGTTAAGTCAAGTTGTCTAATAGTTCACTACTAATGTAATACAATCTGTTTTTCCTCTTCTCCCAAGCCCATTATTAACATAGTAATGAACCTTATTTCCTTTTTAAATCTTCTCTTACAATAATTAAACTTTTATGTTAAAGTGATATCCAGAATACGTTCTGATATCCCAAACTATTTAAAGTTTCCGTAACTGCAGTATAATTTTTCTTAGATATTGCAACTATTACAAATGAGTTTTCTTTCGATTCCTTGATTTCGTTAATATTTAAAATTTCTTTTCCTCTAAATTCCTTGTAACCTGTGCCTTTGTCTGTTACAGCGACCATATAATTTAATATACCATTATATTCCAGTATTTTTGCGGTTTCTCTTGCAATAGAGCCTGCCCCATAGAGAATTACCGTTTTTGATCCTTTCAAATCCAAAAGAGCATCTTCTGATAAAACGTTCTTATATAAAAGCTCTTCTGCAATAAAATATTTGTAAAAATATTTCGCCATATTATGTTTATCCAAAAGTGTAGTTTCTGTATTATCAAACTGAAATTCTCTATAGAATGATTTAATTGATAAAAGGCGGCTATTAAAATATTTTTCTATTTTATTATTTAATTGTCTGTCAAAGTTATAGTTTTCCCAAACTTGCAATTCTTTCAAAAATAGTACAATCATACTTTCCAAATAATATTTCTTCATTTTTGAAGTACATACTGATCCCTTGCGATAACGCCGCATGTATAAACGGTCTGGTATACACATTGCTCTTTTTGCTGCCATATACATGGCGAACATACTGTCATCCGCATAACGCAATTCTTCTATTCCATATAAATCATTTTCTTCAAAATAGTCACGCCTATAAAAATACAAAACCATATTAGAACTGGCTCTATCATCATTATTAATAAGATTAGCAAATAGTTCCGCTCCCGACATTACATCAGGATATATCTTTTTCCTAACATATTCATTTTCCTTTCCGAATTGTTTCATCTCATCACTCTCGAAAAAAGAAGTCGCAGAAAATCCAAGTAAATCCAAATGATTTTTTTCGGCACAAGTATATAATCGTTTTAATGCACCGGCTATTAGGAAATCATCACCATCAATATTATATAAATATTTTCCTGTTGCTTTTTGAAATCCTATATTTCTGGAAGAAGATAAGCCCATATTTCTATTGTTTTGTATTATTTTTACTCTGGCGTCTTTTTGAGAATATCTTTTTAATATATAATATGATCCATCTGTTGATGCATCGTCAACACATATACACTCCAAACTTGGTCCTTTTTGATTTAGTATGCTTTCTAGGCATTCAGCAATATATTCTTCAATATTATAAACTGTTACTATGACAGATATATCTGGATTTTGATTATTTGGCATAAGTTCTGACCCCCCGAAAGACAGTTACTATAATAGTTAAAGAGTATCTTCTAACTCTAATTTATCTATTAAAAAATTGTGGACTTTTTTTCCACATGATCCATCCAAATTAGTAATCATGGATGTTAAAGTCTCCATCTGTTGTTCTTTCAAATTAGCAAGTTCTTGGCCAATTAGTTTATTCAGAAACAGATCTAAGGAAAAAATTTTACTTTCCATGCACACATAATTATTTCCTTCACCCCTTTTTTCAAATCCGGTTTGATGCATAACAAATTTTTGATAAGATTCTTTGCACATCATAGGATATTGAATTGTATATTGATCTGTATCAACATTGACTTTTGCAAGCGCTCCATCCCATAGGCGTTGAACAAGTATATGCTTTTGATCTATTTGCTTGGCAAAAAAGGCTTTTCCACGTATATCAGGTGTATACCCATTGTGAATGTTTTCACTAGAATCCCAAAAATTTTTAATCAAAAAACTACATTCACCGGTTTTCTTATTTATTTTAACCATACTATTACCTTTATATGGTATTGTTATGATATAATTACGCATATTAATTAATTTCAAATGAGCAATAGATACGCTGCCATTTTTCTCCAATATACTAAATCCCTCAGGCATTTTATATATTCCTTTATCTCCATTTTCTTGATTTATATAAAAAATATTTCCAGAATGATTTTCTGCAATATATAAATACTTATCATCACAGGTAATGGCAGAATAATTTTCTTTTCCGCTTCCAATTTGGAGTGCTTTTATTTTTCCTGTATTCATATTAAATTTAAGAATCTTGTTACTATTAATTTCAGTAATCCACAATAATTCTTTATAAACAGTATGAGACCACATGTTAGGAAAGTTCGGTTCCGTATGTATTGTATCTTTAAAGACATTGGTGTGCATTGTCCACTCTTTTGTTTTTATGTTATACTGCAAGATAGCATCATGATAGTTTAAAACAAAGAAGAAATAATCATTGTATTCAACCAAAGCCCATGATGTAACATTTATATTATTTTTTTGATTTAGGATTTCAACTTTATTATTGTTAATATCATAGCAAACCGCTTCTGTAGCATCATACGGCGATAGATATATCTTTCCGTCTCTCTCTAAAGCTGAAATATATGTACATGCCCATATAGGTTGTCCGGAAAATCGATGAATAAAGTTTATATTATCCCAATTTTCCTGCTCCATTTTAAATATCCCATTATATTGCAAAGGGATTATCCAATCGTTATCATGCGTTTTAACCATGTCCGCTATAATTATTGTTCTTTTTTCATCTTCAGAAAACCTCTCTGTAGTATAATTATCTAGTATAAAAACAGGTTTTCCAGCCACTTCGAATAAATTGACAACAGAAGACGAATTTTCTCCAATATAGGCATCAGAGATAGCTACTGTGTTTGTTATATCTGGTGTATTGTCCAAAATCCCAATTTTATTTTGCTTAAAATAAATCATTAATTTATCATAGGAAGCTTTTAATTCTGGACGCATGGATGAGATTGTTGCCTCCATTAGTGGATGCGGACGCCAGATTAATATAACATCCTTACGCATCTCAAATACCTTAAAAACTTTTCCTATCTTTTCTAACATTATTTCTCCACTGCTCAGAAAACAATTTATACTTGTATTGAGCATTACAGCCTTTTTCCCATCCAATATTATTTTCCAGCTATCTGGAATCAAATCCGTATTACTAATCTTTTGTATAATTCTATCAAATTTTGGAGAACCTAATGCTAATATTTTGTTATAGTATGGCAAGCCAATAAATCCATGCTTGAAAGTCTCTGATTGCGCAATCATATAATCCATTTGTGTGTATACTGGTAAAAACTTATGATGTTCAGAAACTTGTCCCGATGTTACATAATAAGGTACATAAACAAGTTTTCTTACATGTTCTTTTAACCTTTTGGAATAATAATCTGGATGTACACTTGTAACATAATTGAAATTATCATATGGATTATGTATGTATGCTATATCGGGTCGTTCTTTAGTTACATCATAATTCAAGTAATTCCTGACAGGAACATAATCCGGAAAATCTGTTAATTCATAGCAGCATTGTGCAGATCCGGTCTGCTGATCAAATTCAAAATAGGGTATTGGAACAACACGGCACTCACACCTCTTATCTTTGCTGCATGCTATCCAGATACTTTCTAAGCTATCCCACATAGAAGCTTTATATGGGAAAAAAACCACTCGATATTTACTCTTCTGTAATTTTACAAAATCAATAACTGCTTTTATCGAGATATTTAACTGATTTATCCATTCATTAGAAATAGATATATCTTGCGTCATTAAATAAAGCGCTTCACAGTAGTCCTCTAATATATGAATAATATAATCCGCATTATCAGCATCTGTCTCCAGCGTTTCTCCTACATTAATTGCAGCACTTTGGCAATCATGTAAAATTGTAAGAAGCGTATTCTCATTTTTGGATAACAAAATCTCATTATGCAATTCCAAAATACATTTCAGTATTTGAATCAGTCTATTTTTTATATCAATAGTCAGCATGATTTTCTCCTATATTATCCTTTTATTCGAAGATAAATTATTTTTGTAACGTATACTAAACAAGATTAAAAACATCGCAATAAATACACTGTTTCCAATTCGCACGCCCCTTACCCAAACATTGCCTCACTTTTTTGAATGCGTCTCCATGCCATACTTCCAAAATAGTGCTTTGCATTAAATCTCCTAATGTGTTTTTGCCTAACGGATCGTTACAGCATAGTGATACTTTTCCATCAGGTCTAATGATTAATTGTTTAAATGGATTTAAGCATTTTGCATCAGGATATGATATCATATCTTTTTTGTTCGGAGCTTCTCCTCCGCGCGTTGTTAATACTTCATTAGGTTTGCGTAAAACAATAGTTACTCTGTTTTTTAATTCGGGATGCTCTTCACAATAAGCTTTTATCTCTCTACAAGGCTTTATTAACTTTAAATCTTGTTGATAATTATCTATAATCAACTCATCTAAATATCTCATTAGTTCAATAAATAAATCTATATTCAGTAATGTTCCATTCGTAAATAAATGCATTCTTGCATTTGGCAGTTTATCACGTGCATGCTTATGTTTTGCTAAAATATCCTTATCCAAAAATGGCTCGTTATTAGAAAATAAAGCTAATTTTCCAGAATAGTCTATGTCAGCTAATTGTTGTATAATGCTTTCAAACAAGTCCTGTGACATTTCTATATACTCTCTTGAATCAGCATTTTTATTTACAGGACAAAATGCACAAACACCGTTACAACGATTCACGGTCTCTATTTCTACATGGTCAAAAAGTAAATTTTGATTTACTATCTTATCAACTTTCTGGTTTATGATCTGAATTCTATCAGTTATTTTCCCTTTTTTATTTTCAGCTGTTATTTTTTCTTCATATGGGTTTACTACTAACTCCGTTGACACAAAGTATCCCTTCCAGTCATCTTGAAAGCAAACAATTTTTTTTATTCCTAAACGTTCCAATTGAATTTTCATATCTTTTTGTTGATGCACATCTGCATTAGCTATTACAAAACAATATTGCTCTGCATCCCAAGCTATATCATCTATCTTTTTGACTAAAATTCCTTGTATATTGGTTTCCCATAAATTCGGATTATTATCTGCAAAAAAGGCAACGCGTTTTCCATAATAAATCAATGCTTCTTTTCCTACAGTTCCTGCACCAAAAATAACTATATTTCCCATTATTATTACTCCTTAAAGGTTTCCTGATTTTTGAATGTTTTATTACATACGGTAATATCTTGAATAATAGATTGATACAGTGAGTCCTTATCAATAGATATATTTTGCTCATTCCTGATAATCTCCCATTCACCATTCTCATATACAATCAGATGTATACCATTGAAAAAAATGAATAATTCAAATGCTTGTAACTCGCGTTTTTTTCCATACTTTTTATATAAATACTGAAAATCCGGATTATATATTCTAGAGCGCTGAACCTTAATATAAGGGCGTTCCACATATTCATACGTTTTTTTCTCCAATAGGCAGCATATGATATCATTTAGTCCCATCAAAGATATGATTCGCTGGTCACTTTGCGGTAATAATTCTGGACACTTGATTACCATGGGGATTTCTATCAAATCTTTATGGCAGCTATATTTCTGTTCATCCAGACTTTCTAAATTATCCGCTTTATTCAGTAAAATATTGCCATGATCTGAATAAAAAACTATTCTGCAGGTAATCTGCTCTAAAAATGGAGACAATATATCATCTATATAGTGTAAAGCATCATTCTGTTGCTTTACATAATCAGTTCGTAATTTTCCGCCCTTTACATCTAAGAAGTCAAACATTATATTACTGCCATCAGCAATCAAAGGTTCTTCTGTATAGGGATTAACATAAGAGTAATGGCTTTCATATAAAATATGTATATAAAACAATCCGTTGTTTTCTCCATTCGCGTCTTTCATATAATCCCACATTTTTTCAGTGATTGTTTGCGAGTATCCGTTCCCATTAATCTCTTCACAATCAATATATAAATCTGTGTCGGTATAAAAAAATATTTTTCTATTTTGCTCACGTGCCTTGTTTAGAAATGGACACTCAGATTCAGATAAAAGATTCTTTTTATAATACTCCGTTCTCATATCATTATTGGAACTATAAACTGGCATCAAACTTTCGTATGTTGAAGTCGAAGATGAGTATGCATTTTCAAAAAAATATCCGTTTCGTCGGATCCAAGATAAGAGCTTTGGCAATTTGCCCCCTAGCAAGTCTTGTCTGCGCAATCCATCAATACAGAGCATTAGTACATTCTCAGAATCTATTTTTGATATTTGCTCTTTTTCTAATTCATATAGAATTTTCAAATTTTCAAGCAACATTTTATCTCTTGAACTGTTTGTGATTTTCGATAAAATAGTTGTGTATTTTATCGCCGATTGAAAATCTTTAATTACAACATAATTTTCAATTATTCTTTTTAAATATTTTATTCTGGATTCTTTACTAAAAGATTTTTGATAAAGAACCTGCAATTCATTGAGCACCTGATATCTGCTGTATGGATGTGACGCCGAAAAATAGCTTGATTTTAATACTATCCCTTCCGACTGCAACTTTTCATAAATATCTAAATACGAAATTGTTTTATGATGTCTTTTTAAATCTGCTTTTATCTCATCTTTGTATAAATATGAAGAAATAATAATACCATCAATTTCATTCTTTTCTATTTCTGTAGGATGGATAATATAAAAACCTGTATTTATAATAGATTCCATAGATGAATCAATTATAAATTTTATATTCTTCATCTCATTCATAAAATCGGCCATTAACATCCTTGTATGTTTGCCGAAACACCAGATTGCCGGATTTTTATGGTTCATACAAAATGTATGCAATGATTTTCTTATGATCTGGTTTGTTCGTTTCTCAGAAATACTGTTATTAATACCAAAATCTTCAAGTACTTTTTCATATTTACGGATAATGCCGTTATTAAGTTCCATATTTTAACCTCTAATCTAAAATCAAAACTGCTTTCTTCCATATGAGTTTTTTTTCACTGATTCCAAATGAGATTAGCTGTCTTTTAATATCATTCGCTGTACTCTCATCATAAACAGCAATTAGAATTATGTCATATTCTTTCTCTTTCAGTATATCCACATTTTCTATTGCAGCGTAATCAAAATGAGTTTCCTTTTGGTCTACCCAACTTACAATAGCACAGTATTGATATTTACATATTTGATGATAATAGTCTTGTCCTACTTTACCACAGCCATATAAAATTATTTTCTTGTTTTTTAATTCCTCTATATTAGAATACTTATACTTAGGAATATAATAGTTATTTTGCTTTGCAAGGAATTGTAACATCAAAATATGAAATCTCCTTTTCAAAGCAGTTATGGAAGATTCGGTACATTTATTTTTTTCTAAGATTTTTTTTAATAAATCATACAATACATAGTATTCTAAAACTCTTTTTTCTGAAACGCTGTTAGAAATAGAGTCTCCTCTAACCCTATAATGATAAAAACTGTCAGGAATACTGATAAAGTTATCTGCGTTTATAATGCAAGAGCACATAGTAATCAAGTCTTCCCCATAAGACTGAGAGTGAGGAACCAGCATATAATTATTGATGATAAAATTTCTTTCATACAGATTGCACCACAATGCCGGACCTATTTCTGCATCTGGATAAAGTGAAAATAATTCTAATAAAATTTGTTCTTTTTTTTGAGTATTTTTATAATGTACGGTTTTTGATGGAGTACATTGAATTTTATCTTTAGAATCTTCAAAATATCCAGAATGAACAAATTGAGTTTGATATCGCTCCGCCGCACTATACAGGATACCATACATATCAATATCAATATAGTCATCAGCATCAACAAAACCTATATATTTTCCCGTGGCAATCTTCATACCTGCCCGGCGAGATGCGGTAAGACCTCCATTTTTTTTATGTATGACTTGAATTCGGCTATCCGTTCGCATATACTTATCGCATATTTCTCCCGAACCATCAGTAGAACCATCATCTACCAAAATTATTTGTAAATTTGTATAGCTTTGATTTATAATACTTTCTATACATTGACTTACATAGTTTTTAACGTTATAAACAGGAACTATTACACTGATAATGTCTTTAGAGCGTTGCTTTGTCATATCATCTCCTATAATTTTTATCAAATTACTTCATCAAATAATTTTTCGATCCGATGAATATAGGTATCTAAGTCAAACCGTTTTATTGACTGTTTACATTCATAAATAATCTGTTGCCGATCCATTTCAAGTAGCTGCAATATAGATTCCGCTGCTTCTGTATCAGTATTTACTGTTTTTCCGCACTGCTGCCCGTTTGATAAAAAACGTGCACCACCAATAACAGACGATACAAATGGTTTATCCAATGCAACACTTTCTAACAATGCCATTGGAAACCCTTCCGATAGAGAAAACATACAAGTCAGATCACACTGTGCAATAATTGGAAACGGATTTTCATGATATCCAAGTAAATGGACATATTCAGATATTCCGTTTTCTTTTGCAATTCTCTCTATATCCTCTTTCAAACTTCCATATCCCAAATAATATAGATGCGTCCTCTTATCCTTTTGATGTACTTTTTTAAATATGCGCAGCAGCCTTATTGGATTCTTATTTTCATCTAGTCTGCCCACGGATAGTATTGCAGGATGCTGTAAATGAACAGGGGTATTTTTTCGAGCCATTTTTCTGGTTTTATCTATATCAATTCCATTGTAAATAATTTCCAACTTGTCCCTATGCGCTGGGAAAAGATCAATTAATGACTGCGTAGTAATATCACTTATAGAGACTATTCTGTGAGCCTTATAAAACGCTTCATTCTGCAATAACTTTTCTTCTTCCATATCAGGTTGAGCCAGATTGTAGACATCTCCATGAATCCATGCAATATTTTTTTTACCTTTTGGTAAAAGAAAAGAGGGCTTTAAATAATTGAAAGATATATACAAATCATAATCCAGCGGAATATAGTTCTGTATTACCTGATTCCATTCATGGTAAACATAATACATTTTTGCTTTCCGTTCGGGATCGTCTGCCCTGACATAATAAGGATAAATCTTTACATTGCTGTTCACAGGTTCCT
>ERZ777306.3269-NODE-3269-length-17446-cov-5.216089_pt1 | contig 17446 bp, 15 predicted proteins | sample MGYA00374966_ERZ777306 | MGnify/ENA primary metagenome ERZ777306 (study PRJEB29329, sample SAMN06343882) | mouse gut metagenome | isolation source: Mouse cecum | place: Austria: Vienna | collected 2014-11-15 ...
GATTTCGGTACGTTCTCCGCCGAATACAACAAAGGCAGACTGACCGTAAATACCGTGGACGGCAACAATCCGCCTAAGGGTATTTCGGTCGGTGATAGAATAAACAAGATTGGCGACGCGTCGGTTGCGAGCGATATTTGCAAACTTGTGGGCGAGCTTTTATGCTACCGCTATAACGGCGACGGGCAAAGCTTGTCTATAGGTTTGGACGGCAAGAGCGCGGCGGTCGCGGAAAGGTACAGACGCGTTGTGTAGAATAAAGCATATCAGATTTATATTTATCGCGCTTGCGGCGGTTTTTGCCGCAATGAGTTTTGCGGTCACCGGATGTAATGCCAAAGCGACGCCCGACATACAGCCGCATTTGATTTCCGTACCCGAAAAGTCGCCCGTGCGCCCGATCGACTCGCGCGAGGCGATAGCGATGTCCGAATTTACGGGCGCGCTCACGAATGAACAAATGCACGCGCGGTTGGAAGAGCTGTTCACAATAGTTGTGTACGAGGGCGGCAAACCGGAGTTTTACGGCGACGATCCCGTGCAGCCCGTTTACGATTCCGCGATAGCCGTACTCGATAAAATAATATTGAACAAATGGCACGGCACGGCGGACGGCGAGATGAATATCGTTCATTCGATCCACGATTGGCTGGTGACCCGTATAGATTACGATTTCGAGCTGTACGAACGCTATCAGGCAAATACGGGCGGCGATGAATTCAAGTATAATCCCGCGTTCGATATTTCGGGCGTATTCTTGAACGGTCGCGCCGTGTGCGACGGCATAAGCCGCGCGTTCGTGTTTATGTGCGCCGTCGAGGGCGTGGACGCTCTGCGCGTTACGGGCGCGTACGGGAACGTTCCGCATGCTTGGAACAAAGTGCGGCTTAACGGCGAGTGGTACAACGTAGACGTCACTGCCGATATGGTCAATTACAATATCGACGGCGGTGTTTACTATAAGCAGTTATCGCACGGGTATTTTTTGATCGGCGACGAAACTATAACGGGGTTCAAGCCGACGGCGCACGTTTTCGCTCACGAAATGTACCCCGCGACGAGCGACTACGATTACTTTGCCGGTAAGCGCATTTTGATAGGCGGCGACGAGTACAGCATCACCGTGAAGAATCAAGCCGAGCTAAACGCAGTGTTCTCGGCAATAAACAAGAATCGGAAAAATGTCGGAAAAATCGAACTCAAACTCGATTTTGAAGGAAAGACCGAAGTCAACAATGCGGATATGTACAAAACGGAAATCGCCGAGGCGTACAAAAAACTCAAGTTTGCCGACTTCGATATGTCGCAAGACAATCCGCCGTACTTCAGATACCCTAACGGCGTGTACGTGTTTTTGATGTACAAGTAGAGGATAATTAACAATTCGGAATTAAGAATTTTTTGATTTTATTTCTTTATAGTTCTTATTGAGCAAACGTTAGTAATAGCGTTTGCTCTTTTTTATAGGTTTGAAATTTAAATACACTTGACCGGGGGGGGGGGGGTGAATATGGTATAATTATAATTGTTAAATAAAAGCACAAGGAGAAAGTAATGAAGATAGAGAGATGTCGAAACTGCGGAGCGCAAATGGACATGAGCGTAGCGGCGAACGGAGTGGTAACGTGCGAGTTTTGTCACAGCGTATTTACCGTGGCAAAGAGCAAAGACGAGACCGCAATAAGCTTCATAAAGATAGGCGAGCACGATCTGGATACTTGCAAGTTCTCCGACGCATTTGAAGCATATAATAAAGCGAGCGAAATAGACAACAAGGAATCCGAGGCGTACTTCGGTATGGCGCTGGCAACGCATAAAGTGCAGTACATAAAAGATATAGTAAACAACAGATTACAGCCCATATGCCACGAAATAAACGACAGAACGTTTACGGAAAACGAAAACTATATAAAAGCTATAAAGTACGCGACAAACGAACAGAGAAACGAATATATACGCAAAGGCAACGAGATAGACTATATAAGTAAAGAATTTGAAAGCATAAAGAATAAAGGTATAAATTACGATTGCTTTATCTGCGTAAAAGTGACAGACGACAAAACAAAGCAGAGAACGAGCGATTATAAGATAGCGGACGATCTGTATTTTCACTTGAGAGGGAAAGGCTATAGACCGTTTTTTTCGGAACGTGAGATACAAAACCGCACTGGCGCGGACTACGAGGCAATGATACTGTACGCGCTGTATACGTCGGAATGTATGCTGATAGTGTGCGGCGACGAAGCGTATTTGAATACGGCTTGGGTGAAGAACGAGTATACGCGGTTCGCCGCGATGATAGCCGACGAGCGCAAGGAAAACGACGCCATAACGATAGTGTTCGACGGTAAGCCGATAGAGAAGTTACCGAATAGGCAGGGCAAGATACAGGGAATAAACATACGCGATATAACCGCTACGGATAAGATAACCGATTACGTGTACAGTCATACGCCGGAAGCAAAGGAACGGAAAGAACAAGCCGAACAGCAGAGAAAAGCCGAGGAAGAGAGAATAAAGCAACAGCTCGCCGAACAAGCGGAGTTACAGGCAAAACAGCTCGAGGAATTCAAGCGTCAGCAAGCCGAAGCGCAGAGAGAATTGGAGAGTAAGCTTGCGGCGTTGAGAAATAGCAATACCGTAATCGAACCGAGTCAAACGAGCGGAGCGAATACGCAATCGTTGCTTAGGCGAGCGGAGCAGTTTATGAGCATGGGCGATTTTGATAATGCGAAGAACTATTGCAATCGAGTATTGGATATAGACCCCGAAAACGGCGACGCATGGTTTTTGCAGTTCCTTGCGGACAACGGGGCGAAAAGCGAACGGGAATTTATTGATAATTGTAAAGCGAGCGAGGATATTAATAAAATAAAAAGAGATTTGCAATTCTGTCAGGTTGGAATATATGCTAGTGAGCGGACTCGCAATTTAGAAGAATGTCTTAATGAGAAAGCTTCGTTGTTAAAAGTTCAAGAAGAAGAACGTAGTCGTCTTGAAAAAATGCGTAAAAACTTTTTAATTAAAGACGGTATGCTCAAACAATATGTTGGTAACGATAACGAGGTTGTTATTCCTAACGATATAACAGCCGTATGTTCTCATGCATTTGAAAACTGTAATAACTTGAAAAGCGTCGTAATGCCGACGGGAATTGTTAATATAGGCGAATACGCTTTTAGCAACTGTAAAAATTTGACTGACATCAAGCTTTCGGGTAGTGTAACGGAAATTGCCGACGGACTATTTATGGGTTGTAAGCGTTTGAAACAAATTTCAACACCGAATAATATTAAACGTATAGGCAAAGATGCTTTCCGTGATTGTTTGAGCATGAATAATTTAGTTGTTCCCGACAGAGTAAAAGAAATAGGTGACAGCGCATTTGAGAATTGTAAATCTTTAATTTCTATCAATTTACCGATCGGGATTGAAAAAATAAATAAAAGTGCGTTTTCCGGTTGCACGAAATTATCGGATTTGATTATTCCAAGACATGTTGCCATTATAGGTGACAGCGCATTTTACGAATGTAACGGATTGACGAGTATTGTTATTCCGAGCAATGTGAAAGTTATTGAAGAATGGGCGTTTATGGATTGCAACAAACTAAAGAGCGTGACTATATCCAACGGGGTTACAAATATCAATCATCATGCGTTTACGGATTGCAGAGCTTTGATAAGTTTAGTAATTCCCGATAGCGTTATTCATATCGGAGAAAGGGCGTTTGACGGCTGTTCTCGACTTAAAGATGTTAATATTTCCGTGTCGACCAAAGATATTGGGAAAAATGCTTTTACATATTGTGACAATTTGCAAAACATTACAATACCAAAAAAATTCAAATGGCATATGGGCAAAATTTTCGGCAAGTCGCATAAAAACGCAAAGGTTACGTTTATTTGATAATAGCTACAGTAAAAAACGGACGCGGTGCGTCCGTTTTTGTGTATTGGTTTTTGTTATGCGTTTTCGAGGTAGTTTACGAGGTCGCCGACGGACTTTACTTTGTCCATGATGTCGTCGCCCATGGCTTTGCCTGTTTCCGATTCGAGGTCGTACATAAGCTCGACTATCGCGAGCGAGTCGGCTTTGAGGTCTTTTACAAACTCGGTTTCGGGCGTGATGCTGTCTGCGGGAACGCCGAAGTAATCGGCGAGCATGGTTTGTATTCTTTCAAACATATTTACAGTCTCCTTTAGATTGAATAATTTTTTTATGCGTTTACATATTGATGATGTTGAGCACGATCTCTTCGGTCATTTCGGTGCACGTGACGAACTTTTTGCCGTTCGATATATCTTTGGTTCTCAAGCCCTTGGCGAGCGCTTTGTGCACCGCTTTGTCTACGGCAACCGCTTCGTTTACGAGTTTGAGCGAGTTGGACAGCATCATTGCCGTTGCGAGAACGGTGGCTATCGGGTTGACTATATCCTTGCCCGCAATGTCGGGCGCGGAGCCGTGTATCGGCTCGTACAGCGCCGCGCCGCTGCCGAGCGAGCTTGAAGGCAGCATGCCGATAGATCCCGTTATCGCCGCCGCTTCGTCGGACAGTATATCGCCGAACATGTTGTTCGTGAGCAAAACATCGAATTGCGACGGGTCTTTCACGAGCTGCATTGCGCAATTGTCCACGAGCATATGCTCGACTTTAACGTCGGGGAATGCCGCGGCGGTGCGGTCTACTGTCGCGCGCCAAAGCCTGCTTGTTTCGAGCACGTTCGCTTTGTCCACGCTCGTAAGTTTCTTTTTGCGCGAGCTTGCAAGGTCGAACGCGATCTTTGCGATACGCTCTATCTCGTTGATCGAGTATTTTTCGGTGTCGAACGCTTCCTGACCGTATGCGCCGTCGCGATAGCCGTGCTCGCCGAAGTATATGCCGCCGGTCAGTTCGCGCACTATCATGATGTCCACGCCCGCTTTGGCTATGTCGGGGCGCAGAGGACTTGCGCCGATTAGCTCTTTATGCAGTATTGCGGGGCGGAGATTGGCGAACAGTCCGAGTTCCGCGCGCAGAGTGAGCAGTGCTTTTTCGGGGCGGAGATGCGGTTTGAACCCGTCCCACTTCGGACCGCCGACTGCGCCCAATAGCACGGCGTTCGCGCCTTTGCACGCGTCGAGAGTTTCTTTGGGCAGGGGTACGCCCGTTTTATCGAGAGCGTCGCCGCCGATGGGCATGAATTTAAGATTGAAGTTGTGTCCGAATTTTCGTTCGATAGCGTCGAGCACGGACGCCGCCGCGTCGAGCACTTCCGGTCCTACGCCGTCGCCGGGCAAAAGTACGATTGTGTATTCCATATTTTCTCCTTTTTATATGTCGGCGCGCGGTGCGCCGAAGTGTGGCTATTTTAGCAGTCCGCCGCGCTTTATTATTTGCGCTATCTCGGCGGGATATGGCGGGAAAGAATAAGTTTTGCCGAGCGTTTCGTTGTTGACGGTTCCGCGCTCGGTATCTACTGAAATAACGTCGCCGTTTCGCGCGTCGTTTGCCGCGTCCGCGCATTCCACGATAGGTAAGCCTATGTTGATGGCGTTGCGGTAGAATATGCGCGCGAAGCTTTTTGCTATCACTGCGGACACGCCGCAAGCCTTTATTACCGCCGGCGCATGCTCGCGCGAGCTTCCGCAGCCGAAGTTTTCGCCCGCTACGATATAGTCGCCGCATTTGACGGCGGCGGCGAACCCGTCGTCGATGTCTTCCATGCAGTGCGCTTTGAGCTTGTCGAAGTCTGACACGTTGAGATACCGCGCCGCGATTATCGCGTCGGTATCGATATTGTCGCCGAATGTGTATGCTTTTCCGTTTTTCATGTTCACCCGATATATCCCGATATAGCCGCCCGCGCCGCGCTGTAAGGCGAGGCGAGGTATATTTTTGATGTTTTGCTGCCCATTCTGCCTATGAAATTGCGGTTCGTAGTCGCAATCGCGACTTCGCCGTCCGACAGTATGCCCATATGCCCGCCGAGACACGGTCCGCACGTCGGCGTGGATACAGCCGCGCCCGCTTCTATAAGCGCTTCGATATAGCCGAGCCGCAGCGCTTGCAAGTATACTTCTTGAGTGGCGGGTATCACTATGCAACGCACGCCGCGCGCGATTTTTTTGCCTTTTATAACTTCGTATGCCGCCTTTATGTCGGACAGCCTGCCGTTTGTGCACGAGCCTATGACCGCTTGGTCTATCTTTATCTTTTCCTTTGCAATCTCGTCCAGCGTGACCGTGTTTTCGGGCAGGTGCGGACGTGCGATCGTGGGCTTGAGCTTGCTTAAGTCGATGATGATCTCGCGTTCGTATTCGTCGGCGCGTATGTCGCTCGTATCGGTTTTTTCAAATTTTTTATTCGTGCGGGATTTTACGTATTCGAGAGTTACGTCGTCAACGGGAAATATGCCGTTTTTCGCGCCCGCCTCGATCGCCATGTTGCACACGGTGAAACGGTCGTCCATCGACAGCGCCGACACGTTGCCGAAAAATTCGAGCGACGCATAGCGTGCGCCGGACACGCCGATTTTGCCGATAAGATTGAGTATTACGTCTTTGCCCGACACGTTTGGCGGGAGATTGCCCTTGAGCGTAACTTTTATTGCTTGCGGAACTCTGAACCACAGTTTTCCCGTTTTGAGCGAATATGCGAGGTCTGTCGAGCCTACGCCCGTGGAGAAACAGCCGAGCGCGCCGTATGTGCACGTGTGCGAGTCCGCGCCGACTATGAGCATTTCGGGAAGGGCGAGACCTTTTTCGGGTAGGAGCGCATGCTCGATACCCATTTGCCCTACGTCGAAAAAGTTTTTTATGCCTTGCTCTGCGGCGAACGCTCGGCACGCCGCGCACTGCCGCGCACTTTCGATGTCTTTGTTCGGCGCGAAATGATCGAGCACTATCGCGACCTTTTCGGGATCGTGTACGGCTTTGCCGCCCGATTCCGAAAACGCCTTGATCGCGACGGGGCTTGTTACATCGTTGCCGAGCGACAAGTCGACGTCCGCCATTATCATTTGCGACGGAGCAACCGCGCTGCCGCCGCAATGCGCGCTTAAAATTTTTTGTGAAAGTGTCATAATAATTAAGAATTTAGAATTATGGGGCGGCTGCGCCGCATTAAGGGCTTTCTTCGCCGATGGCTCAGAATGACAAAAAACGAACGAGACGGGTGTTTTTATTAAGTAGAATAATCGGTCAGTTGTGTTCTTCGATAAATACGTAGCAATAGTTCGGTTCTTTGGCGAGCATTTTCTGCGTACCAAATAATCTCAATTATAAGTAAATCGGGCTAAAACTTCTTTTTCAGTACCGCGCCCGTCGATGCGGATGTAACGAGGTTTTGATACCGCAACAGCCAGCCGCCGACGTCGGTGTCGTGCGGGCGGAGTTTTTTGCGCCGCGCCTCGAGCATTTTTGCGGGAACGTCGAGGTTTATGCGCCCGTTTGGAATGTCTATTTTTATGGTGTCGCCGTCGGCAACGAGCGCGATCTTGCCGCCCTCCGCCGCCTCGGGGCATACGTGCCCTATCGCCGCGCCGCGCGTCGCGCCCGAAAATCTGCCGTCGGTGACGAGCGCAACGTCCTTATCGAGACCCATGCCTACGAGCGCGGAAGTGGGCGAGAGCATTTCGCGCATGCCCGGTCCGCCCGCAGGTCCTTCGTAGCGAATGACCACGACGTCGCCTTTTTTGATCTTGCCGTCGTATATGGCGACCACCGCGTCCTCTTCGCAATTGAAGCACTTGGCTTTGCCCGTGAACGTGAGCATGTCTTTATCGACGGCGGAACGCTTGACGAGCGCGCCGCCCTCGGCGAGCGTGCCTTTGAGTACGGCGATACCGCCGACGGGGGAGATCGGATCGTTTATCTTGCGTATGACGCGCTCGTCCTTGACGTGCGCGTGCTCGTAATCGTCCGCGAGCGCGCAGCCGTGAACGGTCTGCGCCGAGCCGTCTATGAGATTGTTTTTGGCAAGCTCGTGCAGCACCGCCGGCACGCCGCCCGCGAGGTGGAGCTGTTGCATATCGACGTCGGTGGACGGCGAGAGCTTACACAGCGTTGGCGTAGCGTCGGAAACGGCTTGCACGTTGTCGAGCGTGAGCTGAATATTGCATTCCGCGGCTATCGCGAAAAGGTGCAGAACCGTGTTAGTGGACGCGCCGAGCGCCATGTCGAGCGTGAGCGCGTTTGTAAAGGCGCGCTTGGTCATTATCATACGCGGCGTTATCGCTTCGCGCACGAGACTGCATACGGAAAGCCCCGCTTTTTTTGCAAGGCGTATGCGTTCGCTCGAGGTGGCGAGGGCGGTGCCGTTGTAAGGCAGCGCCATGCCGAGCGCTTCGCACAGACAGTTTATCGAGTTTGCGGTGTACATGCCGCAGCAGCTGCCGCAGCCGGGGCAGGCGACGCATTCCAGCTCGTCAAGCTCCGCACGGCTCATATCGCCTTTTTTGACCGCGCCTACGCCCTCGAACATGGACGACAGACCTACGCGCTTGCCTTTGAATATGCCGCTTTCCATGGGTCCGCCCGATACGAAGATCGAAGGGATATTTACGCGCGCCGCGCCCATGAGCATGCCGGGTACTATCTTATCGCAATTGGGCACGAATACCGCGCCGTCGAACGCGTGTCCGCACAGCATCGTTTCCACGCCGTCGGCGATAAGCTCGCGCGAGGGCAGGGAGTAGCGCATGCCGTTGTGACCCATGGCAAGACCGTCGCAAACGCCTATGCTCGGAATTACTACGGGCGTGCATCCGCCCGCGTATACGCCGGCCTTTACGGCGTCGGTTATCGCGTCGAGGTGCATGTGACCGGGAACTATTTCGGACTTTGCCGACACTATGGCGATGAGCGGCTTTGCGATCTCCTCGTCGGTAAGCCCCAAAGCTTTGAGCAGTGCGCGTTGCGGCGCTTTTTCGATGTTTGTACGCAATTCTTGTGACATATCGCTTCCTTGTAGGTTATTTCTTTCTTTATATATTCTAACACAATGCGATCGCTTTGTCAATTTTTAGCACGAAAAAAAGAGGTAATCCGTGCGGATATACCTCTTTATTACTGCATTTTTCGCCTATTTTAGAATATAAGCGGGATATTGTGTCCTATAAAAGCGTCGCGGACTACGGGGAATTGACCCGCGATCGACGTAGCTATGAGGAACAGCGCGATTGCAATGAACACTATTTTCAGTATCCAATTGCCCGTAAAGCCGAGCGCGTTGTACAACACGACCAAGATAACGAGGCATTGTATGATCGTGCCGATGATGTTTACAGCCATTATCGCGCCGTCGGGCACGGACTGATACGCCATTATCCATTTTATGGTTATGACTACCGCGTAAAGCAACAATACTATTACGGATAAAAATTGGTCTAATTTACGTTCTCTTCTCATGATTACCTCCAAAGGTTGATTACACTACGATTTTATATTATCAATATTAAATTAAAGTGTATACAACATTAGAAAAAGATTAGAAAATTTATTATTTCAATAATCGATTATTCCGAGCATATAGTCGACGCTTACTTCAAATATCTGCGATATTTTCACAAGCATATCCAAATTCGGTTCGCCGGTACCCAATTCGTATCGCGCATATGATTGTTGGCGTACGTGGAGCTTGTCCGCTATTTGTTGTTGCGTATATCCGGCTTGGATGCGCAATTCTTTTAATCTTGAAGAAAAAATTTTCATAATTACTTATATTTACAGCATTTTGTTCTATACGGTTTCGGTCTTATTTTCCTCGCTGTTGAGCACGCTTCCGCCGCGCTCGACGGCGGTCAGTCCCGTGCGCGACAGTTCGAGGATATTATACGCTTTCATCACTTCGACGAACCCGTCTATCTTGCTGGTTTGCCCGTAAGCTCCGCCACCATGGATTCCGGCGAAAGATCGACTATCTTTGCCTCGTACGTTCTGCACACCGTTTCTATTTCGGCGCGTTTTTCGGGATCTGCTTGGACTTTTATCAAGAGTAGTTCGCGCAGTACGGCGCGGTTTACGCTCAATTCGCCCGTCATGCGGCAATCGGGCAATTTGCCGAGCTGTAATACGATCTGTTTTATGTCGTTCTCGTCGCCGCGCACCACGATCGTCATGCGCGAGTATTCGGGATGTTCGGTGGCGCAGGTGGTGAGCGAATCTATATTGTAGCAACGCCGCGCGAACAGTCCGGATATGCGCGTGAGCACGCCGCTCTCGTTGGTTACGAGCGCGGATATTATATGTCTGTCGTTATTCATTTTTATCCTCGATTTCTGTTATTATGTCGTTCATCGTCTTTCCCGGCGGGATCATCGGAAGTACGAACTCGTCTTTTAAGATAGCGCAGTCCACTACCGCAACGCCGTCGAAGCCGAGCGCGTCGGCTATCACTCTCGGCGCGTCCTCGTTGCGCGCGAGCTTGAATCCTTTTGCGCCGAATGCTTCCGCAACTTTAACGAAGTCGGTCTTGTTTCCGTCGAGGTCGGTAGACGAATAGCGTTTGCCGTAGAACAGGGTTTGCCACTGCCGCACCATGCCGAGCGTGCGGTTGTCGAACACGAACACGGTAAGCGGTATGTTATAGCGCGTTGCGGTCGCAAGCTCGTTGAGGTTCATGTGGAACGAACCGTCGCCCGTAAAGAGTATCGCGCGCTTGCCCGTGCCCAATGCGCCGCCTATAGCCGCGCCCATGCCGAAGCCCATCGTGCCCAATCCGCCGCTCGTGAGGAAACTGCGCGGTTTGCGAAAACGGTAACCTTGAGCGACCCACATTTGATGCTGCCCGACGTCGGTCGCTATCACCGCGTCGGGCGCGGCGTCGGACACGCAGTCTATGACCGTTCTTGGCGACAGCGCGCCGCGGCAGGGCGGCAAGGGGCGTTTTTGTTTCAGTTCGGCGTTGAGATCGAGCATGAAAGCGTCGCGTTTTTGTTCGATCTCGAGATTCAACAGCTTGAGCACTTGTTTTACGTCGCCGCGAATATGCGCGTGCGACTTGACGTTTTTGTTTATCTCCGACGCATCGATGTCGATATGCAGTATTTTTGCGTTTTTGCAAAACTCGGTGCGGTTGCCCGCTACGCGGTCGGAAAAGCGCGCGCCAACGGCTATGACGAGATCGGCTTTGGCAAACAGCGCGGCGACCGACGCGTGACCGTGCATGCCTATAAGCCCCGCGCTGTACGGGCTGTCGGTGTCTATAGCGGTAAGCCCCATGACCGTGGTTGCTACGGGCGCGTTGAGCCGCTTTGCAAAAGCCGCAAGTTCGGCGCTCGCGCCCGATGCGATACAGCCGCCGCCCGCGTAGATAACGGGGCGTTTCGATTCGTTTATAAGCCGCAGCGCGTCGGTGACGTCCGCTTGCATGGGCGGACGGTGCGGTTCGGCAACGGGCTTTTTGACGTACTCGACGAGCGCTTGCTGAACGTTTTTCGGTACGTCTACGAGTACGGGACCGGGGCGGTCCGACCGCGCGATATGGAACGCCTTGCGTATGGCGTCGCACAAATCGTCGGGGTTTTTTACGATGAAATTATGCTTGGTGATAGGCATGGTTATGCCGGCGATGTCCACTTCCTGAAAGCTGTCTCTGCCCAAGAGCGGTACGGGCACGTTACCCGTGATCGCGACGATCGGCACGCTGTCGAGATACGCGTCGGCTATACCCGTGACGAGATTGGTCGCTCCCGGACCCGAAGTTGCTATTACCACGCCGACCCTGCCCGTCGATTTTGCGTAGCCTTCGGCGGCGTGAGCCGCGCCTTGCTCGTGCGAGGTGAGGTATTGCGTAATGCCCTTTTCGAGATACAGTGCGTCGAACAGGTCTATAATCTGCCCGCCGGGGTAGCCGAACACGGTATCGACTCCTTGCTCGAGCAGGCATTTGCATATTGCGGCTGCGCCTTTGATTTTCATATCGATCCTTTATGCGAATTTTTTCGGGTTGGATTTAAGAAAACAAACTTGCCCAAAGCAAATTTGCCGTAAACGAAATATCAACGCCGTTGTCAATACTTTGCATTATATACGAAAATACGGTAATTGTCAATTGTTTGTTCCGTGCCGACGGCTTTCGGTCGTTTGACAATTTTCCGCCGCTGGTGTATAATCGTATATTATAAATAAAAGACGGCAGGGCGCAATCATGAAAGTAGTTTCCAAACAGAATAATTCCAATATGTGCTTGATATGCGGCATCAACAACAAGTTCGGAGTGAAAGCGAGTTTCTATAATATGGAGGACGGATCGGTCGGCGGACTGTTTACGTTCTTGCCCGAGCACCAAAGCTATCCCGACAGAGTGCACGGAGGCATGATCTCGACGATGATAGACGAGCTTGCCGGCCGCGCGTTATGGGTGACCCGACCGGATAAGATCGCGGTCACTATAGACCTGTCCGTAAAATACAGAAAGCCGGTGCCGTACGGCGTTCGGCTTATAGGCAAGGGCGTTATAACCGAAATGCTCTCGCGCGCGTACACGGCAAAGTGCGCTATAATGGATAGTGACGGTAACGTGCTCGCGGACGGCACTGCGCGCTACTTTATGATCCCCGTCGATAAAATATCGGACGCGCCCATAGACGACGAAATAAATATCTTCGTGCCCGACGACGTGAAAGAAATAGATTTCGGCGACAAATGGCGGATCGGGTAATGCGAGAGTAGCTTTTTTGGCTTGCGCGATCGCGCCCGCAGCGCACGGACGGTTCTATACCGATAGGACCGTTTTTGTTTTGTGAGAATATGTGTGATTCGGTTGACATTTACGCGTCGATGGTATACTATAGTTTTGTTGATATATCAACAATTTATTTTTCAGGGAAAGATAATGATCAAAATAGTTGTGGATTCGGCGTCCGACATAACGCAATCGGAGGCGGAGAGCCTCGGAGTATCGCTTATATCGATGCGCGTCAGGTTCGGCGAAGAGGAATTTTCGGACGGAGTGGACATAACGCATCGCGAGTTTTACGAGAAGCTAATAGAGAGCGACGCTTTGCCGCAGACGAGCCAGATAAACGAGTTTTGTTGGGCGGAACGGTTCGACGAACTGCTAAAGGATGCGGACGAGGTTTTGGCGATTACCATTTCGTCGAAGCTGTCGGGCACGTACGTCAGCGCGGCGGCGGCAGCCAAAAAGTTCGGAACGCGCGTGCGCGTGGTGGACAGTCTCAGCGCGTGCATAGGCGAGCGGATATTGTGCATGTACGCATTGCGGCTTATTCGCGATCACGGCATAGATGACGCAGAGCGGCTGCTTAACGAAAATAAGAACAAGATGCAAGTGCTTGCGTTGCTCGACACTTTGCACTATTTGAAAATGGGCGGACGCATTTCCGCGGCGACTGCGTTTGCAGGCGAGCTGTTGTCGATAAAACCCGTTGTATGCATAGCCGACGGCGAGGTCAAGCTTGTGGGCAAAGCATTGGGGAGCAAGCGCGGAAACAATCTGCTCGCGCAGCTCGTGGAAAAGTGCGGCGGCATTAACTTCGATATGCCGTACGCGCTCGGCTTTACGGGGCTTGACGACAAACTGCTCGTTAAGTATATAGGCGACAGCGAAAGGCTGTGGAAGGGCAGAGTCGACAGTTTGCCCGTGTTTGCGATAGGCAGCACCATAGGCACGCACGTCGGTCCGGGCGCGATAGCGGTTGCGTTTTTCGGGGAGTGAGTATGAAGATAGGTATACCTCGGGCGCTGCTGTATTTCAAGAACGAGAAGTTTTGGACGACCTTTTTCGACGAGATAGGGGCAGACTACATAATCAGTCCCGAAACAAACAGGGAAATACTTACGCGCGGAGAGAATCTCTCCATTGACGAGACGTGCTTGCCGACAAAGCTTTTGATAGGGCACGTCGATTGGTTGATCGATAAATGCGATTACGTGTTTGTTCCGCGCGTTGCGTTTTGGCGCGGATACAGCATGTGCACTAAGTTTTTGGCGCAGACCGATCTTGTAAGCAACACGTTCAGAGAGAAGGCGGTAAAACTGCTGTATTACAACGTTTACGACAAAAAGGTCTATCGCGAGCGCAAAGCCGTATACAAAATGGCGAAGTTCTTGCACGTTGGGCGCGCGCAGCGCAAGTATGCGTACATGATGGCAAAGCAGGCGCAGAAGTATTACGAGATGTTCCGCGAGCAAAACCAAATGCGCATACTCGAGGAATCGCAAAAACTCAAGATAATGCTCGTGGCGCACTCGTACAACTTGGGCGACAGGTATGTCGGCGCGCCCGTTGTCGAAACCATAAAATCGCTCGGCTGCGAACCTATATTCGCCGAGTACTTCGACGAATCGGAATGTATCGGCGCGTCGAAGGCAGTGACTACGACAATGCCTTGGGCGTACAACCGGCATCTTTTGGGCGCGATCGAACTGTATAAAGACAAGGTTGACGGCATTGTCCTTTTGACGACTTTCCCTTGCGGCACGGACAGCATGGTCAACGAGTACATAGTTCGGCATTACGGCGACAAGCCGATCATAACGCTGACCGTCGACTCGCAGGACGGCACGGCGGGCATGGAAACGCGGCTCGAAAGCTTTGCCGACATAATCAAAATGAAGAGGGAACGCCAATGAACAAATCCGAAATAGTGGCGACGTTTCCGCATATTGCGAACTATGCGTATGCGTTCAAGTACTTGTTTGAAAAGGGTTTCGAGGTCAGTTACATGATCCCTCCGCCCATAACTAAAAAGACGATAGAGCTGGGCAGCAGGCACAGCCCCGATTATGTATGCGCGCCGTTCAAGTACTGCATGGGCTGTTACATAGAGGCGCTGGAACTCGGCGCGAACTGTCTTATGCAGATTTACGGCGCATGCAGACTTAATTATTACGGCGAGCTTAACGCGCGCATACTTCGCGACATGGGCTATAAATTCGAGTTTTTCGATATGGCGGAAGTCAATTGGCGTTCTCCGAAATCGGTATTCGAGCATTTCAAAATAATCAATCCCGAAATGTCTATAGTAAAGATCGCCGCCGCCGCGCCCGTGACCATAGCAATAGTGCAGGCGCTCGATAAATTCGAGGACTATATACGCCGTAACGTAGGTTTCGAGGTGAACGACGGCGAGTTCGACGCAACGTATAAGGAGTATTTGAACAAGCTCGAGAACGTTGCGAACGGCAAAGAGTTTGCGGTGTTGACTAAGACGTACCGCAAAAAGCTCGCCGACATCGAAACGAACAAGCCCGCCAAGATAAGCAAGGTGGGTATGGTGGGCGATTACTATACCGTGCAAGAGCCGTTCTCCAATTATTTCATGGAAAAAGAGCTTGCCAAGTTCGGCATGGAAGTACACAGAGAAATGAATTTCACAACGTCCGTCATACACAAAACGGGCAAGAAAAAATGCAAGATCGCCGAAAAGTACGCAAAGTTCAATATCGGCGCGACTGCGAACAGCACGATCGCCGAGGCGATCAAGTTTGCCAAGATGGGTTGCGACGGGATAATACAAGTAAAATCGTTCGGGTGCACGCCCGAGATCGACGCTATGCCCATACTCGACAACGTGAGCAAAGATTTCAACATTCCCGTTTTGCATTTCAGTTTCGATTCGCAAACGAGCGAAACGGGCGTGCGGACGCGGCTCGAGGCGTTCTACGATATGGTAGAGGCGAGAAAAAACAAATAGAGGTCAATCATGAAAGGTTATTTGGGTATAGACATAGGCTCGATCTCCACAAAGGGCGTGGTCATCGACGGTGACAATAACATAATCGCCAAAGAATATTTATGGACAGAGGGCGATCCCATGGGCGCGGTCAAGCGTTTGCTCAAAGCGCTCGAAAAGCAAGTCGGCACCAAAGCCGAGGTTGTAGCCGTAGGAACAACGGGCAGCGCGCGCAAGCTCATAGGCGTAATGACGGGCGCGACCGTAGTTAAAAACGAGATAACGGCGCACGCGATAGGCACTACCACCGTTCACCCCGACGTTCGGACCATATTCGAGATAGGCGGACAGGATTCCAAAATTATTATTTTGGAAAACGGCTACGTTATAGATTACGCCATGAACACGCTCTGCGCGGCGGGCACAGGCTCGTTCCTTTCGTCGCAGGCGAATCGGCTGGGCGTTTCCGTAGAGGACTTCGGCGAGATCGCGCTCACGAGCAAGAACCCTACCAATATCGCGGCGCGCTGTACGGTTTTCGCGGAAAGCGATCTTGTGCATAAAGCGCAGATCGGGCATAAAAAAGAGGATATAATAGCCGGACTGTGCAAAGCGGTCGTACCAACTACCTAAACAACATCGGCAAGGGCAAGCGCATTTGCGCGCCGATAGTGTTTCAGGGCGGCGTGAGCAAAAACGTAGGCGTTAAAAAAGCGTTCGAGAACGCAGTCGGCTGCGAAGTAACCGTTGACGAAAACGGACACCTTATGGGCGCGTACGGCGTTGCGGTGCTTGCGAGAAAAAGCGGGCGCGAACGACCGTTCTCGTTTAATACCGCCGACGTTCAATTCAAAACGCGCGGGTTCGAGTGCGGCAAGTGCGCAAACCACTGCGAGATCATTTGCGTATACCGCGACGACGAGTTGATAGACTCTTGGGGTAATAAGTGCGACAACGGCGCGGTAAGAAGATAGAAAATAAAACAGCGGCTCGATCGTAACGTCGAGACCGCTGTTTTGTTTTTCTCAGTCGGTCGAATATTAAATCAAGTTGAATACGCAGCGCGAACCGCTGTTTTTTCGTGCGCTTGCCGCGCGCATAGGATAGGGTGAGTGCGGCTATATTTTCATGTCGCCGAGCTTGATCTTTTTGTACTTGCGCATGAGCTCGGACACGCCGAGCGCGACGCCTGCCGGCACTATTATATAACAAACGAGCACTGCTATGAGCACGTACCACCACGATAGACCGTTGTTTATGGACGTTATGAACGTCTGTATCACGCCGACAAGCCCCGCAGTTCCCATGCCCGCGCCCGTAGCGTCGCACATTATGCCGAACGCGGCAGACGCGAGCGGACCGACTACTGCGGACGCCGCCACGGCGGGAATGAGTATAAGCGGGTTTTTTCCGAGGTTGGGGATTTGCAGCATGCTTGTGCCTATGCCTTGGGATACAAGTCCGCTCCAGCGGTTTTCTCTGAAGCTCGCCACGGCAAAGCCGACCATGTGCGCGCAGCAGCCCGCGCACGCCGCCGCCGCGCCTATAGCCGCCGCGTGCTGCAGTTCGGGCGTGTCTATGAGCGGCGAGCGGAATATCATTATGCCGAACGCCGCGCTCGAAGTGGGCAGGGTGAGGAATAAGCCCATCAGCACGGATACCAATATTCCGAACGAGATAGGTTCCCATGCTATCGCCATGGACACGCCCTTGCCGATGAGCGCAAAGAGTATTCCGAACGGTATGCCGAGCGCGATCGCGCCGAGCGTGCCGCACACTATCGCCGTGAGCGGAACGACTATTATGTCGACGGGGGTCTTGCCCTC
>ERZ777306.3277-NODE-3277-length-17394-cov-5.040717_pt1 | contig 17394 bp, 18 predicted proteins | sample MGYA00374966_ERZ777306 | MGnify/ENA primary metagenome ERZ777306 (study PRJEB29329, sample SAMN06343882) | mouse gut metagenome | isolation source: Mouse cecum | place: Austria: Vienna | collected 2014-11-15 ...
CGAACCCGTTGCCCAGCAGCCCCAGCACATCCACGCTGTGGCCCACAGGGCGCCCGGCCAGCCACGCGGTGCCCTCTCCCCGGACCTCAAAAGCAATGGACAGGGTGTCCTCCGGCGTGTCCTCCTGGCAGGAGCACACGGAGATGGGCCGGCGCAGCAGCCGGGACTGGCCGCAGTTGATGTGGACGAACTGGCCTGGCGCCCGGAAGGAGGTGCGGACCATATCCCCCACCTCCAGGACCATGAAAATCGCGTCGCCCAGGGTCTCCTTGGAGACGATCCTGCATTTGTGTTCCAGCTTCAAAAAATCACCGTTCTTTCTAACCCTCTTTTTTGTCGTTCTTCTTGCGCTTATGCTCCCGGATTCCAACCACCGCGGCCGCAGCCACGCCGGCGGCCAGGAACAGGAACAAGAACAGATTGTAGCTCACCCAGACCAGGAAGTCCTGGCCGCCCTGGACCAGTCCCCGGAAGCTGGACTGGAGGCCCGCCAGCATCTGCGCCCCCAGAGAAGCCGTATTGCCCACCTCCTGGGTCACCTGGCCCACCTCGCTGAGGTAAATGCGGAAGGTGGCAAAATTGATGAGCCCGTCATAGCGGTTCAGGTCGGAGGAGTAGGACTCGATCTGATACTCCACCTCGGACAGGGCGCTCTCCAGGGCGATGATGTCCTCCATGGTCTCCGCCTTCTCCAGCAGAGCCAGCAGCCGCTCCTGCTTGGTGCGCTGGGTTTTAAGCCGGGCCTCGATGTCATAATACTGCTCGCCCACGTCCTCGCTGCTCTCGGTGCTGTTGGTCACATAGCCCAGATTCCCCGCCCCGGAAAAGAACTGGCTGTACTTGTCCGACGGCACCCGGACCACGTACTCCCCGGACCGGCTGGCGTAGGCGTCCCGGCGGCCGCCGCCATAGAGGGAGGCGTTTTCAAAGTAGCCGCCGCAGTCCCCCACCAGTTTGTTCAAAGCCTCCACGCTCTGGTCGAACTGCTCGGTCTGAATGTACAGCTCCGCCCGGCGGATGAGCTTGGCGTTGGGATTTTGGTAGACGGCGCTGTCGATCTGGCCGCTTCCGGTGACAAGTTCCTCCGCATAGTCCTGGAAGCCGGAATCCGGCTCGGCGGGGGCGCTGGAGGCGGGGGTACCTCCGCCGGAGGGGGCGGCCGTCGCATTACCGCCGCCGCAGGCGGAGGCCAGCAGCAAAAGGACCAGACAGAGAGCAAGACAAGTTTTCTTTTTCATGGGAAATCCTCCTTTTTATAATCTATTAATATAGACGTAAAAAACCTGTGATGTTCCTCTACTTTTTGATATCCTCCCAATATTTTTTTGCCGCCTGCTCGGTCTTGTTGTCCCCGTACTGGTAGTAGACCCGATTTTTGAGTGCGTCCGGCAAATACTGCTGCTGCACCCACCGGCGGGGGAAGTTGTGGGGATATAAATACCCCTGCTCCCGCTCCTGGCCGGCGGAGTCGGCGTGGACGTTCTGCAAATGCCGGGGGATGTCCCCGGTTTTTCCGGCCCGCACGTCGGACAGGGCCCTGTCGATGGCCATACAGGCGGTGTTGGACTTGGGGGCGGTAGCCAGCAGAATCACCGCTTCCGCCAGGGGCAGCCTGGCTTCAGGCAGGCCCAGCTGCAGGGCGCTGTCCACGCAGGCCTTCACAATGGGGACCGCCTGGGGATAGGCCAGGCCGATGTCCTCGCTGGCGGAGCACAAAATCCGCCGGATGGCGGTAATCATATCCCCCGCCTCCAGCAGACGGGCCAGGTAGTGCAGCGCCGCGTCCGGGTCAGAGCCCCGCATGGACTTCATCAGGGCGGAGGCGATGTCGAAGTGGGCGTCCCCCTCCCGGTCGTAGCGCATGGCGGATTTCTGGGCGGCGGTCTGGGCGTCGGCCAGGGGGATTTCCAGAAACCCCTCCCGGACCCGGGCGGCGCCCGCCAGCAGCTCCAGGGCGTTCATGGCCTTGCGGATATCCCCGCCGCAGGCGCTGGCAATGTGCTCCTGGACCCCCTCCTCACAGTGGATGGGCGTGCCCAGCCGGTTTTCCAGGATGGACAGCCCCCGCCGGACAGCGGGGAGGGTCTCCTGGGGGGTAATCTGCTTGAATTCAAAGACGGAGGCCCGGGAGAGCACCGCCCCGAACACGTAGAAGAACGGATTTTCCGTGGTGGAGGCGATGAGGGTAATCTTGCCGTTTTCCATGAACTCCAGCAGGGATTGCTGCTGCTTTTTATTGAAATACTGAATCTCGTCCAGGTAGAGCAGCACCCCCTCCGGGGCCATCAGGGTGCCGATCTGTTCTATGATGGCCTTGATGTCGGAGATGGAGGCGGTGGTGGCGTTGAGCCGGTGGAGGGGCCGGTGGGTCTTTTGGGCGATGATGTTGGCTACGGTGGTCTTGCCTGTGCCGGAGGGGCCGTAGAAAATCAGGTTTGGCACGTCGCCCCCCTCGATGATGCGGCGCAGAAGGCCGTCTTTGCCCAAAATATGCTGCTGGCCCACCACCTCGTCCAGAGTTTGGGGCCGGATCTCGTCCGCCAGCGGGCGGTATGCCATAAAAACACTTCCTTATGTTCGGTTATACTGCACATCCTCCAGGGGCGGAAGATGGTACAGGGCCTCCTCCGGGTCGTCCGGCCAGAGCTGGGCGCGTATCTGCACTAAAGTCTCCTCCCCGAAGGAAAAGTGATACTTTGGAACCAACGCATCCGTAAAGTAGAGAATATCATATAATTTCTGCATATAGTCGGCATACAGGCCGGCCTGCCGCCAGACCGAAACGTAAGTGTACATAGAACCATACCAAACAGCGCTGCCTCTCTCTGCCGGAGGGGTATCCGGCTCGCTGTGCAGGAACATCAGCTGTTCCAGAAGCTGGGCCTGCTGGGCAGCCAGGGCGGAATATTCCTCTTTGAGCGCCTCGTCCTCAGGGTACTGCCCGCTGCCCACCTGAGACAGAAACGCGTCCAATTCCATCTGCCAGGCCAGAAGTGCGCCCTGAGCCTGACACCGCATATCGTAGGTGCTGTAAAAATTCGGGTCCTGAATCAGCCGGTCAAAATATGCGTCGATGGGGTTTTCCGTAAAACGCGTAAGATCCGAAGGTGCAAGGGCGGTGAGCTTTTCCTCATAGACGGCGCATTTTTCCTCCAGCTCCGCCTGCTTTGGGGACATCACCGCATAGACCCCGCCGCCGGCCAGCACAGCGGCCAGGAGCATCAGCAAAATGGTCCTTCCTGTGTTTTTCATGGCGTTACCTCCGATAATTGACAAAGCTTTGTTTTGGTGAGCCGGTTGCACAGCGCCACCGCCCGGCCCACGCCAACCATTGCCGCCAGGGTCCCGATCCCAACGCCAATCACCCGCCCGGCGGCGGCAAGGCTCAAAATACAGGTGAAGGTGACACAGCACACGTCAAACACATTTTTGCCCAGGCCTTGGTCCCACCCGGCCTTCTGGGCGATGGCCTGGACGATGCCGTCCCCGGCGTTGGGGGACAGGCGCATATTCACCGTGAGAGACACCCCGATGCCAGTGCAGAGTATGGCCAAAAGCAGGAGGACAAAATTCAAAATCATGGGGCTTTGGGCGCAGTCGTAGGCGATCCGGGCGGAAAACAGGTTCAAAAAACGGCTGAATACCAGACTCACCACCAGCTGCATCAGGGTGGCGGGCCACTCCCTCCGGGGGCGCAGGAAGAGCTGGACCACCACAAACAGGGCGTAGAGCCAGAAGGTCGCGTCCCCGAAGTTCAGGCCCCAGATTTCCGAAATGCTGTAGGCCACGGAGACAATGGGGGAGACTCCCAGTCCGGTTTTGGTGTTCAGTGTCAGGCCCAGGGCCAAAATAATCATGCCCAGAATGTAAAAGCCCCAGCGGTACAGCTTCGGCTTCATTGGCGCACAAAGCCCAGATAGCGGGTGCCCTGGAAGGTCAGCTTTCCAATGTCCCCCTCCGCAAGAAGGCCGTACTCCGTGCCGGACAGGGGCAGTTCGATCCGGCTTCCGCTCTCCACCTGAAAGGTGGCATAGTAGCTGGTGCTGGTGTGGTGGTGTTCTCCGCCGCTGTGGCTTACATTAGTCCGCTTGGAGACCACCGTTGCGTCTACGGTTAAAACCGGGGAGTTGTTGTTTTTGTTCCACTGGCCCACGCCCCGGATCAGGGTCGCCACGAATATGCCAATCACCAGAAGAAACACAACTGGACCGATAAACCACATCAAACCAAACATCATATCAAAGCTTCCCATACCCATCATAACTCATACCTCCTTTTATTTGTCCTGCTTTGCAAAGTGGTCGCACCAGGGCCGCAGCGTACACTTTGCGCACTGAGGCCTGCGGGCGATGCACACCGCCCGGCCGTGGAGCACCATCCGGTGGCAGAAGTCGTTGGACTCCTCCGGCGGCAGGACTTTACGCAGCTGCGTTTCGGTTTTGGCCGGGTCCTTGGTACCGTCGGTGAGGCCCAGCAGACCGGTGATGCGGATACAGTGGGTGTCCGCCACCACCACGCCGGGAGTGTGGTACACATCCCCCAGAATCAGGTTGGCGGTTTTGCGCCCCACGCCGGGGAGCTTCAGCAGCTCGTCCATGGTGCCGGGGACCTTGCCGCCGTAGTCCCGCAGCAGCATCTGGGAGGAGAGCACGATATCCCGGGCCTTGGCCCGGAAAAAGCCGGTGGAGTGTATGTACTCCTCCACCTCGGAGATTTCGGCCTGGGCCAGGGCCTCCAGGGTGGGGAAGCGGGCAAAGAGGGCGGGGGTGACCTTGTTCACCCGCTCGTCGGTACACTGGGCGGCCAGACGCACGGAGAACAGCAGCTCATAGTCCTTTTCATATTCCAGCGAGCAGATCCCGTCCGGATAGAGGACCTTCAGTTCCTCCACAATGGCTCGGACTCGTTCGGATGTTTTCATGCAAATCACCTCTCTGCCATTCTACCATATCCGGCGGAGAAATTCGACCCCAAATTTCAGGGAAGCCCATTGTCTTTTCCGGAAAACCTGTTATAATAAGGTCCAAACCAAAAAGGAGGATATAGTTCATGGTCAATCAAATGATGGACTTTCTCTCGGCCGCCGATCCGGAGGTGGGACAGGCTGTCCGGGCGGAATATGACCGCCAGCAGCAGAATATTGAGCTGATCGCGTCGGAGAACATTGTCAGTACCGCGGTACTCACCGCTGCCGGCAGCGTTTTGACCAACAAATATGCCGAAGGCTATCCGGCCCACCGGTATTACGGCGGCTGCCAGTGCGTGGACGTGGTGGAAAATATCGCCATTGAGCGGGCCAAGCAGCTCTTTGGGGCGGGCTTCGCCAACGTGCAGCCCCACTCCGGCGCCCAGGCCAACTTCGCCGTCTATCAGGCCCTGTGCCAGCCCGGCGACACGGTGCTGGGGATGCGTCTGGACCAGGGCGGGCACCTGACCCACGGTTCCCCCGCCAATTTCTCGGGCAAGAACTACAACATGGTGGCCTACGGTCTGGGCCCCGACGGCCGCATTGACTACGATCAGGTCCGGGCCCTGGCCCGGGAGCATAAGCCCAAAATGATCCTGGCCGGCGCGTCCGCCTATCCCCGGATCATTGACTTTGCCGCCTTCTCCGACATCGCCAAGGAGGTGGGCGCCTATCTGTTTGTGGACATGGCCCACATCGCCGGTCTGGTGGCCGCCGGGTGCCACCCCTCCCCGGTGCCCTACGCCGACGTGGTGTCCACCACCACCCACAAGACCCTCCGGGGTCCCCGGGGCGGTATGCTGCTGAGCAACGACCCGGACATCGCCAAAAAGCTCAACTCCGCCATCTTCCCCGGCTCCCAGGGCGGCCCCCTGGAGCACATCATTGCCGCCAAGGCCGTGGCCCTGGGAGAGGCTTTGAAGCCGGAGTTCAAGACCTATCAGCAGCAGATTGTGAAAAACGCCGCGGTGCTGGCCCAGGCCATCATGGACGGGGGGCTGGATTTGGTATCCGGCGGCACGGACAACCACCTGATGCTGGTGGACCTGCGCCCCGCCAAGCTCACCGGCAAAGAGATGGAGCGCCGTCTGGACGACATCTATATCACCGTCAACAAAAACGCCATCCCCGACGACCCCGAAAAGCCCTTTGTCACCTCCGGCATCCGGGTGGGCACCCCCGCCGTCACCTCCCGGGGCTTCACTGAGGAGGATATGAAGCTTGTGGGCGCGCTGATCTGTCAGGCTGCCCGGGACGATTTCGAGGAGCGCATTGACAGCCTGCGGGAGCAGGTGAAGGCGCTGACGGGCAAATATCCTTTGTATCAGATGTGAATTTTTGAAAAGAGAGGAGGTGAATTGAAATGTGGCTTGTGTTTGGAGTTTTGAGCGTTGTGTTTACAGGGTGCAATCTGTTTTTCGATCCCAGGAAGAAGGGAAGCACATGGATTATGATTGCAGCGTTTTCCTTCCCCGTGCTTACGGTGCTGGCGGCGTTTGGGCGGATCAATTCGTGGATTGCCCATGAGGACTGGATTGCCCTGATGGACGTTGTGTCAAGCTGGAGCGCGGAGCTGACCGGCTTTGCCGTTTTGATGATCGCCCTCAACGCTCTGGCCATGCTGCGGTATCGATCCCTGCATAACACCTAAAAAAAAGAGGTCTGCCCGCCGGGCAGACCTCTTTTTAAATCTCAATGATTTTCCGCTCAAAGGCGTTGATAATCGTCGTCTCGCCGTGCTGGAGAATTTTGGGCCGGGTGGGGTGATAATTGGGGTGGACGTGGCCGTGGACGAAGTATTTGGGCTGATACTTGTCCATCAGCTTCACCATGCACTGAAACCCCTGGTGGGCCCGGTCCTCCCCGTCCCCGAAGCCGGCGGCGGGGGAATGGGTTAAGATCAAGTCCACCCCGCCGGCCCGGCGCAGGGCGGGCCACAGTTTCCGAATACGCCAGGCCATCTGCTGTTCCGTGTACTGGTGGGGACCGCCGCTGTACAGGATGCTCCCCCCCAGCCCCAGAATCCGCAGGCCGTTGACGGTGACCAGCTTGTCCTCAATGCACTCGCACCCCTCCGGGGGGTGCTGTGCATAAGTCTTGTCGTGGTTCCCGTGGACGTAGAGCAGGGGGACTCCGCCCATCGTCACCAGAAAGGACAGGTATTTGGAGTTCAGATCGCCGCAGGATAAAATCATGTCGACGCCGTCCAGACGGCCGGGCTGATAGTAGTCCCATAGATAGGGACTCTCCTGGTCGGAGATGAGAAGCAGCTTCACAGAATGGGCCCCTCCTTCTCCGGCGGGATCTGGTCCCGGGTGAGCCCCTGGAAGCGGACGATGGACCGGGCCATGGGCAGCAGCTGATCGTAGCGGGGAATGCTCCCCTCCACCCCGCTGCACAGCCAGTCCATGTGCAGAATTTCCTCCGGGGAGAACCACTCGCTCTCCTGGTGGCGCAGGTTCCCCTCCTGGTCCAGCAGGGGGCCCTGGAAGGGGAGAATGGTGCTGTCCTGAAGGCCCTGGCGCAGAATCTCCGTCAGGCGCTTGATCCCGGCGGGCAGCTCGGAGTCCAGCAGCACATCCACTACACGGCTCTTCATGCCCCACCAGTAGTTCACGGCCTTGCCGCCGTTCTGGGCGCTGAGCACGTCCCAGCCCCCCCGGAAAATGCTGCGCACCAGCTTCACGTAGAAGTTGCCCCAGTGCCAGTAGGGGGAGGCGATGGAGTGGAAGGAGCCGTCGGGCAGCACCTGGCATAGGCCCCAGGGCTCCCGGGTGCGGTCCGGAGTGGGAATGTCCCGGTTGGAAATGAGCTTTACCCCCTGTCTGGCCAGGGATTCCATGGCGTCCTCCTCCACGCAGGACCAGCGCACCTCCACCCGGGCCCGCGGGTTGGTCAGCCGGGCCCCCAGGGTAAAGGCGTTGATGCTGGCGGGTACCCCGAAGATGGGGTTGCTGGCCACATAGCCGATGCGTCCGTCGGGGCTCATGGCCCCGGCGATGGCCCCGGAGAGGAATTTTGCCTCATAGATGCGGCTGTAGTAGGTCCGCACACCGGTGTAGGGCATGGCGGCGGAGCAGTTCAAGATCCGCAGATTGGGGTATTTGGCCGCCGCCTTCCGGCAGGCGCCGATCAGGGGCGGGGTGGTGGCGAAAATCACCTGGGCCCCCCGCTCCACCGCCTGGTCGATGGCCTGTTCGGCGTCCGCCTCCGTGCGCAGGCCGTTGAACACCTGAACGGAGACCTGATCCACCATCACGGTCTCCAGATACTCCCGGCCCAGGTCGTGGGCCCGGGCCCAGTCGCTCTCTTCCGGGAAGCGCTCGTTGATAAAGGCCACGTTCAGGCTGGTGGGGAGCCTGGACTTGAACAGGCGGCCCAGAAGGCCGGGCTCCTCCTCCATGCTGTCCCCCTCGCCCCCCTCCTGACCGGCGGGCTCGGTGCTTACGGAGATAGGGTCCGCGTCGGCCAGGACCTTCACGTCCGCCCACACGGCGCTCAGGGACTTTTCCAGCTCGGCGGAGGAGATGGTTTTCAAATCGTCGAAGGGGTATACCTTCAGCCACACCAGCAGGGCGTCCGCCACGGTTACGGGGAGATTGCCGCCCCCCAGCTTCTGGAAGGCCTGCTGGAACAGGAACAGCCCGGAGGTGAACCGGCGGCGCTCGTCCTCGGTCCAGGGGTGGTCGGGCTCGTAGCCCAGGGCGGCCTGGAGCTTGCCGAAGCAGCCCGGACGGCTGAAGCGGACCCGGTACAGCCCGGTGAGGGCGTAGGAATTCATGAAGTCGTAATAAGACTGGATTTCCGGGTCCTCGGACCAGACGGGAATCACCCGGATCACATAGGCAGGGATGGTGAGGGCCTGGTAGCTGCGCAGCACGCTTACCCGCTTATTGCCCTCCTGGACATAGAAGCGGCCCAGATACTCATAGCAGCGGATGGGGTCCCGGATGCCCTCGTCCCCCAGGTGGGCCACGCACAGGTCCTTCCACTTGGCGGCAAACTCAGAATCGGGGGCCATCAGGGGCATAAAATTGCCGGCAAATGCGGGACGGCGGCCGGCCGTCTTGGTGCCCATAATCTGATCGGTGGGAATTTCCACCACGCCGATGTCCACCCGGCCGGCGATCATGGTCTCGTCGATAATCTCGTCCAAAACCTGGAGGTAGGGGTAACTGCCGTGCAGGATGCAGTCTTTATGATATTTCCGGCCCAGCTTCAGGGCGCGGCTATACTGTTCTGTGGCTTCGGTTCTGCTCACAGTTCGACCTTCTTTCACACTGTAGTTTGGAATCGTCCTGACAATAGCACAGGCGTCGGACCCTGTCAAGAAGAAAAAGCGAGAAATGCCTGCGGCTGTTTGTGAGGGCCGCAGGCATTTTTCACAAGCTATGGCAAATTTTCCGTTTCGGCCAGGGCCTCTTCAATGGCTTGCACGATGCTGTGAGGGGGAAGATCCAAAGCCTGCCCAATTTTGAATAACGTATCCAGCGTCGGACAGCGCAGGCCACGCTCCAGTTTGCTGTAATGGGTGCGGTCCAGCCCGGCCAGTCCGCTTAATATGTCTTGGGTCAAGCCCTTCCGCTCCCGAAACTGAGTCAGGACTTGACCAACGATTTGGGTGTTTATCATGTCTGTTTCCCCCTTCATGCCACGAATAAAAATGCCTGCGGTCATTTTGAAACAGCCGCAGGCTTTTTCCACAAGCTATGGCAAATCTTCCTCAATCATTTCGTCTGGCAGTTCATCCTCCGGCAACTCCTCCGGGGGCAGTTCCTCCTCCGGAAGCTCGCTGTTGTAGGGCTCCAGGAAATAGATATTCATATCCACATCCCCTTCGATACCGGGGACCCGGCCCTTGCTGCTGTACTGCCACATATCAAAATCGTAGTAAAAATCGGGATAATCCGTATACCGGGCGTACCAGAACTGGTAGTCCAGTACCTGGCTCAAATCGTACCGCCGGTAGCCCGCCAGATTGTTAAAGTAAATCATAGGCTCGTATCCGGCCTCCCGGACCCGCCCGCAGAAGGTGTGGGCGGCGGGGACCAGGGCTTCGGTGGCCAGACCGGTATTCCGGTAGCTGTTATTGCCCAGATCCTCCCAGTCCCACACAACGGGCAGGTCCAGAGGACGGCCCGCCAGACGGCCCAGCACATAGTCCGCCTCCCGGCTGGCCTCCTCTGCGTTCACCGCCGCGGAGAAGAAATAGACGCCCACCAGAAGCCCCGCCTCCCGGGCCCCCTGGTAGTTCTCCTCAAAAAGCACGTCGTCGTAGATGTCGCCGCTTTGCAGGTAGCTGCCGCCGATGCGCAAAATGGCAAACTCGATGCCTGAATCCTTCACCGCCTGCCAGTCAATCTCCCCCTGGAACTTGGACACGTCCACCCCGACCATATAGGGCCGGTTGGGGTCGGAATAGTGCATCTGGTAACCCTGCTTGTAGAACGCGGTGGGGTCGTAGCTGTTGACGGGGACGCTGTCCAGAATGGGGACGTAGCCCCAGCCGTATTTGATCTCGTGGGGATGCACGTTGGTAACGCTCATCTGATAGAGAATGGCGCTGATCTCGCTGCGCTGGATCGAGTCGCCGGGCTTGAAGTAAAACAGGCCGTCAATCTCATTGCCGGACAGAATGCCCCACTCCTGGAGAATGGTCACATATCCGTCGTCGCAGTCGGCGAAGGGGGTTGGGTTCTCCGACGGGGCCAGAATGAGGGCCTTGGCGGCCAGCCGGGCGATCTCCAGCCGGGTCATGGGCCGGTCCAGGTCCTCCACGTCCTCCTGGGCAATGTAGCCCCGGGTGACGGCAAAGCTGGCGTAGCCGCTGGCCCAGTGGGTATCGGTGGGCTTTTTGGCGTCGTTGCCGGCGGCGGTGACGATCAAGGCCAGGGCCTCCCCGGCGGTAACGGTGTTCTGGGGCTGGAAGGTGCCGTCGGGGTAGCCGTTTATGACCTTCTTCTCGCTCAAATCCATCACATAGGGATAGAACCAGTCGGTTTCCGAGACGTCGGAAAACCGGTTTTCGGCGGCATGGGCGGGGGCGGCCAGCTGAGGAACGAGCAGAGCGGCGCTCAGAACCAGGGCGGCCATACTGCGCAGGGGGCGTTTTAAATCCATAAGGGGTGAGGGCTCCTTTCCTGTAGTTATGTCAAGAATACCATCTCATTCGACAAAATGCAACCCTGGTTTCCGGGAAAGGGGCCGGTGTAAAATTCTCCTCTTGACAAATCCGCTCCCCTCCGCTACAATAGCAGACACTATTATAAATGCGTTGACGGGAAGAAAAGCAGTTCCCTCCCCCTCAGAGAACCGGCGGTTGGTGCGAGCCGGCGGGCGGAGCGCTGCACAATACTGGTCCCCGAGCAGTCCGCCTGAACGGTTTTCTCCAGTAGGGCGGAACGTCTGGCCCCGTTACCGGCCGCGGCCTTGTTAGAGGTCTTGAGGGCTGGACGGGCGACCGCCGGCCGAACCAGGGTGGTACCGCGTGACACGTTTCCACGCCCCTGACTGCAAAAAGTCGGGGGCGTTTTTGCGCCCCCAAACATCAAGGAGGAATTTGTTATGAGACCCGGTTATCAGAAGTACATCCCCTTCCAGCCCCAGAAGATTGTGGGCCGGACCTGGCCCGACAAGATCATTCGTAAGGCCCCCGTGTGGTGCTCCGTGGACCTGCGGGACGGCAACCAGGCCCTGGTGGACCCCATGAACCTGGACGAAAAGCTGGAGTATTTCCACACGCTGGTGGACGTAGGCATCAAAGAGATTGAAATCGGCTTCCCCTCCGCCTCCGAGACGGAATATGAAATCTGCCGGGAGCTCATTGAGGGGGGGCATATCCCCGACGACGTGACCATCCAGGTACTGGTCCAGGCCCGGGAGCATCTGATTAAAAAGACCTTTGAGGCCATCCGGGGCGCGAAAAACGTTATTCTGCACTTCTATAACTCCACCTCCACCCTTCAGCGCAAGGTGGTGTTCCACATGGACACCGACGGCATCACCAAAATCGCCACCGACGCGGCGGATCTGATCTATGAGATGTCCCAGCCGCTCATTGACGAAGGGATGAACCTGCGGTTTGAATACTCCCCGGAGTCGTTCATGGGGACCGAGATGGACTACGCTGTGGAAATCTGCCAGGCGGTGCTGGAGCACCTCCACGCCACCCCGGAGCGAAAGGTCATTCTGAACCTGCCCACCACGGTAGAAAACTGTATGCCCAACCAATTTGCGGACATGCTGGAGTATTTTTGCAAAAAAATACCCGGCCGGGACAGCGCCATCATCTCCCTGCACCCCCACAACGACCGGGGCTGCGGCGTGGCCACCGCCGAGATGGGCCTGCTGGCCGGGGCGGACCGGGTGGAGGCCACCCTGTTCGGCAACGGCGAGCGCACCGGCAACGTGGACATTGTGACCCTGGCCATGAATATGTTCACCCAGGGGGTGGACCCGGAGCTGGACTTCTCCAACATCAACAAGATCAAGGAGATGTTCGAGCGCTGCACCAAAATGCCCGTGGGCGACCGGCAGCCTTACGCCGGAAAGCTGGTGTTTACCGCCTTCTCCGGCAGCCACCAGGACGCCATCAATAAGGGCACCCAGTATATGAAGGAGAGCGACAGCGATTTTTGGGAGATCCCCTACCTGCCCATCGACCCCGCCGACGTGGGCCGGGCCTACGAGCCCATCATCCGCATCAACTCCCAGTCGGGCAAGGGGGGCGCGGCCTATATCATGGAGCACAATTTTGGCTACGACCTGCCCAAGACCATGCACCCGGAGCTGGGAAGCATTGTGCAGAAGGAGACCGACCGGGTGGGCAAGGAGATCGCCCCGGAGCGGATTCTGGAGCTGTTCCAGCAGGAGTATGTGGAGGCCGCGGCCCCCTATCAGCTGCTGAAGCACGCTTTTACCGAGACCATCGACGAGGGCGGACACTCCCACGTGGCCTTCCAGGGCACTCTGCGGCACACCGACACCGTGTTTGAGGTGGCCGGAGAGGGCAACGGCCCCATCGACGCCTTCTTCAACGCCATCAAGGACGAGAAAATGGCTCACTTTACCTTCCTGGACTACAAGTCCCACGCCATCACCGACGGCTCGGACTCCCAGGGCGTGGCCTATATTCTCCTCCAGGAGCAGCGCACCGGCAAGAAGTATTGGGGCGTGGGCCTGTCCCACAACATCAACCTGGCCCCCCTGCGGGCGATTTTGTCGGCGGTGAACCGCTCCAAAAAGCACGAAGCGTAACCAGATACGAAAGGGGCGGCCCGGCGGGCCGCCCCTCGCTGCTTAGAGCAGATAGTTATTTTCTTTGTGCGCGGTTTGCAGGGCCTTGAGCTTGTACGTTGCAAAGCCCTCCACCACAAGAGGCTCCGCCTTGCAAAGCTCCTCCGCCGCCTCGTAGCTCTCCGCCTTTAAAATGTACATCCCCGCTACGCCGGGATAGCCCTTGAATACACCGGCCAGCGCCAGATGCCCCTGCTCGTCCAGGCTTCTCAGGTTGGCGACATGCCGTTCCACCGCCGCCTTGGTCAGCTTGTTGTAGGTCTTTGTCTTTTCAATGAACATCATGTACAGCCAATCTTCCATAAGGGGGGCCTCCTTGTCGTTTATTTCTCGTATTGTACCATATTTGATTGGATTTGACAAGCGGGGTGCAGGAATTTATGGGGGTGACTCACCCCAAATCCTCCCACATCCCCATCGCCCAGCGGACCCCAAGCTTCTGGGACACCTCCATCTTTTTCACCAGCGTCTCCCCGTCGTCGAACAGTACAAAATGTCCCCCGCTCTCCCGGCTCATGTAGGTGAAGTACCGGGCGCACAGCTCCTGAGAGAAAAATACCGACGGCTCCAGCCGCCCCATCAGCTCCCCCAGCGCCTCCGGCGTAAGCTGCGTTCCGCTGCCCGTGGGGGAGGGCAGGGGAAAATCCTCCGCCCGCTTCTCCAGAAACAGCACCACCCGCTCCGGGCCGTACTGGGCCAAAACGTCCCGCAGACGCTGCTCCAGAGAGCCTCCGGACACGGCGGAGGACACCAGTACCCGGGCGTAATCGGAACAGCCGCCGTAGGACTCGGGCACATAGACCGTCAGCTTCTGCCGGGACAGCCGTTCCCCCAGCTCCCGGATCAGCCGCCCCAGCTGAGGATTGCGTTTCCCGCCAAACAGGCACACCACCCCCCGGAAGCCCCGGGTCCCGCACTCCCGCAGAATTTCCTGGCAGAAGGGGCCGGGCTCCGCCGGACCCTCAAAGCCCTGGCTGTCCACCGCCAGCAGTCCACCCCGGGCGTTCAGAGCGTTGGAGCGAAATAAACGCCCCCCTTTCCCCAGCCGGTAGGCCCGGTGGGCTGGAAACATCTGGGTCCCCTGGAGGGCCTGGGCCTGCTCCGGCGGCAGGAGTACAATCAAGGTTTGTTTTGCCACGGCGGTTTCCCCCTTGTTGAAACAATAAAAGAATGGTATAATCCCAAATATATGTCTGCAAGAGGAGGATATGTCCTTTGTTCTCACTCATTCCCCGGGGCGTTTACGCCCGGATCACCGATTTGGACCCCGCCGCCCTGGCCCGGCAGGGGGTCAGGCTGGTGCTGGCCGATCTGGACAACACCCTGGTTCCCTACAAGGCCACCGAGCCCCCGCCGGAGCTGCTCGCCTGGAAGCGGGCGCTGGAGGGGGAGGGAATCACGCTGTACCTGCTCTCCAACAGCCGCAAGCCCGGCCGGGCCCAGCAATTTGCCGAAAAGCTGGGCATCCCCTGCCAGGGCCACTCCGGCAAGCCAAAAAAGGCGGGGTATCTGCGGGCGATGGCGCGTATGGGCTGTGCGCCGGAGCAGACCATTATGGTGGGGGACCAGATTTTCACCGACACCCTGGGGGCCAACAACGCGGGGATCGCGCCCCTGCTGGTACAGCCCATCCGGCTGGCCGGAAATCCGGGACGCTACCTCCGGTACGCCGTGGAAACCCCCTTCCGGCTTCTGGGAAAAAGGAGGCCCTTTCTATGAGCGCAAAATTCGGCCCCGCCGGCAACTCCGACCGCTTTTCCAAAACCCACAAGTCCTCCCTGGCCGCGCCGAAATGGATTGCAGAGTTCGGCCTGGACTGCTAGGAGTACCAGTGCGGCAAGGGCATTCATGTGGGCATGGATACCGCCCGTAAGGTCGGGGAGAACGCCGCCGCCTGCGGCATCTCCCTGTCCCTCCACGCCCCCTACTTCATCAACCTGGCCAATCCCGACCCGGAGGCCCTGAAAAAAACCATTGGCTACATCACCGACGCCTGTGAAATCGCCGCGGTTATGGGGGCGGGCCGGGTGGTGATCCACTCTGGGGCCCTGATGAAGCGCAGCCGGGCCGAGGCCCTGGCCATTGCCAAAAAATCGCTGAAGCAGGTCGTCGCCGCCTGCGACAGCCAGGGGTTCGGGGAGATTGCCCTGTGTCCGGAGACCATGGGCAAAATCAACCAGCTGGGGGACTTGGAGGAGGTACTGGAGCTGTGCACCCTGGACGAGCGCCTGGTGCCCTGCATTGATTTCGGACACTTATACGCCCGCTCCCTGGGACGGCTGGGGGAGTACGGTCCGCTGCTGGACCGGGTGGAGGCCGTTTTGGGCCCGGACCGGGCCAGCCGGTTTCACAGCCACTTCTCCCACATCGAGTTCACCCCCAACGGCGGGGAAAAGTGCCACCGGACCTTTGCCAGCGACGGGGGCTTCGGCCCGGACTGGGCTCCGCTGGCGGCGGAGATTGCCCGCCGGGGCTGGTCGCCCACCTTCATCTGCGAAAGTGCCGGCACCCAGGCGGAGGACGCCAAAACCATGAAGGAAACGTATCAAGCCTGCTGCTTGGAGGAAATGTTATGAAGCAAGTGATTTTAGCCCTGTTGACCGCCCTGCTGGCCGTATCCGGAACCGCCGGGGAGCCCCTCCCGTCTTTGAACACCACCCCCCTGTCCTTCCAGACCACCACCCGGTTCGACCCGAAAACCAATGTGCAGCGCACCACCCTGGACCCCCAGGGCTGCGATTTGGAGGTCTACTTCGAGGTCCCCATTTTTGAGGAGGACGGGGCGGGCTACGAACGGATCAACGCCTTTTTCTATGAGCTGAACGCCGCCTTTTTCACCCCGGAAAACGGAAATATCGAAACCCTCTGGCAGGGCGTCACCGTGCAAAACGCCGGCGATCCCCCCTACCACTACCGCCGGGACGCCCGGGTCACCACCCGGACGGAGCAGTTGGTCAGCGTCACCATCACCTATGACTGGTACGCCGGGGGCGTGGCCGACTACGGCAGCGACAGCTATACCTTCCGCACGGACACAGGAGAGCTGCTGGCCTTGACGGATGTGGCGGAGGGCTCGGAGGAGGAGCTGCGGGCCATGATCGAAGCCGCCCTGAAGGAGCAGGACGGCGGCGCCGGGGTGGTGGAGATCGGGCAGGCCCGGACCAGGGCTCTGGACGAGTTTGAGTTCTATGTGCAGGATGGCCGCGTGTTCCTTCCCTTCGACAAATATGAGGCGGCCTTCGGGGCCTACGGCGGTTTTGTTGTGGAACTGCCCGCCGCCCTGAAAGAATTTTGAAAATTTTAGGAAATGAGGATTTTATGATGAATCATCTCTCCCAAATCGCCCAAGCGCTGCCGGAGCACGATCTGGACGCGATTTTGATCACCAGTGAGGCCGGGGAGCGGTATGCTCTGGGCTTTCACGGGGAGGGGGTGGTGCTGGTCACCCGGAAGGGGGCCCACTACTCCACCGACGGCCGGTATATGGAGCAGGCCCAGGCGCAGGTTACCGGGGCGGAGCTCTCCCTGGCCTGCACCGGCAAGGGCCATATGTCCCTTGCCAAAGATTATATGAAAGAGCACCGTCTGGAGCGGGTGGGCTTTGAGAGCGGCCGGATGCCGGTGGACGAGTATCACCGCTGGGCGGAGCTGCTGCCCTGCATCCTCACCCCCGCCCAGGGTCTGCTGGACGGCCTGCGGGCATCGAAGGACCCCCGGGAGCTGGAGGCCATGCGCCAGGCCCAGAAGATCACCGACCAGGCCTTTGGGGAAATTTTGAACTTCATCCGTCCGGGCCGCACGGAGCGGGAGATTGCCGCCCGGCTGGTCTATGAGCTGCTGCGGCTGGGAGGGGAGAGGATGGCCTTTGATCCCATTGTGGCCGCCGGAGCCAACGGCTCCAAGCCCCATGCCCAGCCCGGGGAGCAGAGCGCGGCCCCGGGGATGTTTGTGACCATGGACTTCGGCTGCGTCTATGAGGGCTACTGCTCGGATATGACCCGGACGGTCTGCGTGGGACAGCCCACCCAGGAAATGGAGGAGGTCTACCAGGTGGTGCTGGAGGCCCAAAAGGCGGTACTGCAAAAGGCCAGGGCCGGTTTAACCGGCAAGTACCTGGATGGGCTGGCCCGGCA
>ERZ777306.3279-NODE-3279-length-17377-cov-9.203037_pt1 | contig 17377 bp, 14 predicted proteins | sample MGYA00374966_ERZ777306 | MGnify/ENA primary metagenome ERZ777306 (study PRJEB29329, sample SAMN06343882) | mouse gut metagenome | isolation source: Mouse cecum | place: Austria: Vienna | collected 2014-11-15 ...
GTCCGCCAACGGCACCTACGACAACGAGACCGACCGCTTCCAGCTCCAGAAGGAGATGGACCAGCTCCGGGACGAAATCGACCGCATCGCCGACAGCGCCAACTTCAACGGCATCAAGCTGCTCAACGGCGATATGGACGGCGCGGGCACTGAGGTTGTCAATGACGTGACCGTGACTGCGGTGGCCGACGGCGACCAGAGCGGCGCGGCCGGCGCGGCCGGCGTCTACTCCTTCGATGTCAAGGACTTTGAGATCAGCGGCGCCGGGACGGTTACTTCGGCCACGCTTAGCATCAATATTGGCGGTGCGGCCGTTACCGCTACTGTGGCCCTCACCGACGGCAAGGCGTCCGCCGCCTCTGTCGCCGCTGCGATTGCCACCGCAGTGAGCGGCGGTACGTCGGTTACCATCGCCAATGCCGCCTATACCGTGACCGTCGACGGCACCAAGATCACCGTGACCCAGCAGAAGGCCCCCACCAGCACCAATCAGCTCATGACCAGCGCCAATATGAAGGTCACCATTACCTCTAACGTAGGTAACGGCAACAACAGCTGGGACCAGGGCCTCCACGTGGATACCCCGGCTGCCATCGAGGCCATGAACAAGGTGGCCCAGGGCAAGTTCACCCTGACTGCCGATATGGTCAAGGACGGCAACAAGCTGACCATCGGCGGCACCGAGTACACCTTCAAGGTGGGCAAGGACGGCAAGGCCACCGGCGACAATGTGATCGACCTGTCCAAGTACGAGGAGGGCGACGCCGATCTGCTCAAGAAGGCCGGCGAAGAGCTCAGTAAGCTGGTCAACAGCAACAAGTCCAGCAAGTTCGACGTCACCACCCAGGGCGACGGCGTGATCACCCTGACCGAGCGCAAGGGCCAGGTGGACTATGGCACCGAGTGGGATCTGAAGGGCGGCGCCGGCACTGCTCCCGACGGCAGCTGGAACGCCAACGTCAAGGGCGACGCCCACAGCGGCGTGGTCACCTTCACCAGCACCCAGGCCGGTGACCCCACCAAGGGCCTGACCCTGCAGATCGGCGACACCGCCGACCACTGGAACAAGCTGAAGGTGAACATCCAGGACATGCACTGCGATTCCCTGGACATTGACTCCATCAGCATTGCTGACCAGGATAGTGCGGCTGTCGCCATTGACAAGATCAAGGCGGCCATCAACACGGTGTCCGACGTGCGTGGTACCCTGGGCGCCACCCAGAACCGTCTGGATCACACCATCAACAACCTGTCCGTGATGACCGAGAACATCCAGGACGCCGAGTCCACCATCCGCGACGTGGACGTGGCCGAGGAGATGATGGCCTACACCAAGAACAACATCCTGATCCAGTCCGCTCAGGCCATGCTGGCTCAGGCCAACCAGGTGCCCCAGGGCGTGCTCCAGCTGCTCCAGTAAGAAGCTGCCAACACCCCGCAAGGCACACAAGCCCAACGCATCAGGACGGGGGCGGGCGCTTGCCCGCCCCCGTCTTCTCATGATGGGACCCGTGGGAAAGCCGCCGGAAGCGGCGTTTTTCCCATGCGCCCCAAAGCCGGAAAGGAGAAAAATTGCTATGCCTACCCCCCTGATATCCATTGGAATCATTTTTAAAAACGATATCCGCTGCATCGAGCGGTGCCTGAAAGCCCTTCAGCCCCTGCGGGACGCCGTGCCTGCAGAGCTTGTGATTGCGGACACCGGCTCCACCGACGGCAGCCGGGAGGTGGCGGAAAAGTACGCCGATATCCTCATCGACTTCCCCTGGATTGATGATTTTGCCGCCGCCCGCAACTCTGTGCTGAAGCGCTGCTCGGGAAAGTGGTTCATGTTTGTGGATACCGATGAGTACCTGGACGAGGACGTGTCGGAGCTGGTGCGGTTTCTCCGCGGGAGCAAGAAACGGCCTGAAATGGGCGCTACCGTGGTGGTGCGCAATTACGGCAACTATGAATTAGAAGGGGACTATTCGGATTTTGCGGCGGCGCGCATTGTGCGTATGGTTCCCGGCCTGCACTTTGAGGGCGCGATCCACGAGCATCTTGTGATTTCGGCTTCGGAGATCCCGGTGCTCCCGCTGGGTAAAACCATTCTGCACCACGACGGGTATGTGGGGATGCGGCTGAACGACACGGTGGGTAAGGCGAAGCAGGAGCGGAATGTGCGGCTGATCCGCAAGGGGTTGGAGGAGGAACCGGATAACCTGCTGCTGTGTATGCAGCTGCTTGAATCCGGCTCTGCCGAAATGGTGCCGGATTATTTGGGGCATCTGCGCCGGACGGTCGGGCTGGTCAAGGAGAAGGTATCCGGGTGGGAGCGCCTGGGTCCGCCCGTGCTGCGGTTTGCCGTTTATAAGGCGCAGCAGCTGTCGCTCCCGGAGCTGGAGGAATGGCTGGGGCTGGCGGAGGAAATGTTCCCCCATTCCATGTTTACCCGCCTGGATGTGCAGTATGCTGCATTCGCACACATTTGGAACACGAAAAAAGATGCCGAGGAGGCCATCCGTCGGGGCCGGCTCTACCTCCAGGCGCTGGAGGAATGCCGGAACGGGGCGGACCCGCTGGCGCAGATGATGAGCCCGCTGGAGATGGCCACGCCTTTCTCCGAGTGCAAGGCGAAGATCGCCCTGATCGGCGTATGCTGTAACAGCGGCCACGAGGAGGAGGCCCTTGACCTGGCAAGGGGACTGAACTATTCCCTGCTGAACCACAGCCAAATCGCCGGGCTGATGGGGCATCTCCAGGATATCCACTTTAAGAGCACCCTTGATACGGCCGCTGTCGTCACCGGGATTTGGGAGGAGGTCAACCGGCCGGAGGAGGAACACAAGAACAATATCCAGCGGAAAAGGGCGTTCCTCCAGGTGGCGGGTGGAACCTTCCCAGACAAAAACAGAGAGGCGGAAAAGAGCAACGATAACTTTGTCCGCCATGCGTACACGCTGTATCTCCCCCTGCGGGAGCAGTGCGACCTGGGCCGCGCGGCCGCAGTCATGGATATGGAGACCGTCCCTGAAATGGAGGCGGTATTAAACGAGGTAGAGGACTGGAACGGCTTTTCCATCCATGCCCTGGCCCACGCGCTGGAGTGCGGGGCCCGCTTCCCGCTGCCGGAGAGGCCGCTGAATATAGAGGAGATGAACAGCATTGCGTCCCGGCTTGCCAAAAGGGGCGCGGATTTCTGTACACTGGCTCTGCGTCTTGCAGGCGGCTTCGACGGTGGCCGGTGGCAGGAGCTGATGTGGTCGGAGTCACTGGCGTTGGCGGCCGTGCGTACATATTCTTGGACGGCAAAGGAGCAGAGCGCAGAGCAGGGCATGGCGCTGGCCCGGATGTTCGCAGAAATTGAGGGGAAGGTTCTGCCGCGCTGCTATATGCCGGAGATGTTCGAGGCAGAGCGGATGTTTGCCCTTCCGCCGCTGCATCGCTTTGGTTTTTACTGCGCCCAGGCGTTTGAGGCGCTGGATGCCGGGGACGCGGCGGGCTATGTACGGCTGCTGCGGGAGGGGCTGGCACTCTGTGGGGCCGCAAAGGAGATGGTAGAATTTTTGCTGGACAGTACCCAGGCGTTAAAGAGTCCGTCTGAGGAGTTGAGCGCCCTGGCGGATCAGATTCGGGCGGTCTTGGGCAGGTTCTCCCCGGATGATCCGGCGGTGGCGGCGCTGAAGCAGAGCGAGGCGTATCAGAAGGTGGCGTATCTCATTGAGGGCCTTGAGCCGCCGGTGGCGGGGAGACAGCTGCAGTGAGCATACTAAATGATACCTTGGAGCATAAGCAATTGGGCCGTGCCCAATTGACTGCTTACATTGATGAATATGAGTTGATCTAGCGCTGACTGTATGATTGATACGGTTAGGGCGGTGGTAGTATTTTTTCTCAGAATGATAAGTCGGCTGAGACGGGGATTTTCAGCGCCCTTTTGGAAAATCATGCCAACCATATGGATCATTGCGCTTTTGGTGGGGCCGGCCGAGATTACGTTTATACGGAGCCAATCTACCAGGGGCAGACTTATACGGAGACAGTCAGGACGGAGGAGCTTGGGTGCTGGTTTGAGGTAAAGGCCGATACTGACATCGATGGCCTGATCTACCTGCCCCAAGTGAATACGCAGAAAGTTTCTCTATGCTGACGTGAGAGAAGATCTATGACCCAGAGCCTGAGGATGATTTTGATGCGATTGAGCTGGATCACATCAAGGAAAATATCAAGTATTGATAATATTGCCCCTCAAGCATATACGGCGCAATGCGCAAGGAGGCGCTATGCAATGAAAACTGTAATTTTAGCTGGTGGCCTGGGTACCCGCATCAGCGAAGAAAGCCATTTGAAGCCCAAGCCTATGATTACCATTGGCGACCAACCCATTTTGTGGCACATTATGAAATACTATTCCAGTTTTGGTTTTAACGATTTTATTATCTGCTGTGGTTATAAGGGGCATATCATCAAGGAGTATTTTGCGGATTATTACCTATACCGCTCCGATGTGACCTTTGATTTCTCTGACGAAAACCGCATGACGGTCCATTCCAACATTGCCGAGCCCTGGAGAGTAACACTGGTGGACACGGGACTGAATACCCAGACTGGTGCCCGGGTGAAACGGGTACAGAAGTATCTTGGAGAGGAAACCTTTATGCTCACCTACGGCGATGGGGTGAGCAATGTGGATCTAAATGAACTGCTAAAGCAGCATAAAGAGTCGGGAAAGACCGTTACACTCACCGGAATTCAGCCGGGAGGACGATTTGGTGTGCTGGATCTGGAAGGGCAGACCGTCACCGGCTTTCGAGAGAAGGCAAAGGAGGATGGCGGTTGGATCAATGGCGGCTTCATGGTGATGGAGCATGGAGTGTTTGAGTATCTCAGCGTGGATGAACGCTGTGTGATGGAGCAGGAACCGATGGAAAAAATGGCCCATGACGGCCGGTTGGGCATTTACAAGCATGACGGTTTCTGGCAGTGCATGGACACTCAGCGGGACCGCAGTCAGCTGGAAGCGGTTTGGAATAAAGGAAGCGCGCCATGGGCGCCGTGGCTGAGAGGAGAAGCGGAATGAAAGAGTCAAAGTTGTTGCGGGCAAAAACGTTGGATCTGCGCCTAACCCGCCCGCTGACGGAAGAGCGGCAGGCAAATAGCAAAAAAAATGAGGAGGAGGCGCTTGCAGGGAAGCTGGTCTTGGAATCCATGCCCCGGCGGTTTGTTTTTGAACTAACCAATGCTTGCAATTTGAACTGTAAGATGTGTGGACGGAACTCCGCCCAGTTTCAGCCTACATGGTTCCAGATGGAGTGGCTGAAGTATTTCGAGCCAGTGGCTCCACAGGTGGAGGAGGTTACCTTGATGGGATGGGGGGAGCCCACGGTTCACCCCCATTTCTCAGAGTTTTTGGACTGGGCCCACCGCTTGGGCCTGCGGAAGTATTTCTGCACCAATGGGATGCGTCTGGATAAGCTGTTTGACGACATTTTCCGCACACAGACCGACATTATTGCCGTGAGTATGGACGGAGCCTGCGCCGAGACTAACGAGGAGATCCGCCGGGGTGCGGATTTCCATAAGATATTGAAGAACATATCTGCTATTACGGAGTACAAGGCTGCCCACGGTTTGGAATTTCCTTACATGAATTTTGTCTTTACTGCCATGGATCAGAACCTAGGCGAGCTGCCGGAGCTGGTGCGGCTGGCTGGAGAGGTGGGATTGGATGAGGTAAAAGCAGTGTACCTCACGGCCTTTGATGAGGGAATGGCTCCTGAGGTGCTCTATGACAAGATGGCCCGAACCCAGGAGGTGTTCCAGGCGGCGGTGGAGATAGGGCGGAAGTGTGGCGTGTCGCTGAAGCTGCCCCACTTGGTTGGAGACGACCCTGCCGGGGAGCAGTGCCATAAGACCTGCTATACCGCATGGCGAGACTTTTTCCTGGGGTCGGATGGCTTTGTGCGGCCGTGCATGTCCACTGCGGAGAAGCTGTTCACCTTCCAGAAGTATGAGAGCTTTTTGGAGATGTGGAACTCGGAGGAGTACCGTCAGCACCGTGAACGGGTCAACGGAGTGCAGATGGCGCAGTCCTGTCGGAACTGCTATCAGTCTTCCTATGCCAATTGGAATAAAAAAGAGTCGTTTTTGCAGATTGGAAAGCAGTTTTCCCCGGAGTGGCAAAACTAATTAGGTGGATAGGGGGCAGTTCCTGTGATTCAAAACATAACGGTCAATCCGCCGGAGGGAATAAAACGTTATACTAACGTCACCATTTCAGCCGGCGGGAACCCGCTGGATGGATTTCCATTGCTGTCTATTGATCGGGACAGCTATATTGTACAGGCTGAAATTCACTCTGGAATCAACATGAGTCCTGAAGTGGGATGCCACTGTATCGCGATTGGAAAGGGGACCTCTGTTGCGGACGGCGTTTTGCTGATAATTGATTTGGATCACGATTTTAATTCGGTTGTGCAGGGCGATTTGAAATCTTTGGGTGGGCTGATGGGAGGCAGAACCCGTCGGCGCGGCTCAATCATCATGCAAAATGATGTTTGGGTGGCTACGGATGCAACCATCATGCCCGGCGTAACGCTCCACAATGGATGTATTGTCGCGGCAAAGGCGGTTGTGACAAAAGATGTTCCGCCCTATGCGGTTGTTGGAGGAAATCCGGCCCGAGTTTTGCGCTATCGCTTCGACAAGGATATCATTGACGCACTGCAAAAAATCGCGTGGTGGGATTGGGACGAAGGGATACAGCGGCAACGCAAAAAGGATTTTTATCTGCCCGTAGAAGCGTTTGTCGAAAAATATCTTCCGCAGGCGGAAGATATTAGAGCCACACCCCGAGAGGGGCATGGCTCTAATATCTTGTTGTTTCCCATTGACGTGGGGGAACCGTTTCCACTCTATCCCAAGGTGCTGGAGGAGTATTTTTCCAAAGACCGGCCAAATGTGGAACTTTTAATCTATATTCCTGAACAGCTCTCAACAGAGGGGAATATTCGTGCGGTCAGCGCTATTCTGGAAAAATATGAGGCGAGGGACAGCTGCGTCACATTTCAGGTAGGGGTTACATTGGATGAACACATTCTGATGCAAGGGGCGGATTATTATATTGCAACGCGCAGTGAGGACACTGTTCGCCGCTCTTGCCTAGCTGATCGGTATGGAACAAAGGTGCTGTATGGAACAGATTTGCCGCTGTTTCCAGAGAATCTGCAATAGCGGCGGTGCTCGACAAAAAGCGAGTATTCCGCAGGCTGTAAAATATAAGAAGCTGTACCAATAGCCGAAGCATTCAGATTCGCGAGTCAAAATTGCCGCTGGCAAGGCGAAAAATCGCGGGAATACTTTGTGTATTTCAAGATTTTTCAACGCGGCCGGCGGCAATTTTGGCCGCAAAGCCGGGTGCTGAGGCTATTGGTACGGCTTCTAAGATCAGGAGAATGACGGATGGAACAAAACACGGGAGAGATGCTGATTTCGCAGATATTTGAGCTCTTTGAAACAGGGGAAGAGGCGATCAATTTTTTAAGCAGACATGAGATGGCGGAAAACCGATACCTTCTGGAGGATCTGCATACGCTGTGCGCAGCTATCGCATCTGCTGTTGAGCAGCTGACACCTCAAATCACGCTGAAAAACAAACTCAAGGAGATTGGCCTAAATGCGCCGCTGAGTGTTGGGCGGGTTTCAGCTCTGCTGGATAAAGGGAATGCGGAGGAAGCGCGGGTGCAGTTCACCTGCACCTTTGTTCCGCTATTTCTGTTTTGGAGGCGTTATGCGGAGTTTTTTCTGATCCGCGCGGTAGATGAGGAGGCGCTGAAGGACTGGCATGTTCAAGAGTGGGACCGTATCCGGCAGATTCGAGAACTGCCGAAGCGGGAGGAGACTCAGGAATACCGATACGATTTTTCTGTCGTCGTGCTGTTTTACGGCAATCAGAGGATGACTAAGGAGTGCTTGGACGCCATTGAGGCCCATACAAAAGGCCACAGTTATGAACTGATTACGTTTGACAATGGCAGTGATCCTGAGACCACCGCATGGTGCGAGGGACTGCCGCATGTGAAGAAAATTTACTATCCTCACAATATGGGCTCTTCTGCTGCAGGCAACCTGATCTTCACAATGGCGCCTTATTACATAGAGGGGAAATACCTTTTGTACGTCAGTAATGATGTGATCTCCACGCCTAGGTTCGATGAGATCCTTTGGCGGTGCATGGAGAGCGATCCCCGCATTGCCATAGCGGTGCCCGTGTGCAATTCGGCAAGTAATTTTCAAGCGATTTCCGTACCCTACGCGAACAATGATCTTATAGGGATGACTTCCTTTGCCGAGGGTTATAACCACTGCAATCCAAGAAAATGGGAGGACCGGACACGGCTGTTCCAGATCATGGCATGTTACCGCCCTCAGGTTTTGCGGCAAATGCGTTTGGCGTTTGATCCTATGTTTTGCTATGATATGTTTGCCGATGACGATCACAGCACAGTGCTGCGCCGCATGGGCTACCGACAGGTGCTCTGTAAGGATGTGTTTGTTCACCACTATGGCTCCGCAACCATCGGGGCGGGCCAGTTCCAGGTGATGGATCTGGGACGGGACCAATTCCGTCAGAAGTATGGTGTGGATGGTTGGGCCTCGCTGGGCATGGATCTTTGCGCGGCGTTGAGTAATTTTTCACTATCCTTTTCGGGCCCTGTGCGGATCTTGGCGCTGAACCCGATGTTTGGCGAGAGTGTGCTTGCGCTGGCCAACCGCTTGAGGGCTTGTGGGGGCAGTGAGGTAACGGTGGACGCCCTGACCGAGGAGAAAGGGTATCTGGACGATGCGCAAGGACTGTTCCGCCGTGGCGGCCTGTTGCAGGAGAAAGACCAGGTGCTGGAAGGGCAGTATGATCTCGCTATTGTGGGGTGTAATCTTGGACGGTGCATCGATCTGCGGAGTGTGCTCCAGACGGCGGCCAGCAGATTGAAGGCTGGAGGACTGCTTATTGTCCAGAGTGAAAACTTTTACAGCGTATCCAATTTGAGTGCGGCACTGTCAGGAAAGCCGCCGGAGGAGGGGATATTCCTTCGTGACCCGGAGGAAAATCTCAGCCTGCGCATTGTCAACGACGGCGTGCTGAGCGCGGAGCTTTCACAAAATGGAATGGTGTTGGAGAGATCAATTTACCTAAACAATGAGTCGTGGGGAACAACTGCTGAGGGGCTGGCGGCTGCTTTGGGGCTTCAGAATTGCGGCGAGGCGAAGAGCCTACTGCAATCCTTGGGCAAATTCAGCATATGGAGAAGGAAAAGCTGAGGAAACGGGGGAAAACGGGTGCTGTCTGACGAAGAGTTTTACCAGGGCAGGCGGGTGCTGGTGACCGGCCACTCGGGATTCAAGGGGGCGTGGCTGTGCTGGCTACTGTCCGCCATGGGGGCGGAGGCCTATGGCTATGCCCTCCCGCCCCGATCCAGGTGTTTGTATGAAACCGCCCGTCCGCCGGTGGCGGATGAGATATTTGCGGATGTTCGGGATCATGCCGGGGTAGAGCGGGCTCTAGCAGAATTTCGGCCGGACATGATTATCCATCTGGCGGCCCACGCGTATTTAGATGGCTCCTACGAGGATCCGGCGGATATTTTTGAAATTAACGTGATGGGAACGGTAGGGATTTTAGAAGCGGTTCGCCGCAGTAAACGCCGTGTTCCCATTGTGGTGGTCACCAGCGACAAGTGTTATGCCCAGGAACTGAAGGGCAAGCCCTGTCAGGAGACCGATCCTTTCGGAGCGGCGGAGGCATATTCCACCAGCAAGGCATGTCAGGATCTGGCAGCGCAGTGTTACCGAATTTCCTTCCCAGATATGCCCATAGCCACTGCCCGGGCAAGCAACACCATTGGAGGAGGAGATTTCAACAAAACCCGGCTTATCCCCCATCTACTGGACTGTTTCTCCTCTGGCCGCCCTGCAAAACTGCGAAATCCCAGCTTTGTCCGCCCCTGGCAGTATGTGCTGGACGTACTCTGGGGATACCTGACGCTGGGCAAGGTGCTGTCTGAAGGCGGGGTGACGGGGGATACGTCCTTTAACTTCGGCCCCGCCCCCGATGGGTTCCAGACAGTGGGGAGAGTGGCGGAACTGCTGGCATCCCATTTTCCCGGTGCGAGGTATGAGCTGGGGACAGAGGGGTGCACCGGCGAGACACAGCTGCTTCGATTGGACAGCGGAAAAGCTTGGGAATGTTTGGGGTGGCAGCCCCAGTATACGTTGGAGGAGACATTGGCCCAGGCCGCTGCGTTTCAAAGGGGACTGGGTTATGCCTCCCCGGCGCAGTTGTGCCGGGAGCAGGTAGAACAATACAGAAGCCGCCTTCAGGGGACGCAGGGATGAGGGCTTTGATTGTGGGTGCGGGTTGCTGTGGCGCGTCTGCCGCCCGCCGTCTGGCGGAGTACGGCTGGCAGGTGAGCGTTATAGACCGGCGGGATCATGTGGGTGGCAACGCATATGACCGGCGGGACAAGAACGGCATTCTATATCATGTGTATGGTCCCCACATCTTTTTTACTGGGCAGGACCGGGTGTGGGAGTTTCTGGCACCCTTTGCCCGGTGGACGCCCTTTCGGTGTGCGCTGCGGGTGTGGATTGAAGGGGACAGCCACCCCATGCCCTTTCAGCCGGAGACGCTGCGGCGCCTGATGCCGGAGGATGGAGAGTCAGTACGATTTGCCTTAGGCCGGGAATTTGCAGGCCGGGAGCAAGTTACTGTACTGGAGTTGATGAACGCTAGTGATCCGCTGCTCAGGCGGGCCGGTCGGCGGCTGTACGAGTGTGACTGCGCTCCCTATAATCAGAAACAGTGGGGGCTGCGCCCGGAGGAGCTGTCGCCGGAGGTGACCGCCCGGGCCCCGGTCTATCTGGAGGATCGAGAGGAGTTCCGCCCGGAGCGTTTTCAGTTCATGCCGGAAGATGGTTTTACCGCATTGTTCCAATCTGTTTTGGATCATCCCGCCATTGAGGTGTTGACCGGCAGGGATGCTTCGGAGCTGCTGGATGTTTCAGCAGGGCAAATTATTTGGAAAAGCGGGCGAGCGTGGAACGCCGTTCTCTATACCGGGCGACTGGATGAGCTGTTTTCCTGGCGGAGGGGAGAGCTTCCCTATCGCACACTGAGATTTGATATGGAATACTGCGCCGTTGAAGAGGGACTGCCCTGCCTGGCTATGTACTACCCGGAGCAGGATATTCCGTGGACCCGGCGAACGGACTACCGCCATCTGCCGGGCAATCCACCGCGGATGGACAGGACTTTGCTGGTGGGAGAGAAGCCCGGACCCATGGAGGGGGCAAAGGACGAGCCATACTATGTGGTACTGACAGAGCAGTCCAAGGCACGCCATCAAAGCTACCGGGAGTTGCTGGAACAGGTTCCCCATCTCTATGCGGCAGGGCGGCTGGCGGACTTTCGATATTACAATATGGACGAGGCGGTGGGCCGCGGGCTGGATATGGCGGAGGAAATCCACCGCAGAGAGGGGAGGACATCGTGATGATCGGCGATCCGAAAGAATTTGCCCGGGCGGTACGGATGCACGTGGCAAAGACGCTGATGCGTACCCGGGATTCACATATTGGAGGCGGCTACTCATCGGCGGATATTCTGGCGGTGCTGTACACCAAAATTTTGGGACTGACGCCGGAAAACCTAGACGACCCGAATCGCAACGTGTTTTTGCTGAGTAAGGGGCACATTGCAGCCACCTTTTACACTACGCTGGCCTATGCGGGGCTGATCCCAATGGAGGATCTGGAGCTCCATGTGGTGGACGGAGAAAACTACGCGGGGCACACCCGTAAATTTGTGGTTCCCGGAGTGGAGATGTCTGCGGGCTCTCTGGGGCACGGGGCCAATGTGGGTACGGGCATTGCCTACGCTAAGAAGCTCCAGGGACAGGGTGGCCGGGTTTTTGTGCTGATGGGGGACGGGGAGTGCAATGAGGGCAGTGTCTGGGAGGCGGCCATGTTCGCTGCCCGGTTCTCGCTGAACAACCTGGTGATGATTGTGGACCGCAATCGCTTACAGTCTTATGGAAGCGATCAAGAGGTGCTGAACATGGGGGACATGGCGGAAAAGTTCCGGGCCTTCGGCTGCAACGCTGTGGAGGTGGACGGACACGACCATGCTGCACTGGAGGCGCTGCTTTCCCATTCGGGACTGGACGGATCGGTCCAGCCCACTGTGGTGATCGCGAATACGGTAAAGGGCAAGGGCGTATCGTTTATGGAAAACCGCTTGGAATGGCATTTCAAGTCGCCCAATGAGGAGCAGCTTGCACAGGCGTTGGAGGAGTTGAGCCAATGAGGAGTACATTTGTTCAGACCATATCCCGCCTGGCCCGGGAGGATCCAAAGGTTATGCTGGTGATCGGGGACACTGGTTTTTCTGTGATGGAGCCCTTTGAGGCGGAGTTCGGCCCGCGTTTTGTGAATGTGGGCATTGCGGAGCAGAGTTTTGTATCTTTTGCCGCAGGGTTAGCTGCGGCAGGAATGAAGCCCTTCGCCTATAATGTGGTGTCCTTTATGACGCTGCGCAGTGCGGAGCAGATCATGTTGGATGTGTGCTACCAGGAGAACCCGGTGATCTTAGTTGGGGTGGGGGGCGGTTTTGCCTACGGCAGTGCTGGACCAACCCATCATGCCCTTCAGGACATTGCCATGATGCGGACATTTCCCAACATGGATGTATACTGTCCCGCTGATCCGGCGGAGATGGAGGCGGTGATGATGACTGCCTACCGCCGGCAGCTCCCAGCTTATATTCGGATTGGGAGAAGTGTGGATGCACCGATTCATCAGGGCACGGTGGACGCGCCGGTAGAAAAAGCGATTTCCCTGGCACAGGGGAGGGATATTGCGATTTTGGCCTGCGGAACTATTCTGCGGGAGGCGGTGCAGGTAACGTCGCTTCTGGAAGAGCAGGGGTGCTCGGTGACGCTGTACAGTGTGCCTCGGGTGCAGCCGCTGGATGAGGAGACGGTCTTGGCCTGCGCTGTCGGGCACCGGGCAGTGTTCACCATGGAGGAGCATGGGATAACTGGCGGGCTGGGCAGCGCCGTGGCTGAGTTGCTGGCGGAACGGGGAGAGCGTCCGGCAGTATTCCATCGGTATGGTGTACCTGACTCCTTCGCCATGGTGACAGGTTCTCGGGAGTATCAGTTGGATTATTTCGGCCTGTCCCCCCAAAAGGTGGCAGCGAATATGTGGAGGCGGTGGAGTGACGGGAAATGAACGGTGTGATTGGAGAAATTTTTGATCGGTTTGAGCGGGAGCGTCCTCGGCTGGAACAGACGGTGGATGAGCTGAAACTGGCCCTGAGCCGTTATGAAGGTGTGGTGCTTTACGGTGCGGGAAGCAGTGGGATTGCCCTGCTGCTGGCTCTGCGGCGTGCGGACATTGAACCGCTGTGCTTTGCCGATGGAGCGCTGGAAAAGTGGGGCACGATATGTATGGGGCTGGAAGTGGTGCCGCCCCAGGCGCTGACGGAGCGTTTTGGTGCTAATATTTTGGTATTTGTCTGTATCAATACTGATGGACATGCCTACTGCCGCAGCTTTGACGAGGCGCTGCGAGAGGGGGGGCACAGCGGCGTTCACCGGCGGCTCCACGACTGCGGCTGCGTTAACGTGGTGGATTATATTGCCCTGCGCCGCTGCTTTGCCCTGTTCCGGGGGGACAATACAGGAAATCTGCCATCCTGTCCCGATGTGGACTGCATATGGGAGAACAGGGAGAGGATTGCACGGGTTTACAGGGAACTGGCAGAGGGGCGCTCCCAGGAAATCTATGCCAACATCCTTACCTTTCGGCTGTTTGGCGATGGGCCGGAGATCCCAACTCTGGCCCAGGAGGAGAAGTACTTTCCAAAGGAGCTGTTTACCCCGTCTGCTGGGGAGCATTTTGTGGACTGTGGGGCCTTTGATGGGCAGACACTGCGGGATCTTCTGGCGCTGACTGGAGATAGGATCGGGGCGTATTATGCCATGGAACCTGACCCGGCTAATTATAAGCGTCTGGAATGCTTTGCCGAGCAGCTGCCGGGCGCGCTGAGGGAGAAGCTCACCCTGTCTCCGTGCGCGGCCTGGAACGAGGGGGGAGAGGTTTCGCTTTACGCTCTGCATGGCCCGGGGAGCTTTGCCGTTCCCTATGGAGAGACGCAGGCCGTGGCGGTCACCATCGACAAGCTGCTAGACGGACGGCGGGCTACAGCCATCAAGATGAACATTGAGGGCTCGGAACTGGCGGCGCTGGAGGGGGCACAGGAGACCATTCGCCGCTGGCACCCTAGGCTGTTGATTGCGGGGTACCACAAGACCTGGGACTTCTGGGAAGTGCCGGAGCGAATGCTGGAGGCGGGATATAGGGTCTATTTACGATCCTATATGCACCATTTGTCGTTTGTGTTTTATGGATTGGAATAATGGTGAAGAGATTGCACAGAAAAGAGGAAAGGAATGCTTGTTAATATAAATGGGGTTGTGTCAAAAAATGTGAAGAGTTTGTCCACTTTTTCTTGCACACAGCCAAATCTGCGCGGAGTGAAAGATTTTCCAGCCTTGATCTTAGACCGTTACAGCGGAATTAAAGGGCTGACAATCTGGGCAAGGCTTGGCGAAGAGGTCGGTGTAGCGGGAGGATGCTATTCTGTGTATATTGGGGCCTTTTGCCCTATATCTAATCAGATTATGCTTTTAGTTGATGTGGATCATGATTATGCGTCGGTCTCTATGTCAAACCAGGTGCCTGACCTGATCCCAGGCTCCAGCAGGAAACGGCGCAAGGGATCTATTATAATCCAGAACGATGTGTGGATTGGGTATGGAGTTACCATCATGGGCGGGGTTATGATCCATAACGGTGCGGTGATTGCGGCAAACTCCACTGTGACGAGGGATGTGCCTCCATATGCCATCGTGGCCGGGAACCCGGCACGTGTGATCAAATATCGGTTTGACCCGGAGACGATTGAGCGGCTGCAAAGAATTCAGTGGTGGTACTGGGATGAGGAGACTATAAAGATGCGGAGCGAATGGTTTACCCGCCCACCGGAGGAATTTGCAAAGCAATTTGATGTGTCCGCGGAGGGGGGGGCATATGTCCACACATCAAAGGCTTGATGATGCACATCTTGAGGGGACTGCGCGGAACCACCTTTATTTGGCATTCTCAGATTTAGACAGTCCATACAGCATTTTGCAAAAGGTAGTGGAATCGTTTGCCCTGAGCCACTCGGAGGAAGACTGCCTGATCGTTTCTGTGCCGAAGGATGGCACGGAAGAACAGAAAACACAGGCCATTTACGAGTTTGCTGAGAGGATAGACGCCGATTGTGGCCTTTATGTGCGATGCACTGAGCACGAAGAAATCCCGGCATTGATCTCAACCTGCGGTACGTTGATTACGAGCAGGGTGTCGGAGTTGGTTCGGTATACCTGCATTGCGGATCTTGCACATACAAATGTGGTATCAGGGGTGGATATTCCGATTTTTTGATTATTGACAGTAGGAGGAAGACTTAAAATGTTGAATATTGAATCATTACTCGGCCAAATTCCGAAGGAGCTTGCAGACCGCAAAAAAAAGAAGCGGGAGATGCAGAAGCTATTTCAAACATATGGGCAGGAGCTTGTTGTATATGGGCACGGAAATTTGGGAATTGAGCTGGAGAAGGGGCTTGAAAATGCGGATTGGCCCGTTCGATGTTTTTTAGATGCGAAAAAGCCGACTGATTTATCACAAAAAAACATAAATTTAAAGGATGCAAAACAATATTTGAGTGAAAATGCGATTATTATTGTGGCTCTATATGATATTTTTTCCGAATATCCATCCATCCAGCGCAATTTGAAAGAGAAGGGCTTCCAGAATATCTTTAGTATACTTGACCTATGTGTTTTATGCGGTTCCACAAGATCGGGTGCGTTCTAAATGAACCAGTTAGAATTATCCCAGGATTTTGAGCGTATTTCGGCATGTGCGCTTCCATGGGATCATTTGAAAGGCAAGCGGATATTCATAACAGGCGCAACCGGCTTTACTTGCGGATATTTGGCAAGAGCCCTGTGCTGGCTGAACGGTCAACTGTCATTAGGATTGAGTCTGGGACTTTTCCACCGCGCTGGCACCCCAGGCTGATGATCGCGGGGTATCACAAGACCTGGGATTTCTGGGAGGTGCCGGAGCGAATGCTGGAGGCGGGATATAGGGTCTATTTACGATCCTATATGCACTATTTGTCGTTTGTGTTTTATGGAAATTAAATGAGGAGGTTCATGGATGAATGTGCCAAATTACAGTCGGACACACCGGGTATGCCCGATATGCGGCTGCACCCGTGCTGAATTTGTGTATCATTATCAGGATGAAATGATTTTGTTCAATAAGCTTCCACAGGAATTTGACATTGTTTCATGCACTGCCTGCGGATTTGTATATTCTGATATTGCCACATCGCAAAGCATATATGATGAGTATTATTCTGAATGCTCTGTATATGACAATTTGGGGGTTACATATGGAACAGTGACGGATGATCATTCCGGCGATGTCTATGCACAGCGGGCAAAGGAAATTTCGTCATTTGCGTCCAGAGATGCCTCAATTTTGGAAATTGGCTCCGCGAACGGACTCCTGCTGGAGGAATTGAAAAAGCTGGGCTTTGAGAACTTGAGTGCTTTGGATTTGAGTAAAGAATCGCTGGACAACTTAGCTCAAAGGGGATTTCGGACACACTTAGGAGGGATTTTTTCCAGTGCCATATCAGACCAAATCCACAAGCCATTAACGGAGCAATTTGACTGCGTCTGCCTCACCCAAGTGATGGAGCACATCTATGATGTTCAGGGGGCAATGCGGAATATGAGCCAGATGTTGAAGCCGGGAGGACATCTATACATTGAAGTGCCTGATGCCGGACGATTCCAGGACTTCAGCGATTATCCCATCTGTCTGTTTAATTATGAGCATATCGGGTATTTTGATGAGGCATCAATGCGCAATCTGGCAAGTACAAATGGCCTGCGGATTGTGAATATCATTCATAAAAATATCCATTTCAGCACGGAACAGGATGTGTATCCTTGTGTGGTGGGCGTGTTTCAAAAGCCGAGCCTTGCGCGAAGCGGCTGTGGCCTTACTCTCAAGAAATACGCATCAGAGTTTGAAGCAAACCTGAGCCGCTATGAGAATATCATTCCGCCCCAAGAAGAAGTCGCTATATGGGGCATGGGCAATTTTGCGCGGCAACTGCTTAAGGAAGTCGGAGGACGGTGGAATATCAAATACCTATAGCAATCTTCAAAAAAACTAACAATAAGCGGAAGCGGCAAACCAATGCCGG
>ERZ777306.3280-NODE-3280-length-17373-cov-5.675713_pt1 | contig 17373 bp, 10 predicted proteins | sample MGYA00374966_ERZ777306 | MGnify/ENA primary metagenome ERZ777306 (study PRJEB29329, sample SAMN06343882) | mouse gut metagenome | isolation source: Mouse cecum | place: Austria: Vienna | collected 2014-11-15 ...
AGGTCTTACTCCGAAATACTGATTTAAGTCATTTCGGAAATCCCATTTGTAGAACTTTACATCGCTTATGTCGTCAAAGAACCAAATTACATAGATTTCTTCCCAAACAAACGCAAGATAATCTTTTTTGCCATACTCCTCACAATTTTGAAGTACCCATACATTATCTCCTGGCAAAGTAAAGTTTCTCCCCATTGTTACATTTTGTGCATCCGCTGGGGGATTGGGAATGTCAATTCTTGGCAGAGAACCGGCATGGTCGTAAAAACGCGGGTCATTGTATCGATACCAGAAAACATCAAAACTCGAAACATAGGTATAAGTAAACTTATATGGACCAGAGGCTATATATAGTTCATTCTTTATACTCTTGATTTCAAACGTATTCTTATCATATGTATATGAGGTAAATTTGGGACAGCAGCCAAAGCGAGCTCCGAAACCGCTTGCATAATCATCTCCCCATACATCCCACAGGACAAATTCCTTATCACTTATGTCCTCATCAAAAAAGAAAATGATAAGTTCTTCTCCTGATACATACGCAAGATAGTCGCAGGTGCCATACCTTTCATGACTCGTAATAAAATCATAGTATCTGCCCGGCATCCGAAACGTTCTGCCATAGTTCGTACTTACAACGTCCTCTGACGTAGTAGTTGCAGTAGCATTTACTACGTTTTCTTCGGCGGGAGTAGTTACATTTTCCGCCTCATCTTCTACACTTTCTACAGGTTCGGTTGTGGTTTCTACAACCTCTTCGGCAGGCAGTTTGTCCTCTGTAACTTCATCCGTTACAGCTTCTTCTTCATCGCCCACGGGTGCCATTTCCACGTTTTCAGTGGTAGTCGTCGTTGCTTCCTCTTCTTCGGTTGCGAAGGCAGCTGTCGGCAGAACACCGACCAGCAAAACGATAGCCAGAATAAGGCTTATCATCCGCTTACTAAGATTAGTTTTCATTTTGATACTCCTTTTAATAATTAGTTTAATTAGATTAAATTCAAGCTTACATTATCGCCTCCCTTTTTTCTAATGTTTTGCATAATACATCCTTCAAAATCGCAATGGCAACATAGAAGTGTATTATGAGCATGAAGTTTAATTAGATTACCCCATGTACGCAGAATTTTAGGTTTTTCTGCTTTTTACAAAACCTCCTTCTTCAAGGATTTTACTGCTAATTTATTTTTTTTGTCAAATTGCTTGAGTTCTTAAACGCTATTCTTGTTTGTTAAAAAATTCCTGTTTCTGCACATAAAAAGAAGGAGTATTTTCTACTCCTTCTTTCTTTTTACTCTTCTACACCTTCTGGTGTTTCGGTTTCTTCTACTGGATTTTGTGCTTCTTCCGCATTTTCTGTTGCTACCTCATCATAGTCTGTACTAATGCGAGTATTCTTGTATGGGTTTACTCCGGTTCCTGCTGGGATTAACTTACCAATGATAACATTTTCTTTTAATCCTACTAACTCGTCTACTTTACCTTTGATTGCTGCTTCTGTTAATACTCTTGTTGTTTCTTGGAAAGATGCAGCAGATAAGAAACTGTCTGTTGCAAGTGATGCTTTGGTAATACCAAGTAGCACTTGTTTTGCAGTTGCTGGGCGTTTGCCCTCTGCTTCCATTTCCTTGTTCTTTACTTCTAGTTCGTAAACATCGATTAAAGAACCTGGGAATAGATCGGTATCTCCATTGTCTTCCACACGAACTTTCTTAAGCATTTGTCTTGCAATAACTTCAATGTGTTTATCGTTAATATCAACACCTTGGTTACGATATACTTTTTGTACCTCTTGTACAAGGTATTCAAATACACCTTTTGCACCTTTAATGATAAGAATTTCGTTTGGATTGATAGAACCTTCGGTTAATGGATCGCCTGCTTCCACTTCTTGATCTTCTTTTACGGCAATCTTTGCACCGAATGGGATTAGATAGGTTTTGCTATTATCTTTTGAGGTTACCGTAATTTCTTTTCTGTTTTTGTTGTCTGCTATTTTTACTTTACCATCAATTTCAGAAATGATAGCAAGACCCTTTGGTTTTCTCGCTTCAAATAACTCTTCTACACGAGGAAGACCTTGTGTAATATCTGCTACACCAGCAACACCACCAGAGTGGATGGTTCTCATGGTAAGCTGTGTACCTGGCTCACCAATGGATTGTGCGGCAATAATACCAACAGCTTCACCAATGTTTGCTTCTTCACGTCCTGCAAGTGCCATTCCATAACATTTGCTACATACACCATGTTTGGTATGACAGCCATAAACAGAACGAACTTCTACTTTCTTAATTCCGGCTGCAACAATCTTGTCTGCGATTGCTTCGGTAATTAAGGTATCCGTTGTAGCAAGCACTTCCTTGGTTTCTGGATGGATAATATCGTGTAGTGGATATCTTCCAAGTAGTCTCTCAGATAATTTTTCGATGGTTTGGTTTCCATCCATAATATCTGTTAATTCAACACCTTCTGTGGTTCCACAGTCATGTTCTCTTACAATAATGTCTTGCGATACATCAACAAGTCTTCTGGTTAGGTAACCAGAGTCTGCTGTACGAAGTGCTGTATCGGCAAGTCCTTTTCTAGCACCATGGGCAGAGATAAAGTATTCAAGTGGGTCAAGTCCCTCACGGAAACAGGACTTGATTGGAATTTCAACTGTTTTACCAGTTGTAGATGCCATCATTCCACGCATACCTGCAATTTGTCTTAACTGGTTAATGTTACCTCTGGCTCCAGATTGGCTCATCATAAATACTGGGTTTAGGTCTTCTTTTTCAAAGTTTTCCTTCATTTTAGCGGTTACATCATCTGTTGCTTTTTCCCAAATTTTAATAACGGAGTTATATCTCTCGTTTTCAGTAATTAAACCTCTTTTGTATTGTTTTAAGACATTGGCTACTTCTTCGTCTGCTTTTGCTAAGATAGTTTTCTTTTCTTCTGGTACTTTTACATCATCTACGGATACTGTAATACCACCAGTTGTTGAATATTTGAAACCAGTTGCTTTGATATAGTCTAGTAATTCTGCTGTTTTGCTTAAACCATGAATATTGATACATTTTCCAATGATTTTTCCAATATTCTTTTTCGTAATGGCAAAGTTTACTTCATAATCTAATTCATGTTCTGGGTCGGTACGGTCTACAAAGCCTAAATCTTGTGGAATTCCGCTATTGTAGATAATTCTACCAACGGTTGTTTCAATGGTTTTTTGACGGATATCACCATTTTCTAGTTCTTTGGTAATACGTACTTTAATTTTTGCATGTAATCCCAAAGAGTGGTTTTCGTAAGCAATAATTGCTTCTTCTGGAGAAGCAAAGTAATTTCCGTCTCCCTGTTCATTTGGAACATCCATGGTTAGGTAGTAACTTCCTAAAATCATATCTTGGGTTGGTACCGTTACTGGCTTACCATCTTGTGGTTTTAATAGGTTGTTTGCAGATAGCATTAAAAATCTTGCTTCTGCTTGTGCTTCTGGAGATAGTGGTACGTGAATTGCCATTTGGTCTCCATCGAAGTCTGCGTTAAATGCTGTACAAACTAATGGATGTAGTTTGATGGCTCTTCCTTCTACTAGAACTGGCTCAAATGCTTGAATACCAAGTCTATGTAGTGTTGGTGCACGATTTAACATTACTGGATGGTCTTGGATAACGTCTTCTAGGATATCCCATACTTCTGGGCGTAATCTTTCTACCATTCTTTTTGCGTTTTTAATGTTATGTGCGATTCCTCTACCAACAAGTTCCTTCATAACAAATGGTTTGAATAATTCAACTGCCATTTCTTTTGGAAGTCCACATTGATAGATTTTTAGTTCTGGCCCTACGACAATAACCGAACGACCAGAGTAGTCAACTCTTTTTCCAAGTAGGTTTTGACGAAAACGTCCTTGTTTTCCTTTTAGCATATCGGATAAGGATTTTAGGGCACGATTTCCGGCTCCTGTTACTGGTCTTCCACGTCTTCCGTTATCGATTAGGGCATCAACAGACTCTTGTAACATTCTTTTTTCGTTACGTACAATAATCTCTGGCGCTCCTAATTCTAGTAGTCTTTTTAGACGGTTGTTACGGTTAATAACACGACGATATAAGTCATTTAAGTCTGAGGTTGCAAACCTTCCACCATCTAGTTGTACCATTGGTCGAATTTCTGGTGGAATAACTGGAATAACATTCATAACCATCCATTCTGGGCGGTTATCTGAAAGTTTGAAAGACTCAACCGTGTCTAAACGTTTTACCAATTTTGCTTTCTTTTGCTCGCTTGCATGGTCTAATTCTTTCTTTAGACTTGTTGCTAATTTATCTAAGTCAATCTCTTCTAATAGTTTACGGATTGCTTCTGCACCCATTTCTGCTTTGAAAGATCCTTTTCCGAATTTTTCAACTGCTTCATGGTATTCCTTTTCGGTTAATACTTGTGCTTTAGCAAGTGTTGTTGTTCCTTTATCTACAACAATGTAAGATGCAAAGTAAATAACTTTTTCCAAACTTCTTGGTGAGATGTCTAACATTAAAGCAATACGAGAAGGGATTCCTTTGAAATACCAAATGTGTGCAACTGGTGCAGCAAGTTCGATATGACCCATTCTTTCTCTTCTCACTTTTGCTTTGGTTACTTCTACTCCACAACGGTCACAAACAATTCCTTTGTAACGTACTCTTTTATATTTACCACAATGACATTCCCAATCTTTGGTTGGTCCAAAAATTCTCTCACAGAATAATCCATCTTTTTCTGGTTTTAATGTACGGTAGTTAATGGTTTCTGGTTTTTTAACTTCTCCCTTTGACCATTCTCTAATTTTTTCATCGGATGCGAGTCCAATCTTGATTTTATCAAAGATTTCTAATTCGTCCACGAATTTAGCCCCCTTAAAGATAATTTGGTAAGGCATTTGCAGAGAAGCAGAATTTACCACTGCTCGAGCATACTTTTGTTGTCATCTGCCCCTGCCAAAATACTCCTTTATTCAGTTTATTCTTCGTCTAATAAATCGTCTTGACCTAGGTCCTCAATGTCCAATTCGTCATCTAGGTCTGGGAAAATGGTATCGTCCTCCTCGTCCTCTAATTCAGACTCTTCCATATATCCTTCTGCTGCAAGTTCTTCTTCGTCTAAAACTGCTTCTTCTTGTAATTTTTTCTCATTTTCCATGTTGAAGTCAATTCCGTCGTCAATGTTTTCTTTGAGTTCTAGTTCTTTATTGTCTTCGGAATATAATCTAATGTCTAATCCTAATGATTGTAGTTCTTTGATAAGTACCTTGAAGCTTTCTGGTACACCAGGTTCTGGTACATTCTCACCTTTTACGATTGCTTCATAGGTTTTTACTCTTCCTACAACATCGTCAGATTTAATGGTTAGCATTTCTTGTAAGGTATAAGCTGCACCATAAGCTTCGAGTGCCCATACTTCCATTTCTCCAAAACGTTGTCCACCAAATTGTGCTTTACCTCCAAGTGGTTGTTGCGTTACTAAAGAGTATGGTCCAGTTGAACGAGCATGGATTTTGTCGTCTACTAAGTGGTGTAGTTTTAACATATACATAACTCCAACCGTGATTGGCTTATCAAATGGATCTCCGGTTCTTCCGTCATATAGTGTAGTTTTTCCGTCTTTTGAAATACCAGCTTTTTCTAGTAATTCTTCAATTTCAGATGCTTTTGCACCGTCAAATACTGGTGTTGCTACATGCCAACCAAGTGCACGTGCTGCCATTCCTAAGTGTACTTCGAGTACTTGCCCTAGGTTCATACGAGAAGGTACACCAAGTGGGTTTAATACAATATCCACTGGAGTTCCATCTGGCATAAATGGCATATCTTCTTCTGGTAGAATTCGAGAGATAACACCTTTGTTACCATGTCTACCAGACATTTTATCTCCAACTGAAATTTTTCTCTTGGTTGCAATATAGCAACGGATAATTTGGTTCACACCAGGTCCTAATTCGTCTGAATTGTCTCTGGTAAAGATTTTAACATCTACAATCGTTCCCGCTTCTCCATGTGGTACACGAAGAGAGGTATCTCTTACTTCTCTTGCTTTTTCTCCAAAGATGGCACGAAGTAATCTTTCCTCTGCCGTTAGTTCGGTTTCTCCTTTTGGAGTTACTTTTCCAACTAAGATATCGCCTGGGCGTACTTCTGCACCAATGCGGACAATACCATTTTCGTCTAGGTCTTTTAATCCGTCATCACCAACATTTGGGATGTCTCTTGTGATTTCTTCTGGTCCAAGTTTGGTATCTCTACATTCACAGTCATATTCTTCGATATGGATGGAGGTATAGACATCTTCTTTGACAAGTCTCTCACTGATTAAAACAGCATCCTCGTAATTGTATCCCTCCCAAGTGGTATAGGCTACAAGTACGTTGCGTCCAAGTGCCATTTCTCCATTTTTGGTAGATGGTCCATCTGCAATGATGTCCCCTACTTTTATTTTTTCGCCTTCTAATACAACTGGTCTTTGATTGATACAAGTTCCACCATTGGTTCTTTTGAATTTTCTTAGGTGGTAAACATCTACTTCTCCTTTTTTGTTACGTACACGAACTTCGTCTGCGGCTACTTTTTCTACCACACCTTCATTGTTAGCAGTAATGGTAATGCCGGAGTCCTTAGCTGCACGGTATTCAATTCCTGTTCCAACAAGTGGAGATTCTGGAATTAGAAGTGGTACAGCTTGACGTTGCATGTTGGATCCCATTAAAGAACGTTTTACGTCATCGTGCTCTAGGAAAGGTATCATAGCTGCTGCAACGGATACAAGTTGTTTTGGCGATACATCTACATAGTCTACTTGTTCACGGTCTACTTCCGTGATTTCCTCTTTATGTCTTACTTTAATTCTATGGTTAACAAATTTCCCATCTTTGTCTAATGGTTCAGATGCTTGGGCAATGATGTATTTATCTTCTAAGTCTGCTGGCATATATTCAATAATATCGGTTACTTTGCCTGTTTCTTTATCTACTTTGCGGTATGGTGTTTCAATAAATCCATATTCGTTAATGGTTGCAAAAGAAGATAGTGCAGAGATAAGTCCAATGTTTGGTCCTTCTGGGGACTCAACTGGGCATAGTCTACCATAGTGGGTATAGTGGATATCTCGAACTTCGAAACCAGCTCTTTCACGAGATAATCCTCCTGGTCCTAAAGCAGATATTCTTCTTTTATGCGTTAATTCAGATAACGGGTTCGTTTGGTCCATGAATTGAGAAAGTTGGGAACTTCCAAAGAATTCACGGATTGCTGATGTAATTGGTTTCGTATTGATAAGCGTTTGTGGTGTTACAATGTCTAAGTCTTGAATGGTCATTCTCTCACGTACTACTCTTTCAAGTCTGGTTAAACCAATACGGAATTGGTTTTGTAATAATTCACCAACACAACGGATACGTCTGTTTCCTAAGTGGTCAATATCGTCAATATTGCCAAGTCCATGGTCTAGGTTGAACACATAACTGATCGATGCAATCATATCTTCGGTAGTAATGTGCTTTGGTACTAGATCTTGTACTCTTTCTTTTAATACTTTCTTTAAGTCTTTTTTATCCGTGGTATCAATAATGGATTTTAATACTTCATAATTTACGTATTCTTTAATATGTAAGTCTTTTAGGTCTACATCTGCTAGGAATTTATAGATGTTTACCGTTCCGTTTCCAATCACACGAACTGGTTTTTCTGCGATTTCTACATCGACAATGTTAATTCCTGTGTTTTGGATTTCTTCTGCTACTTCTTCAGAAATAACAGCTCCTTTTTCTACCAAAATTTCGCCTGTTTCTGGATGTATAATATCCGCATAGGAAATACAGCCTGTGATACGTGTGGCAAGGCTTAGCTTTTGGTTAAATTTGTAACGACCAACTTTTGCTAGATCATATCTTCTTTCATCGAAGAATAAACCGTCAAATAAATTTTTAGCAGCATCTACGGTTGGGAGTTCTCCTGGTCTTAATTTTTTATAGATTTCAATTAAAGCATCATCTTGTGTTTTGATTGGATCTTTTTGAATGGTTGCGGTTAGTTTGGCTTCTTCTCCAAATAGTTCCATCATTTGCTCATCCGTCGTAATTCCAATAGCACGAAGTAATGTCGTTACTGGAATTTTTCTGGTACGGTCAACACGTGCATAAAATACATCATTGGCATCGGTTTCGTACTCAATCCATGCTCCACGAATTGGCATTACGGTTGAGGTATAGATTTTCTTTCCGGTTTTGTCATAGTCAGAAGCATAGTAGCATCCTGGTGAACGTACTAATTGGCTGACAACAACTCTTTCTGCTCCATTGATAATGAAAGTTCCACTTTCGGTCATAAGCGGGAAGTCACCCAAGTAGATTTCTTGCTCCTTAATTTCCCCTGTTTCACGGTTAATTAAGCGTACTTTCACATGAAGTCTTGTGGAGTATGTTGCATCTCTTTCTTTGGCTTCTTCTTGTGTGTACTTTGTTTTTTCTTCCATGTAGTAGTCGATAAATTCAAGAACTAAATTTCCAGAATAGTCTATGATTGGGGAAATATCTTTTAATACTTCTCCAAGCCCTTCTTCTACAAACCAATCATAAGAGTCCTTCTGTACTTTGATTAGATTTGGCATTTCGATTGAATCACCAATTTTTGCAAAAGTTTTACGAGTACATTTCTCGTATTTGACGTCTTTTAACAAATCAATCACCCCTATAAAAATTTAAGCAGAAAAAAAATCTATATGGATGTAAAGAAGTCCTTCTTGTTTTTCCTATCTTGTTACAAAAATTTCGATTTTTCTGCTTTGAAACCGAATTTCCGTAAGAAGATTAAGAACCAATTCCTCTTCTTTATCATTTACATAATGAACACAAAATAGCAACAAAAAAGCAGGTTGGTAAACTTCTCTTTTTTACCAACTACTTTTTTGCTTTTGTTCTTTGATTTAATTTATTTTTCATCACGCGTTTTTTAACCACATTTACCGTCCTTTTCATTGACTTTGTAGTTAAGTTATCTCTTTTTTCTAAAATATGCTTAATTATTATATATCATTATACACTGGCTTGTCAATGATTTTTGCAAGAAAAAATCAGTTTTTGGAAACATTTTTCTTGGCACTTTCGACAAGGTTCTTCTTTCTTTTTAAGAACTTTTTGAGATACGAAAATAGTAATTGTAAAATATTGGTAAATATTGTATCATAGATACTATCCTGACGCGTCAAAGGCTAGTCCTTTCAAAAGGGCGGAAAGGAGGGTTTGCTTTGACCACCAGTGATATTATACCGAACTTAGTTGACAGGCTTATTGCAGAAAAAGAGGAAAACTTTATGCTTCGACTTCAGCAATTACAACAAAGTCAACAAGTTGAAAAGCAAAAACAATCCCAAGACTAATACATAATCGGTAGAGTAGGTCACAGCCTGCTCTATTTTTTTCATAAAAAAAGTATGTGTATTCACAGCTACACATACTTTCTCATTATTATGGTTTGAATATTAGCGATGTTCAACCCTTTTTCTGTTTTTATCTTGTCATATTTCTTTTGCTTTGTCAAATAAAATTACAATTATTGGAATATATTTTATTCTTCTATTTTTTCTTGTTTTTGCTCTGCTCTTGCTGCCATAAAGTGTTCTAACATTAGTTTTGCAAGTGCTATAATTGGAACAGATAAGAACATTCCAATAATACCAAAGTATGCTCCAATGACTGTTACAGCAAAGATGACAAGTAATGGACTAATTTTTAGAGAATCTCCAACAATCTTTGGATTGATAATATTAGCGTCAAGTTGTTGCAAAATGATAATGGTAACAAGCATAGCAATCGCTTGCCCTAGTCCTCCTGTAATTAGTGTAATAATCGCCGCAATTCCAATTCCTACAATAGCTCCTATGTATGGTATCATATTGGATAGACCAATCATAACGCCAAGTAGCACTGCATATTTTACACCTAAAATGGATAATGCTACGGAGGCAATGGATCCCACTAAAATTGCATCTAAAAATTGGCTTCCTACATATTTGAAAAAGATTTCGTTTCCTTTTTCAAAATAGCTATACAATAGGTTATATGTTTTTGGTTTGAAAATAGATTTTCCAAGTCGGCATAAATAGGCAACAATTTCTCCTCTTCCAAGCAAAATATACACGGATACAATGATTGCTACAAAGGAAGAAAAGATACCAGTTACTGCATTGACTGCACCTTTAGCATAAATCACAATATTTTCAAAAGTCGTAAATTGGCTCCAGTCTACTTCTTTGAGTCGTTTTATTACTTCTTGTACAATTGGATTGCTTAAAAATTCGTCTGGCTCTTTTTGGTCTAGTTTTTCAATACTTGCTGTGTAATAGGATTGGAAGTTGTTAATTAAGTCGCCAATGCTTTGTGCTAGAATTGGGATAATATATTGAAATACCAAAATTAAGATTAACAAGGCGATTAAATACACTGCTAGTACACTAATTCCTCTTGCTTTTCGGTTAAGTAGTCCATTCTTTTTGGTTTTTTTCAATTTTTTCTCTAATCCTCGGCATGGGATATAGAATAGATAGGCGATTAAAATCCCCCATAGAAATGGTGCTAATACAACTGTAAATCCTTTTAACCATTCCATTACGCCTTCTAGGTTATTGCATATTTGATATACAAAAATCAAGGCTACTCCTAGGCTAAAATATTTTAGCCATTTTTCTTTTTTATCTTTCATGGTTCCTCCTTAAAATTCTACTTCAATCTCGATTGGACAATGGTCGCTTCCATAGATGTCTGCATAGATTTTGCTATCTTTCAAGTTCTTTTTTAGTCGTTCCGAGGTAATAAAATAGTCAATTCTCCAACCCACATTTTTTTCACGTGCATGGAACATATAGGACCACCACGTATATGCGTTTTCTTGGTCTGGATAGAAATAGCGGAAAGTATCGATAAATCCTGTCCCTAATAGTTGTGTCATTTTTTCTCGTTCTTCTTGCGTAAATCCTGCACTGTGTGTATTGGTTTTTGGATTTTTTAGATCAATTTCTTGATGGGCTACATTCAAGTCCCCACAATAGATGACTGGTTTGGTTTGGTCCAGTTTGCTTAAATAGTCTCGGATTTCATCTTCCCATATCATACGGTAGTCTAGTCTTTCTAGTTCTCGTTTCGAATTTGGGGTATAACTGTTGACTAAATAAAATTTTTCATATTCTAAGGTAATTACTCTACCTTCTTTGTCGTGTTCTTCTTTGCCAATTCCATAAGTTACACTGATTGGCTTATGTTTGGTGAATATAGCTGTTCCCGAATAGCCTTTCTTTTCTGCACTATTCCAGTATTGCTCATATCCTTTTAGTTCGAGTTCTAGTTGTTCTGGTTGCATTTTGGTTTCTTGGATACAGAAAAAATCTGCGTTTGTTTTTTCAAAGAAATCCAAAAAGCCTTTTCCCATAACTGCTCTTAGTCCGTTTACATTCCAAGATACAAATTTCATTGGCATCCTCCTTAGGTTTGCATTATATTATATTTTCACGCTTTTTTCAAGGTTTCCGCAAAATCTCCTCTTGCGTTTTTTTCTTTTTTATAGTATAATTTATACAAATTCCGATAGCAAGTCGGAATTTGTATAAAAAAAAGAAATGAGGCGATTTTTTGGAAACACAATATATTCACCGAACAATCGAAAAAAAGTTGGAAGAAATGGATGGTAACTTTCCTTCCATCTTAGTTACTGGCTCTAGACAGTCTGGCAAAAGCACAGTCCTTCAATATTTAGCGACAAAGAAAAAACAAGTCTTACATGAAGTTAGTTTAGATGATTTAACAGAACGAACTCATGCATTGGAAGACCCTGAAAGTTTCTTACGCACACACGGCGTCCCTTTGATTATTGACGAATTTCAATATGCTCCAAATTTACTTTCTTATATTAAGATTGCGATTGATGAGGCACGAAAAAATGAGATGTTTGGAGATGGAACAAAAGTCGGAACTTTATACTATTTAACTGGTTCGCAAGTTTTCGAAACAATGGAAAACATTACGGAGTCTCTAGCTGGCAGAGTTGGTATTATTGATTTATATCCACTAACGACACGAGAAATTCAACAAAAAAAAGAAGATATTTTTATTCCAGATATTGAAATTCTAAAACAAAAAGAACCTTTGAAATATGAATATTTAGACAAAGTTTTTGACCGAATCTTCCGTGGTAGTTATCCAGAGCTCTATAAAAATACAAATGTTAGTTTAGAGGCTTTTTTCTCCTCATATCTTCGTACTTATGTTGAACGTGACCTCCGTAAGATTATTGCTATTCAAGATGAGCCTAGGTTTATGAAATTTATCTCGAGTCTTGCTGCTAGGACAGGACAAGAATTCAATGCTTCGGATATTGCTAAAGATGTTGGTATTGACTCTGAAACAGTTCTTAAATGGACTGGAATTTTAAGCAATACCTACCTCATTTTTCTATTACAACCACATAGCAATAATAATATTAACCGTATTATCAAAAGACCTAAAATTTACTTTATGGATACAGGTCTTGCTTGTTATCTAACAGGGTATGTAAGTAGTCAGACTTTAGAAAAAAGCGCATATAGCGGTCAAATCTTTGAAACCTATCTAATCTCCGAAATTGTAAAGAGTTATACGAACCACCAAAGAGATCCTAGAAAGCATCTATATTATTACCGAGATAATAACGGAAGAGAAATTGATTTGCTTGTGCTTCATGAAGACTCTATTTATCCAGTCGAAATAAAAAAGGGAGCAAATCCTGGAAAAGATGCGATAAAAAACTTTTCCGTTGTAAGCAAATTCGAAATGAAGTCTCCAAATGGTATTGTCCTTTGCTTATGTAAGGATATTCATGCTCTTAGTGATAAAGACTATATGATTCCAATTGAATATATTTAAGAAAAGATATAGGCTAGATTTTGAAAGAAATACTAGTCTGTATTTTTTATTGAATTCCATCCAAGACCTAGGTCAGATAGCATTTGTTTGCATTTCACTGTTATCTTGGTTTGGTAATAAAAAGATATAATGGAATAAAATTAAAGCCTTCTACAACTTAGTATAGAAGGCTAAACATTTATCGAAATGGATAACTTATTACTCGCGCCACCATAAAGCGAGAACATCTTTGTTATATCTATCTTACTCTATCAAAAGATAACTGTCAATTTATTTTATTCTAAATTTAATTTGTTGTTCATAAAGTGATGGGTTAGAATAATGCTTACCAAACTTAGAACAGATAAGGTTGTTGCAACAACACCAAAGATTGGTACAAGAATTTCATTTGGTGGAATAGTTTCATTTATAATGTCTAATAGGTTTGGTTTGAAAAGGAAAGTGGCTCCTAATCCAATTACATTTAAGATTTGATAAGCTGCATAAAAACCAAATGCAATTCCAATCGAGCATCCCATTTTATTCTGGCTAAAACTATGTCCAATCGCTAGGGAACATTGAATTACCAGCTGTGTTGTAATTAAGTTGAAAGCACAAATGCTAAGAATAAAGGTAAGGAAGTATGGAAGGTAAAGTCCTTCTGCTGCAAATTCTGCATTTGCCATGTTCCACATTCCTTCCCATGCTTCTTTCTCATAAAAAGTAATGAATACACTTGCGATAATTACCACAATGGTTATTGCCATCATTAGTATCATGGATAAAGTTTTAGCAGTTAGGATAGTAGAAGGACTAGTTGGTAGTGTATGCGTAAGATATCCTTCATCGGTTAGCATTTTTTGATAAAAATGGCGAATTCCTGTGATAAATGCCCAGATTGCAATCACGATAGAAGCAATGATTAAAAGGATACTTGCTCCTGTGCTAATATACGAGAAGAAGGAAACTTGCTTTCCTAATAGATTGGTTCCTCGTGCAATCATAGCGGTTATGAGAAGAAAAAAATACATAAGCCATACTTTTTTCCATAATTCTTTCATATCATATTTGAATAATTTACAAAACATGGCGAAACACCTCCTTAAATACTGCTTCAATCGATGTACCGTTTTGCTCCCTTACTTTTTCAGCACTATCTGCTAAAATAACTTTTCCTTCTTGAAGGAAAATAACTTCGTCTAAAATACGCTCTACATCGGCGATTAAATGGGTCGATACTAAAATACTAGCACCTTCTTTGAAGTTTTTTAGAATTAAATCTAAAATAAAATCCCTTGCTACTGGATCTACTCCGCCGATTGGTTCGTCTAATAGATAGAAATCCGCATCACGGCTCATAACAAGTACTAATTGTACCTTTTCTTTCGTTCCTTTGGATAATTCTGCAAGCTTGCTATTGGTATCAATTTTTAATTGTTGTAATAGACTAAGAGCTCTTTCTTCTTGAAAGTCTGCATAAAAGTCTTTGAAATAGGCAATTACTTCTTTTACTTTTTTCTCATTTGGTAGATAAGTTCTTTCTGGCAAGTAGGAAATTACCTTTTTGCTTTCAATTCCTGGTCTTTTTCCCTTAATTTGGATTTCTCCTTTGGTTGGCACTAATAGTCCATTGATTAGTTTTATCAAAGTTGTTTTTCCACTTCCATTAGTTCCAAGTAAGCCATAGATTTTTCCACTTTCAATGGTAAGGTTCACATTTTCTAGCACTTTCTTCTGTCCGTAAGATTTGCCAAGATTTTTACAAGTGATTAAATTCATTTATCCATTCTCCTTTCCAATTTCTTTCTCATTTTTTTGGATATATGCTTTGATTTCCCTTGCCGTATAGCCTAGTTTTTTCATATTTTCGATATATCGCAAAAATTCCTCTTTGGCTATTTTCTCTCGCATTTGTTGTAATTGCTCTTGGTTTTCGGTTACAAATTTGCCATTCGTTCTTTGCGTGTAGATTAGTCCTAACTCTTCTAGTTCGCTATAGGCTCGTTGCACCGTATTCGGATTTGCTTTAATTTCTACTGCTAAATCTCGAACCGATGGCAATCGCTCGCCTGGTGGATAAATGCCAGAGGTGATTGCTAGTTTCAGTTGTTCCACTAGTTGTAGGTAAATTGGTCTGTCATTTTCAAATTTCCACTCCATTTTTCCTCCTTTCAATGTATTACTGTCTTAATACAATTATACTATGATTTTAATTTTTGTCAAGCATTTTTTTGCATAAAAAAGAAACTACGTTTTGTAGTTCCTTTTTTCTCTTATTTCTCATAAATATAACATTCTAGGTTTCTTCTTCCGAATTGATTACATTCGGATTTTGTTGCCATATAAATATCAATTTTGCTATTGGAAATTGCGCCACCTCTATCTTGTACAACAAACCATCCACCATTTGGTGCATTTTTGAAGTATGGGATATAGATAACGGTTCCCATGGCATAACCTTTTCCTGCTGCTACGGTATACCATTCTCTTGCAGTTGCTCCAGATGCGGTTTTATTGGTTACACCTTTTTCTTGTGCAGAATACGCAGATGCGTTTAAGGTTTTCTTCACTGGTTCAATTCCTTGCACAGATGCTGCAATCGATGAACCACTTGTTTTTGCCGGGTTAGTTGTTGCTTTTGTTCTGTCAACAGAACCTCTTGATGTAACTGTTTTGGTTCGTACCTCTACAATTTTTTCTACTGGTTCTTTGATGATTTCTGACGAGATTTCAACTCTTTCAATCTCTTCTTCATTTTGGTATTTTGCTTTATACGTAATTTCCTTGATACCGTTTTCGCCTTCTTGGATGACTTCTTCTTGTTTTTCGTCTTCCTTGTCTGAAACGTCTTTTGTTACGGTTTCAAATGGAATTTCAATTTGCTCAGTTACAATCTTTTCTGTAATCTCAGCATAATAATTTTCTAATAGATGTTCTACACTAATATCTTCTTGGTTTTCTTCCGCAACTTCTTCGTGTTCTTCTTCTTTGGCTAAAATACGGATTGTGTTGTTGTCAGCTAATTCTTCTTCTGTTTGAGGTACAACTTTTTCTTCTGGTAATAGAATAATGTGGTTGTCTTGTAAGATTTCTCCTACTTGTGTCTTTGTGGTAAGTACATTCATTTCATAGCCATTGGCTAGAATAATCTTTACCTGGTTTAGTTCGGCGTTTGCTGCTACTGCTCCAATTCCTGTTAAAATTAGGAAAAAGATTACGCTAATACATAAAATCTTTTTCAGCGGCACTGACGCTTTTTCTGTTTGTTTCATATATGTTTGTTCCCTCCTTTGGCAACATATCTATTATACCATTTTTCGGCATATCTGTCAAATTTTCGGTGCTTTTGCGGTACTCTTAGAGGCTAAAATGATTGCCCTATTTACGGTATTTTCATCTACTTTCAATATATGCTGGAAGGGGCTTGTTTATGCGTCTTTTTTCGTTTTTCTTGTTTTCGTTTTATTTTTTTCTTCTTTTTTTGTTGCTGTTTTTGCCTTAGTCGCTGGCTTTGCTGAATTTGTCTTTGTGGTTTTTGTTTCTTTTTTGACTGGTTCTTTTTTCTTGGTTTCTTTTTTGGCTACCGTTTTTTGTTTTTTCTCTGTTTTGGCTACTTTGATGGTTTCTGGCTCGGGTTCTTTTTTCGCAGTTTTCGTACGAATTCCAAAGAGTTTACTTGCATTTTTATACGTTTGTTCTGCTACTTCTTCTTCGGTTAAATTCTTTACTTTCGCTATTTTGCGGATAATATGTTCTAAGTTTCGAGAGTCATTTCTGGTTCCACGGTTTGGTTCTGGTGCCATATATGGGCTGTCTGTTTCGACGAGCATACGGTCAAGTGGCACCATTTCAATAATCGGGTCGCTATTGACTGCATTTTTGAACGTAATGTATCCAGCAAAGGATACGTAAAAGCCAATTTCTAAGGCTTCACGGATGAGTTCACGATTTAATTGTACACAATGAAATACACCTTTTTTATTCACTGGATTTTCTTTTAGAATAGCAATCGTGTCTAAGTAGGCATCTCGGCAGTGAATGGAGATTGGAAGTTTTAGGTCATTAGCTAATTTAATTTGCTCTTGGAAGGCTAGTTTTTGGGCATCTTTGTTGTCTTTCGTCCAATAATAGTCTAATCCAATTTCTCCAATTCCAACGGCTTTTTTGTTTTGTGCAATTTCACGGATTTGTTCGATTTTTTTATAGATTTGAGAAATGGTATCCATTTTGATCCCATATTTTACTTCTGGCAGGTTATTTGGAGAAATGCCACAAATAGCGTACATTTCCGGATAAAGTTCTGCCATTTTTACGGCTAATTGGGAAGATAGGACATCATAACCTGCATTAATAATGCGTTTGACATCTCCTGCATAAATTTTTTCCAATAATATTTCACGGTCTAAATCAAATTTCTCGTCGTTGTAGTGGGCATGAGAATCAAATATTTTCATGGCTTACTCCTTTTCTTTTATCGTAAC
>ERZ777306.3281-NODE-3281-length-17365-cov-4.839399_pt1 | contig 17365 bp, 12 predicted proteins | sample MGYA00374966_ERZ777306 | MGnify/ENA primary metagenome ERZ777306 (study PRJEB29329, sample SAMN06343882) | mouse gut metagenome | isolation source: Mouse cecum | place: Austria: Vienna | collected 2014-11-15 ...
CCATTTGTGAACGTATATGTCCAAGTCTCTATTATAAGCTTTATAGTGTAATGGATATGTGTTTCTTTCCCCTGTTCTGTTCCATAAAAGCACTTTATACTTAACACAATTTTTTTCTAAAGAATCTATATATTTTTGCATATATGGACACATATTAATTTCGTTACAATATATAATACCAATCACAATTCCCACATTTCTCCTTACTGTATACGAAATATAGACTTAGCAATCCAAAAAACAACTAAATAAACACTTTTTAACATTCCCAACTTTTCAATATCCTTATAAACTATCCAATGATACTTTACCAAACTTGCCTTGTTTGATGATATTGAATTAGATAATATCCTATGGCAGCTAAGTATCTCATCAAGTCCTTGCAACATTCCGGCACTCTTAATCACTTTCAACCACATAACATAATCATTACGTTTTTTTATTAAAGGTATAATAAATTTGCCAAGTTTTGATGCATCGTAAACTACTGTTGAGTTTCCGGGGCACCGTCTAAGCATATCCTCATAATCTACCGTAAGCGCATTTACAGTACGATGAAGGTTTTCACCATGTTTATCAATTTTACTATATGACGTACACGTGAAAGTATACTTATTCTTTCTCATGAAATTTATCTGCTTCTCAAGCTTTTTGGACTTCCAAATATCATCACTATCAAGAAAAGCCAGATATTGCCCTTTTGCCTCTTTTACCGCTTTGTTACGTGAAGCTGCGGCTCCTGAGTTAGACAAGTTTTTAAAATATTTTATACGCTTATCCTTTATAAGATAATCACTTACAATTTCTGCGGTATTATCTGTAGAACAATCATCCACAATCAAAAGTTCCCAATCTATGTATGTCTGATTAATTACTGAGTCAATTGCCTTGGATATAAAAAGCCCGCTATTGTAAGCAGGCATAATAACTGAAACCAATCCCTCGATTTGGTCTATATCCTCAATCAATTCCAAACATGTAACATCGACTTTATATTTCACGAAGTCTACCCCTCAATTCTCTGTATACTTTATGCTTTCTTCAAGACTGTACTTCTGATATTCGATCCCTTTGTATTTGGATATATTCATCTCATACCAGCTACTTCCAAATGCCTTGCTCGCCAAATCCCTAATCTTCCTAATTGGTACGCATTCTACCACTTTTACTGCTGGTATAAGCATCTTAGATAAATGGATATTCTTATGTATTATTACTCCTATCATCCTTACAAGTTGACTTGTGTTGGAGTAGCTGCTATTCTGTGGAAAATAAACTCCACCTTCCCCACTGCATACCAACTGCCCTACAAATTCACACAGATTTTCTATATAAAGCATAGACCTCTTATTCTCAACATCCGGAAATACTGACACATTTTTAGCAATCTTAGCAAGAGTAGGATAATTTCCTTTACTTCCACGACCATAAATCATAGGTGGACGAAGAACACATACTTTAAAATTGTCACATTGTAGCTCTCTTACTCCCTTATCAGCAAGCCATTTGCTATTTCCATAAAAATTTGACGGCTGCGGCAATGTTTTTTCACTTATATAGTCTTTATCACCATAGATAATCATACTGCTCATAAAAATAAATTGCTTTACTCCATCCTCTTTTGCCTTTCTACAGCACTCTATTGCCAAGTCAGTATTTACTTCGTAATATTTCTCCTGCTCTGTTTTATTTACTTTCCCAATATCAGCATGAGCAATACCAGCAACATGAAAAACGGTATCAAATACCTCTCCCTCTTTTGTTTTAAAGCTATCCGCTCTCCAACTACTGTCCTCCATATCAATCGTAATACATTCTATATTTGGATAGTAGATCTCACAATATGTCTTGAAATTTTCCCCTATATAAGAGTTCTTTCCTGTGATAAGAACATTTACTTTTTGTTCTCTATTTATATTAAATTCTTTCTTAAATCCATAATCATCAAATCCCACTTCCTCTGGTCTGACCTTTTCTATTGGTCTAGAAATCTGCATTTTCATATCTTCTTTTTGAAAAAGAGTTCCAGTCCCACCCTCAACAACTCCATCCGATTTCAATACACTCAGCACAGTTTTCATAAGACATTTGGCATCCATCCAAAAAGCAGCTATACCACCTTTTTTTAGCACTCTCGTGTACTCCCTGTCATATTCTGCTTTTACTTCCAACTCTAACTCATCTCGTCCCTTTATCTGTGCTAAACCCGTAAGTCCTGGCATCACACTATTAGCGTCTATTCCGTCGCAGGCTACGCCAGAACGTAATATAATCAAATCGTTCTGATTCCAGAGAGCAGGTCTAGGACCTATCACCGACATACGCTGCCGAAAAATATCCCAAATCTGGGGAAGTTCATCTAATGAGGCCTTTCGAAGTACTCTACCAACTCTTGTAATGTATTGATCGGGATCTTCCAACTGGTGTGTTGGTATATCATGCGGTGTAGACATACGCATACTTCTAAACTTATGGCACATGAAATAGGTCTTATCTTTACCAATTCTCTTCTGTGTAAAAAACACAGGTCCCGGATCATCAATATATACAGCAAGTGCTATCAATCCAAAAAGAGGACTCAATAGAATTAATCCAGTAAAGGATAATACCTGATCCAATAGAGGCTTTATCTTGCTTTCGTAAACGTTCCGTACAGTTGTATTGTCAGGCTTATCAACCCGCTCCTCTTCTGTTTCATTTCTAGATTTAGAAGTATCTACAATGGAAGTTTGTGTATCAGAAGAGAAAGTAGCTCGAAATCTACCATCTAAAACGCGACCATCTGAATTGCGAGTAATAGAATGGTTTACATGCGGATTGTTATCATCTATAGACGAACTCTCAACATTTTTTTTCGCAATAGCTTTCATTATAAAATATATTATTACCAAACCATTTCCTGATATTAAGAGATTTTTTGTTATCTTTCCCATAATGATCAATAGCCTCCTAATATTCATCCAATACATTCAGAAAACGATCAAACTGTAAGTATCGTAGCTTATTTTCAGCAAAACTTTTGCAATGAACCACCCCGCTGCAAGCAACGGGGTATTCTGGTCTATTTTCTCTTTTCTAAAAAGTGGAAAATTAAATTACGACTGTACAGGTGGAAATTATTTTATGACAGTTCCAAACTCTTCAAGAAATCATATGCTATCCACCTTACCGCCTCAATCAAGCCCATGCCAGCCTGTTCAAGTCCGCCTTGTCATAGCAGGCATAAATAATATCAATAATCTTATCCTGCTCTTCCACAGTCATTCCCACATCACTTGGCAGACATATCCCGCTTTCATAATACTGTCTCGCCCGATCGCATCTGAGCCAAAATGTATCGTTACGGAAACTTTCATACAGTCTCCAGGCTCCATCCAACGTGAAGCGCTCGTTATTTCTATACACCGGCTGCATGCTCATCGGCTTATATACAGGCCGACTCGCCACGTCAAACGCATCCAAAGCGTCATAGATCTCCATCGGAGCGGCTGTCCCGTGCAGATCCTGATAGGTGTACCACCGGTCATTTCTCGTCTCCATAAACTGGATGTTACTCTCACAGGTCATTGCCGTGATCCAGTAATTCGGCTTCACACCATCCCGGACAGGGATCACGTATGCCAGCCCCCCGTCCAGTTTTTCATAATATCGCTCATAGATTGCTTTTTTCTTTTCAATCAACTCGTCCATATGGCCAAGCTGTCCCCTGAGCATTGCGGCGTCAAGCGCATCCATTGCATAATCATATCCCAGCTCCTCATGCTGGTTCCACGCCGTGACGACCTTTGCGCCTGTTGCCCAGTACCTTGCCTTTTCAGATTCGTAGAAATCACGGGTCAGCAGTGCCCCACCGGACGGTCCCATCATCTGATCCGCTCCGAAACGCAGCACACAATAATCTCCGAGTGTGCCTGCTTTTCCCCAAGTCCCCTCTTCCGTGTCCGGTTCGTCCAACCCCACCCAGTACGTAGCGCCAAGAGCCTCTCCCGAGCACTCAATCAGCAGTGCATCATGCTCAAAACAGAGCTTCCTTATCCCCAGTACATCCCCGGGGAATCCATATGCATGGTTCATGACCACGATCTTTACATCGGGATATTTCTGGAATGCAAGCTCAAGCACTTCCGGATCCATGCACCAGTCCATATCAGACGCATCTATAAAGACTGGCTCGCCTCCCTCGAATACGATAGGATTTACCATATCGGCGGTTGTCAGGTCGGAGCAAAATACCTTTTTGCCATGCAGGGAGCCTCCATTCCCCAATCCACAAGGTGTCGATATCCCCGTACAACTTCCATAGAGTTTTTCTGCCGCAAGCTTCAGCGCAAGATGGAGGGCGGCTTCCCCGGAGCTAACCGCAACCGCATATTTCAGCCCCATGTATTGTGCCAGTTCTTTTTCAAACTGGTCTGCCTGTACTCCATCAAATCCTTCTTCCATTGCCTGATCCATATATTCTTTGCATTCATCATAAATATGGATGGATGACAGTTGAATCCTTTTCTGAAACTTGCCCTCCTGATAAACATTTCGATCAAAGATTCCCTTAAACCTTTCCTGTTCACGTATCCATTTTTTACTTACTTCCGTCATGTCTGCTCCTTCATTTCCTAATAATAAAAAAGCGCTGCAGTGTTCCACTGCCCACGCCCAGTTTAAACCTGTATTTGAAAAGCTCAATCATCCGATTACTCTAAACGGCAGGCTACAGTTCCCTATGCGGCTCCTGTCTTGGACATAGCTTCGCCATCCGTACGATGAAATCCGTGCTTTCAATCCCATACTTTCAATCTCCAAAGAGAAACAAGTGGACAGGCTCCGCCCATCCGCAGGATTTTTTGTCTCACACTCAATCTCGTCCCACGTACATTGCGCGCTATATGACAGGAATCCGGGTTTGGCCTATGCATACCGCACTTGACCGTCCTTCAGCCGTTTGATCATAATCTTCTCTGCTAAGTCATATTCCTTTTTCTCCTTTGATCCATGTATCTTCCCTGGGCAAATCTAGCTGTTATGGCGCATCATCGCCGCTGCGATATCCTCACAGTTTATCTCAAATCCATCACTCAATACGACGGAAGAACCATTATCTTTGGGGTACCAGTATTTCTTGCTCCTAATCTCTAAACCGACCCTCGCCCACTTTCCGCCGACCTTCAAGTTGAGATATGCTCTGCGGTCCTTCGGATTGACATCCACGATCCGATCTTCATGCCCCTTAAGAGGCCCTTCCACAACCACATATCTTCCATCATTTTCTCTATATCCAAATGACATGGACAGCACGCCGTATTCCGGTATCTTTCTGTACCATATCTTCTTTCCGTTTTTTCCAGTATCCGCTGGCTGCACAGCAACATCTTTCGACACTTCATCGTCAGTCTGTGCTTCCATACTATCCTCATACTGAAATCCCAATATGAAGTCCAACAGCTCCGACTCGTCATCTGTCAGGTCGGTCAGCATATCCTCACCGCTGTCAAACACATCCCCTCCGGACGTCTGCGTTCCGCCTGTCATCCATAGTTCTTTTACGAAGGAAAAAATCTCGCTCTGATGACTCCTGATAAATTCATGCAATTCACGTCGTCCCATGTCGGAACGGATGAACACATATCCTGGAAAGAGCGGCTCCACCACTGTCTGTCCCAAACTTCCCATCCAAAGCTCCGTACAAGGATAAAACACCACCCCACGGTCTTCCGGAAGCGCCCGTTTTATTGTTTCTGTCACGTCCCATTGCTTCAGTGTCTGCGTGAAGAGTACACAATAGCGCGGTTTCATTTCCTGCTCTTCCCTTGTCAGCTTATTCTTGTTCTTATGTTCCATTTAGTAACCATCTTTCCATCCATTATTGAATCGCAGATTACAACCATCTACGAGAAAGCCTTGAAAAGCCCATGAAAACAGGATTCATAAAAAGCAGACCAATTTATCAAACCACTTTATCACCTTAAAAATCACCTTATTTCTTCTATCTATAAGACTTTCAAGAGCTAAACAAGATACTTTAAATATCTTTGTATAAAGAAAATCTGTATATAGCAAATTTACTGTATTATTGTGCCTTCCTGCCCGAAGCGATGTGATGCTCCGGGAAAAAATGGGTGTTGACAAATCTATCTGTTGGGTGTATTGTAACAGATGTCGAGATATACTATGAAGTTTTTCGTAGATGGTTGTAATCTGCGAAGAATTTGTCAATTTTATTTTTCTGTATTTCCCGGAAATTCCTCCTCTTTCCATAAGTCATATTACAGATATCACAATTCTTTTACACCCTTTTTGGTTACTGTGCATACAGTGTCGCACACCTGCCACAGGGCATCCGACCTATAAAACAGCCGTTTCAGGCATTAAGCCCTTTTCCATCGGGCAAATTTCAATGATCTGGATATGTAACTGACACTTTACAAATCCAATATTCCGTGTCATACTTAGTAGCTGTAGGAACGATGGAATTGCAGTGAACACATGTAGGAACAGCAGAACTATAAAACCGCGGTTCACAGTTTTTCTTCCGTGAACCGCGGCATAGTTAGAAGCTGTATATAAATACAGCCCCTCTGCACATTATTTACATATTTATGGAGTGATCATTTATGAAGCATATTATCATATTCTTTTTGAAACCTTTGTCATTTCTTCCGGCCCTTGCCATGATGTACGTCATCTACGGCTTTTCCGCTCAGGACGCCGGTGCTTCGAGCAATCTGAGCTATCAGGTCAGTTATAAGATTGTGGAGATTGGAAATGAAATCCTGGATAAAGGACTGGATGAGACACAGATTGCGGATTATGCAGACCAGATCGGATATCCGGTCCGGAAGCTGGCGCATATGACGGAATATTTTCTGCTGGCCGTTGCGGTTTCCTTTCCGTTCTATGTGTACGGGCTGCGGGGATTCCCGCTGATGCTGGTGGCCGGGTTCATCTGCGTCGCCTTTGCGGCAGGGGACGAATACCACCAGTCCTTTGTCGCCGGACGCGGCCCCTCGGTAAAGGATGTGGGCATCGACAGCATCGGCGCTTTTTTCGGGATCATGACCGTCCAGGTCATCTGCTGGGTCTTTCTGGCCCCGGCCCGCTCTGCCAGAAGGCAGGAGGAATTTGCCTACCGGAAGCGGGCCAGACGGGAAGAGGCACAGCGGCGGCGTGAAACCATACGCCGGCAGGAGGCAGCGCGGCGCAGACGATCGCGGTATTAAGGAACTGCCACATTCCTTCTGACTGTTTTTGTATCTACTTTTTTCCTGTACTCAGAAACATCAACATCCACATAGGTTAAAATTCCTTTTGAAAAATCGACGATCTCCGTATCTTGCTGTACCTTTTTTATCGCTGTATCCTGGTCTGATGGAGCCGGAATCTCTTCCTTCTGATCTTCCATGGAGATTCCGGTCAGTCCAATGGCATCCCTTGCCATTTCAAGCGCATCCGCAAATGTATCCCCTTCTGTAAATATGTCCATATCCGGAACACACACCAGGAAAGGATGTTCCGAACTATCTTCCACCTTCAAAATAAATGTTGGATAAACCTGCTTCATATGATTCCCCTTTGAATCACTATTTTACTTTCTTCATCCTGCTGGCCTTCATCACCGCGTCGTCCCCATATTTTTTCCTGATCTGATTCATCGCCGCATTCAGCCTCTGCCGCTTTTCATCCACAGGCTTTTGCGGCTCCAGGTCAAAGATGGACATCTGCTCCGGTTCCCCCGCGTCCACCAGCTTTGCCGTACGGATCCCTAAGAGACGCACCGGTTCCCCGGTCCATGCCTCCTGAAACAGCCTGCATGCGGTATCCAGCAAGACCTGTTCGTCGCTGGTGGGCTTCGAAAGCTGGGTCTGATGGGACATGGACTGAAAATCATGATATTTAATCTCCATGCTGACCATGTTGGCCTTCTGCCCGGCTTTGCGCAATCTCCTTCCCACACTCTCCGCCAGTCCGGCAAACACTTCCCTGACCTCCTCATAGGTGGCGGCATCCTCCGCCAATGTAGTAGAATTTCCGATTCCCTTGGCTTCCGCCTGCTCCCACTGAACAGGCGAATGGTCGATGCCGTTGGCAAACTCCCACAGCATTTTCCCGTGGCTTTTCAGGTGCAGTTCGATCAGGCTCAAGTCTGCGTTCGCCAAGTCTCCGATGGTATTGATCTCCAATTTTTTCAACACCTCCACGCTGGAACGCCCCGCCATAAATAATTCTCCCAGAGGCAGAGGCCACATTTTCACGGGCACTTCTCTTAAAAACAGTGTATGTACCTTGTCCGGCTTTTCAAAATCCGAGGCCATCTTTGCCAGCAGCTTGTTCTCCGAGATCCCGATATTGACCGTAAAGCCGAACCGCTCCCGGATCCCGTTTTTCATCAGAAACGCGGCATCCAGCGGGGAAGGAAACCGGTCCGCAATGTCCGTAAAATCCAGGTAGCATTCGTCCACGCTGACCTGCTCAATCTTCGTGGTAAATCCTCTCAGATATTCCATAAGCTTCTGGCTTTTTTCCCGGTACATCCTGTGGTTTGGCGGCTCCATCGCCAGATTGGGGCACTTGCGGAATGCGTTCACCACAGGCTCCCCGGTACGGATGCCGTACTTTTTGGCAGAGATGGACTTGGCCAGGACCACGCCGTGGCGGGACTTCTTGTCTCCGCCGATGATAGACGGGATCTCCCGCAGATCCACTTTTGCTCCGTTCTTCAATTGTTCCACCGCCGTCCAGCTTAAATAGGCGGAATTCACATCTATATGAAAAATCACTGGTGACATGGCATAATTCGATTCCCTTCAAAATGATCTGTACGCCCCGTGTTAAACTTTTTCCTTTTTTTCGATCTCACCCTTCCCATCCGCGCCTCCTGTCATGATGTTTACCCGCTCTTCCTTCACAAACACCGATTGATACTGCTCCAGCCCGAACCTGCGGACGAACAGTTCACACTTACAGAGAAACAGGTAATAGGGATTCACCCCTTCCCCGAACAGACCTTCAAAATTTCCCTGGCCCTTGGAGATCACCACATCGGCATCCAGAAGGAGCCGCCTTGTCTGTCTGCCGAACCGCTTGAGAACCGTGCCCGGCGCCCCGTTGTCATTTCCCACACAGGGCACCAGATCTGTCAGCCCCACCTCCCGCGCATCTTCCATGGTGGCGTCATTGATCACGTCATTTCCTCTGACGATCGCCGCAATCTGCAGGTTTGGATAGCTTTCCTTCAAAAAACGGATCAACACCTTGTCCAATACGATCTCCCCGCAGTTGTCGGTCAGATAGACCAGCCGTTTCGCCTTTCTCAGATCCTGCTGAAATGCCCGGTACTCCTCCCGGGGAACCGTCTCCAGGGCCGCCTTTTCCAGAAGCGCTTCGAAGGTCTGCTCCGTCACATGCTCCACAGCGGAAAAGTCGATATAATTTGCCGCGCAGACATACTTGATGCTCTCCTTTACCGGGTCCTCCGATTCCCGGATCCGTCCCACCAGTTCCTTTTCCTTTGCCAGAAGCAGCTGGTTATACTGATGCTTGATCTCCGTATAATCCTCAGATTCTCCCCAGAATTCCTCATACAGCCGGCCGATCTGCTCCGCAAGCCACGGCGAAGACTCCGTGCGGCCGTGCCTGTAGAGGATTTCCAGTACCCGATGCATGTAGTCGGATTTTTTATGTTCATCGGAAAACGGCCGGATCAGCTTTTCCTGTTTGTCGATCATACAGGCGATACACATGGAATTTGCTTGCATTTTTTATTACCTCCATACCTTCACAATGCACAAATGCTTCTTTCCTGTATTTTACTCCAAATCCGACAAAAAATCATCTATTTCTTTTCCCCGTTCCATCTGATGTCTCAGCTTCCGGTTTTTTACGCTGTCAAAAATGATGGAAAAATCGTAATCCTCCGGATACAGCTTCTCCGCCGGCACATGGAGCTTGATCCGCTTTTGATTGATCCAGATCTTTTTATCCCGGAGCTGCACCCGCAGGACCCCCTTTTCGTTCATCGGCTGGCATATGATCCCGATCTTTTTATCCGGGTACACCATCACACTGTCGCCTCTCTGAAATTCCCTGCCCTTGGGCTGTGCCGCTCCCTGCGGCTTTCTCCTGCGGATTCCCGGCGTATGGACCTTTTCCAGCCGGTTCTTAGCCGCCGCCAGTTCCAGGTTTTGCGGAATCTCCCGGCTCCCATAGGCAGCCTCCATAGCGGTTTTCAGCATGTCCCCGGGCATGCCCATCCGCCCTGCGATATAGAATGCGCAGCTTTCCCCTGCCTCTCCGATGACCAGCTGATAAAGGGGCTTTAAGCTGTCCCGGTCAAAGGTCATCCTGGCGTTTACGATCTCTTCTCTCTGATCCGCATACTGCTTGACCTCCGGGTAATGGGTCGTGACCAGAAACAGCGCGTCGCTTTTTCGCAGCTCCTCCAGGATCGCGACGGCGATTCCCATGCCCTCCGCCGGATCTGTGCCGGAGCCCAGCTCATCCATGACCACAAGACTGTCCCGGTCCACCCGTTTCAAAATATCCAGTACATTTGCGATGTGGGCGGAAAAAGTGGAAAGATTTTCGGACATATTCTGCCCGTCTCCGATATCACACAGGAAATTGCTGTTCATGCAGATCTCTGCCTCCCGGCAGGCCGTGTGCAGACCGCACTGGGCCATCATGCAGTTCAATGCCACTGTCTTGATGGCAACCGTCTTACCGCCTGTGTTGGGCCCTGTAATGACGATCCCCCGGTATCCCTTCCCAATCTCAAACTGGAGCGGCACGCATTCCTCCCGGACCATCAGCGGATGCCGCACATCCCGGAAAATCATGTAACGCTCCGTATTGATCTCCGGCTCTGTACCGCCGTATTCCAGGCTCAGCCTGCCCTTCGAAAAAATGTAATCCAGTTTTTCCATCGTGCGGATATCCTGCTCCAGCACCTCAGCCTGGTCAGCGATCATGGCAGAAAGCTCGTACAGGATCCGGCGTTCCTCATTTTCCGCATAGACACAGAGAAGCTGAAGCGCTTCATAAAAACGTCCCACAGAAACAGGCTCGATGAACAAGGTGCTTCCCGTGGAGGATTTATCGATCACATTTCCCTGGATCTTGTACTTATATTCTTTTTTCACCGGAATGCACAGATGCCCGTTCCGAATGGTGCTGAAATGATCCGAAAGGCATTCCTTATTTGCGCACATGACCGCATCTGCCTTCTCCCGCATTCCTCTCTCGTTGGTTTCAATTTCATTCCGGAAGGATTTCAGCAATTTGGACGCATTGTCGTCCACCCTGCCATTCCGGATCTGGAGCCCGATCAGTTCCTTCACATCCTCAAGGCCGTCCAGGTTTTCTTCATAATATGCCAGCGAGATCTCCCACTGCTTCGCCCGGTTCAGGTAGCTTTTCAGCCGGACAACAGCGGCCAGAGCCTGCTCGGCCTCCTCCAGCTGTGTGATAGACAGACAGTCGCCCTTTACTGCCGCCTGAACCGATTCCCGGATCCCTTCCAGAGAGACCAGCGGCGGATTTCCATGGATCTCGATCAGCTTTCTGGCCTCGCTGGTTTCTCTCAGCCTTGCCCGCAGTTCGCTCTCGGACAGGAAGGGCTGTGTAGTTTGGATCATTTCCTTTGCCCGTTCAGTAAGGGCCAGCCCGGCCCACCAGTGTTTGATCCTGTCAAATTCCAGGATTTCTTCTATATTTGTCATTTTCTGATTCAACCTTTCTTTTTTATTCTCTTCATGTTTGATTCCCGCAAGGCAGAAAAGCCAGGCGGATATGCCTGCATGTAGATCCGGTAACTGCCGGGACAGACTGAGACCATGGACTTCCTAAAAAAGAACTGTTCTGAAAGCAACAAAAAAGTATGACAAATACAGCCATACTTTCCCTATCCTATCTGATCGCAATAAGACAGTCAAATCCTGGTGTATGCAGTATTCTGTAAGGCAGAAACAACCGGCATGCAGTTATGCCGAAAAGGGTATCCAAATAAAACACGACGCTTCCCGTGCTTACCCCTTTTTCATTCAGTTGTTTTTTGTCATTACAGAACGACTAACATCCACACACCTGCCTTCTTTTTATGATGGGTTTATCTTAACCTGATATCGAATGCTTGTCAATACCTGTTTTTATTTATCTGCAAACTATGCTGAGTGGTTATTTCCATTCCGCATGTATTCTATCCTACATAGCCATTATGCAGCCTGTGAAAGAACCATTCTCATAAAAATCCCGCATTGTCTTTTCACTCTTGAAATACCGAATCCAGAAAATCTCGTAAAGTATTTTCAATACAAAGGAGGCCGCCCATCGCTTCATCGACTTTTTCTTTTGTTTTTAAAGCTGTTTGTCCAACATATCCTGCAACAAGCCCTGCTCTGTCAACTTCCACCAACTGACCTTTTTCCAACACGCCCAGGCTTTTATAGATTTTCGAAAGCAGTCTTGCAACTGTCGTCTTACCCGTTCCAGGATTTCCCAGAAACACAAGATGTTTAGACACGTTTGCTGTTTTCATTCCTCTGGATTCTCTGATTTTCTTTATCTTCAGCAGGTTGATCAAAGATGTTACTTCATGCTTCACTCCGTCAAGTCCAATCAACGTATTCAGTTTCGCCAACAATTCTTCCAATGTTTCCTCCGGCTCTGCCTCTGATGATTGATTTTCCACATTCTTTTTTTGCTCATCGCAATGCTGTGTCTCCGCAGCATTCAGATTTTCCACAGCTCCTGCCGCTTTATCTGTTACTGCAGAAGAATGGCGCATTTTAACCTGCTCTTCGTTCCTTTCGGAAATACTATCCTTCAAAGACCTGATATATCTCATATACTCCTGTTCATCAATGTCCTTTTTATCGTATCTGCTCAAACGGTAGTATCTTCCCAGTTCCGCAAAGAAGGCGATATATATTTCATCAGGACAAACAGCCGTAGTTCTTATTAATCTCTGACTAAAGCTCTTCAAATATACAAATAATCCCGACAGTCCATCAACATGTTCAGAATATGGCTCAGGATACGGATATTTGCCATTCTGATATACTTCATCAAAATAGGCATATCTTTCCTTGGCATTAGCTTTGGAAATCTGACTTATAAAACCGTATATATCTGCGGCAAGCTGCTTCTTTCGCTTTTCACTTTCCTTTTGCTGTAATCTATTGACACTATTGCAAGCTGAAGTCAGTCTATCATACGCATTTTTTACAGATATGTCCATTTGCCATTCTCCTCTTATATCATTGCTGCCAGCCGCATCGCCTCCTGATAGGCGGCTCTTATAACCGTCCCATCCATTCCGGCCCCCGCCTCTTTATACGCAGCCTCTATCGAGTCGGCGATCTCTTTGGAACTCATTTCCTTAAACCTGCCAAACAACTCAGTATCACCCATCGCAACGATCAACGCCTGATTATCCTCAATTTCTTCCTTTAATTCCGCCACCTGATCCATCAGACTGATATAGTAAATATCAACCCCCAGCGTTGTAAGTTTCGTTTCAAAGGTTCCATAATCCTGAAGCTTTTCTATAAACCACTCCGATGAAAGAGTATCATATACACTCATCCATTTCTCATGCGCCAGGTGCCATACATCCTTATCTCTCAATGTCTTATGATTATTAAAGAAATAAATCTCGTCAAAGGTTCGTAAGGATACCGTGAACATAGCAAGCATGGAAAATATGGAAAAAATCAGCGTGCTATTATCACTCGAAGTATCCTTCTGAAATGAACGGATCAAAAGCGTAAGTACATTGTATTCTCTGTCAACAAGTTCCCGCATTTTACCTTCTGAATAAGGCTGCTGTCTTCTCTGACTGTCCAGCATATCTGTATGATCGGAAAGAACTTTGTTAAATTCATAATCGTTGTGTATGTCCTGACTCTGCTTCATCAATTTCTGAATTTGATAGAGCTGTTGATTGATCTGTATGCTCATCTTATCCAACTTCGCATACATTATCGCAAAGCCCGCACAGGTCGCGCATAGATTTAGCCCATTAAGCAGAATTCCAATTTTTTCAAGCTTTGCAATTTCCCCAAGAAGCTTCAGATTCCGCTCATTCATGGCAGTATTTTTATTTATGTTAAGGGCATGTATGACCTTTTCCGTCAGTTCTTTTTCCTGCGTCTCCGGAGGGTTGCTGATCATCACTTTCTGAAATGCTTTAAACCTCTTATTCTGATTTCTGACGGCAATCTCCATTACGCCTTTTTCGTTCAGGAATGCCTCCAATTCCTCCAATGTATTGATAACAATTGCATTACTCATGAGCACACTCTCCTTGGACTTTTCCGTTAATGATTTTCCACAGCATTATGATGGATATGACCAGAGAACATTCATCCATACCGTATCGTTCATGCAGATCAAACCTCTTCTTTTTCGGGAACGGAACTATAATGGAAACCTCTTCTTTTTTCATCGCATTAATAACCATCTCCGGATCAAGACTTTCTACAGAATAGTCAAAGTTCTCGATAACTCCCCCATTATTTCTGATGACTGCCGTGTACAAGCATAGCATCAACCGGGAATAATCAGTCAGCTGTGTAAATGTCGGATTCTTTTTGCTTTTGCTCTCTGCCGCTTTTTCATAATATTTCCTTGATCTCGGTACAACAACCGGGTCTGGATCATTTTTCTTTGCAGAGGGTGTCTTTGCGATACAGGGTTCAACCATAGCATCCAACCCGTTCACATAGGCTTCAAGCATTTTTTCAAACTGTTTCCCTGTTTTTAGCTCTACCGCACAGAAATAATCACACAGTTTCTCGGCAAAGATATCAAGAGTAATATCATCATCTTTGACAACTGAAAATGATATATAGCTGTCAAGGAGCATATTTTTTAGCCCTTCAAAAGCCGCTTTGTCCATACCGCATACTGCCATTCTGACAAAATCGTTGTAGCTCCCTGGCTTGTTTTGTAACTTTCTTATTGCCGCTGATCCTGTATCGCAACGACCTATCTCTTTATTGGCAGCGTTTACGATAGCATCTGTATCCAAATCCGAAATACCCATTTTCTGAATTGTGATCGAACTCATCAACCCTTCCTCCTTAAAGAACCTCTACCATACACCTATGCTTTTTATCTTCCTTCTGATATGCGATTCTGACAGCCAGGATCCTTCCTGTATACTGCCGTTCTTCCCCCAGTCTCCCCTGAAACTTCAGGGCATACCCGAGGTCCTTGATCTGCCGGATCGCTTCTTCGGCAGAATGATCTGCCTTCAATTCCAGATGCAAAACAGCTGGAGCGGCGTTTTACTGTTCAAATAAATACCTATATGCCTGCACGCACCTTTCAATTACCTGTTTATACCACTGCTTCCACCAGAACTTTGTTTCTGGGCTGTCATTCCATGGGCTATACGCCTTATGCCCAGCCTCTGCTGTCAATTTCCGTTTCAAAAAACACCCGAATTTTATGTCTATAGCAGTTACTGAGGTTTTCTTATCAACTGTTTTCTCGTTCTGAATACTTATAATAATTGTACTACAGACCTGATTCAAAGTCATTGAATTTTTATAGAAAAAGAACAAAGCGTTTCGCAATCGAAAAAAAGGACCCCCCGATCACTCTCGGGAAGTCCCAAATATGCAGTCCATTACATATGGCTTACGGACAATTATTCAGCTTCTTCTGTGTCTTCAGTTCCTTCTGTGTCTTCAGTTCCTTCTGCATCCTCAGTTCCTTCTGTGTCCTCAGTTCCTTCTGTATCTGCTCCTCCTTCTGTAATATCCGCATACATAAAATGCCAGTATCCATACGGTGAATGCCAGGAGCCTGTGATCTTGTCGCTCTGCAGCCAGAAGTCATTGTAGTAAGCTACCGGAACGCATCCAGTTTCTTCCATAAGGATATCCTCTGCCTCATGAAGTGCAGTGGAACGCTCTACCGGATCAAGTGTAGTTCTGGAAAGCTCCATAGCAGCATCATAATCTGCGTTGTTGAACTTACCGTCGTTGTTTCCGTTTGTAGAATACAGCAGGTCTAACATATTGGAAGGATCGCTGTAGTCGCCAACCCATCCGTTACGGGAAGCATCATAATCTCCGTTACGACGCATCGGTGTAAAGCTTGCCCACTCTACGATATCAACCTTAAGGTCAACGCCTAACTCTGCCCATGCTTCCTGCAGATACTCAGCAACTACCTTGTGGTAACCTGTGTCATTGGTGGAGTAGGTGATGGACGGAAGTCCTTCCCCATTCTCATAGCCAGCTTCTTTCAGAAGCTTCTTCGCCTCTTCCAGGTTTGCTTCATGGTTGCTGATGTCAATATATGGCTGTCCGCCGTTTGCATTTTCCATAAATTCCTTGCCGTCTGTGTCAATCCAGCCAGGTCCCATGAAGTTGCTTGCCGGTGAATAAGTTCCCTGCATCAGTGTATTCGCAACATAATCACGGTCGATTGCAAGGCTCAGAGCCTTACGAACGTTCTTATCTGTGAATGGCTCTCTGTTCAGGTTCAGGCTCAGATAATAGGTTCCGATGATCGGATCTACATAATAATCATCATTGCCTTCCAGAGACGGGATTTCCTCGGTCGGAACGTCTTTGATCATCAGGACTTCACCTGTCTGGTATGCGCTGTAGGATGCGTTCGCATCTTCAATCAGGTTGAACTTGATACCGTCCAGCTTGATTGCATCTGCATTCCAGTAATTCGGGTTTTTGCTCATCAGGATGTGTGATCCCGGAACCCACTCGGATACATAGAATGATCCGTTAGAAATATAAGTCTCTGCTGAAGTTGCCCATCCGTCGCCGTTTGCTTCGATGGTTGCTTCCTGTACCGGGCTCAATGTAGCAAATGCTGCAAGGCTGCCGAAATAGGTACATGGAGAACTTAAAGTAACAACCAGTGTCTTGTCGTCCTCTGCTTTTACCTGAAGCGCGTCCAGTTCGCCTTCAATCGCTTTGTCATAGCCTTCTACCATACCCAATACGGTTTCCGCATAAGGAGCTGCAACCTCCGGGTCACATACACGCTTCCAGCTGTAAACGAAGTCATTTGCTGTCAGGTCGGAACCGTCAGACCATTTCAGGCCGTCTCTTAAATGGAAGGTCCATGTCAGGCCGTCTTCACTTGTATCCCAGCTTTCTGCCTGTCCCTCTGTAAGCTGTCCGTCCTCACCAACGGTCAGCAGACACTCGAAGGAGTGCAGCAGCATGTTTCCGCCGTCAACCGCGCTGTTCAGCGCCGGGTCAATGGTCTCCGGGTCAGGTCCGATCTGTACGGACAGGATCTTCTCTTCGGAACCCCCGCCTGCATTATCGGTACCTTCCGTACCATTCTGGGATGAACTATTATACCCCCCCTGGTTATTGCCGCCTCCGCAGGC
>ERZ777306.3297-NODE-3297-length-17262-cov-42.499680_pt1 | contig 17262 bp, 15 predicted proteins | sample MGYA00374966_ERZ777306 | MGnify/ENA primary metagenome ERZ777306 (study PRJEB29329, sample SAMN06343882) | mouse gut metagenome | isolation source: Mouse cecum | place: Austria: Vienna | collected 2014-11-15 ...
AACATACCTTGTCGTTACATATAGTGATTATCTTTCTGATATTTAAGAGCATAGTCCTATTGCTTTGTACGAAATATGTACGATTTAGATAAAATGGGGATAACGAACGAAAGGGATTTGGGAATTTTTAGCAGTTGTTAGGGATTATTATTTGCGGTTGATTTCGTCTTTTGATGGCCTGAATAGGTCGATTGATGTGTCATATTATTACATGGACTGGGGAAAAGAAACAGAATTGTGAGGTTCGGATGCAGATTTTTCTTTTGCCCCGCCATTCTATGTATGTGCGTTGGAACGTGAGTATAGTTAAGTATGGATGTATATACATAGACCTATATTATAATCCCACTTTGGGCTTAAAATATTCACCGGACAGCAAATGGAAGATTACAAATTTACTTTCATATTCTGTGGCAAGTCCTCAGAAATACAGTCCTGTATGGCAGTATTCTCAAAGATTTTTTGTAACTTTGCATCGCAATACCTGTACGCGGAAGCCCGATAAGGTTGGCTCAGGTGCAAGTCTGAGCTACTGAAGGGTAATGCGGGCGGGGTTGTTGACATATTTTAATAGAGCGTCTTTGTGCGCTTTGTTCTTGACTCTGAGAAACTTTCCACAATCTCAATTCCAGTCAAAGACAAAGGCAACTAAGTCGCTCACGGATGGTAATAGTCCGCCATGTGTCATTTTGATACATGGTATTACTATATACCTATACGTGGGCTTCTGCGTTGCTCGTCTCGACTGGATAGGCACGTGGAAAGGCCGCTCGGAGTGGGACGAGCAAGGAAAGTGGATCCCACGTTTCTGTTTCTATATGCCATGACATTGTAAACCAATCAACCGAATAGGGATTCTTCGGGCGGACGATACACCGAAGATGAAATTAAAAAACAAGATAATATCTTATAGCGCAATCTCATGTTTGATGTTTTGCGTTGGAGTGTTTATGCAAAGTTGCGGCTCCAATGTGAACACTAATATGAATGAGCATTTCACTGAAGATGGATTCCTAATTACAGATAGTCTTGACACAAATTTCAACCGGGCGATGCCCTCGTCCGTTAAATTCTATGTTGAGGTTTCTGGGAGCATGAATGGATTTTTCAGAGCAAATAAGCCAACGCAGTTCAAATCCGATGTTTGGAATGTGTTGAATTCTTTTTCATCTCTTGCTCCTAATGTTTCGATTCTAACAAATGATGGCTCTCAAGGTGCAACACTTCTATTAGGAGACTTCAGAACCAATATGAACACAGGTGCTTTTATATCATCGGCCTCTACAAAAGTTCCCCTAATGCTTCAAACCATTATTGAGAATCTGAACACTGATGCGGGCGAGGTCGCTGTACTTATATCAGATATGAAATATAGTCCGGTTGGAGCAGCTGCCCCTTCTGTCTTAATGTCTCAATACACAACGGACATAAATGGTATCATTGGCAGATTTGGCAAGGCAATAAGTATTATTGGTGCCACTTCTGATTATTTAGATAAAGGCGGCAACGAGGTTTGCAAGAGATCTCCTTATTATTTCGTTATCCTCGGAGAACAAGAAAATGTTGCGGAGATAAGAAACTATATATCGTTGTTGCTTAAGAAAAAGGGGCATTTGGTTGATAATATTGAGAGTGGTTTTAATTACGGACACCCGGATTATTCATTCGGAATTTCCAACAAATGTTACCAATTCGAGAACGAACCTACATTTATCGGTTATGAAGAAGCCGATGATGTTGATACTTGCACAATAAAGCTAAAAGTTCCCCTTGAAAATTATCGTTGGCTAATGGCTGATGAAAATATTTTTCGGGATGCGCTTAAAGTAAGGTCTCTATACGGCTCCACCGTAAATATTGGAAAAATTGATATTGATGTCAAAGATGTAACCGGCTCTGACAAACAACTTAACCGTGAAGCAACTGCTACTATTGATTTGAAGATTTTCAATATGCCAACTGATTCGGAAGTAATTGAATGGAATCTCGAGTTACCCATTACAAATTACGCATTATTTAATGAATTCTTTGATGAGGCTGATGACGAGAATGACCCGAATAAATCATACTCTGTATTAGACTTTCTAACAGGAATTTTTCAAGGAGGAGTTGTAACACACGATATGAAACCGAACTATATACTCGTATCTAAAAACGATTAAAGTATGAAACTACTACCATTATATAAGTGGATTGTCGGCTCGCAAAACGATTTCACAAGACAGTTCCAAAATAATGACCAACTATTCAATCAAGCAAGGTCCTTTTGGAATAAGCTTGATGGATCAATGTGGATTGTGATTATTTGTATGCTCGTGTTAGGTATTGGTGTTGCAGCCTATTACTATACTTCATACAACAATGCTCCGGGACGACATTATAAACCTATAAAGTGGATTTATTTCTTAATAGCTACTTTCTTTTTAACATTGCTTTTCACATATGGTATTGAGTACCTTGTGTGTGAACCCAAATTAAACGGTTCTTCCACATTAGAATTTATGGTTGCCATCGGAAATGCACTATATGCCTGTATAGTTTATTTCATAACTTCTGTGATATGGTGTAATGCATTGCCAACTAACGCATATCGTCTCTTCAAATTCTAAATGACATGAAAAAGGTATTTGTTTTTTGCATAGGCGGAACAGGAATAAGGGTGATGAAAAGTATCACTATGCTTATGGCCGGAGGCATGGACACAAACGGATACGTTGTGGTTCCTATCATTCTTGATCCTCATCTTGATTTGGAAGAGAAGAAGAATCTTCATTCTTTAATTGCCGAATATCAAGAGATATATCGTCGTTCGATAAATAATGGCAATCAGACATTAAATCCTTTGTCTGGATTCTTTGGCTCGGACATTCGTACAATAGACGATTTGAATAACCAGACAAATGACACTCAGGAAACTGCCGGTAGTAAAGAGAAATTCAGATCATATATTGAGCTTGCCAATCTTGGGACAACCGACATCAATAATTTTTTAGTTGAGACCTTGTTTTCAACTAAAAATCTAAATAACCCCTTATCTGTCGGATTTAAAGGCAATCCTAATGTTGGTACTGTTGTCCTCGGCGAGATGATTGAGGGTGCTGAATGGTTCAAGTCGTTCAAACAACACTGTGAAAAAGATGACCGTGTGTTCATTATCAGTTCAATCTTTGGAGGAACTGGAGCATCTGGTTACCCCCTCCTTGAAAAGAAAATCCGTCTTTCTGAAAATGAACCCGCAGTTAAAAACGCTCTTATGGGGGCTGTTACTGTCCTGCCTTATTATGGGCTTAAGGATCCAGCGACTACTGGCAGTGACATTGATTCTGCGAACTTCTATACCAAGACCAAAGCGGCATTGGCATACTATCATGGGACAGTAAAAGCAGACTATCTATACTATGTAGGAGAAACGAGCCTTAAGCAAGTGTACGAAAATGATGAGAAGAAGCAAGATGACAAGGCAAATTTCATTGAACTTGTAGCAGCATCTGCTCTTTTCGATTTCCTGAAAAGAGGTGAGCCAACACGTCAACAGTTCCTTTCAAGAGCAATTGACGATGATAAAGAATCCTTGGATTTAGTCTCAATGGGGGCTGGTTATAAGGAACTAATCAAAAGTGTGGCTGATTTTATGCTCCTTAGATTACTTGTAGAGGAACTTCCGGAAGAAAGTTTCTTCCCGTTGAGTAAGAATAGAGGATTCAACTCATCATTCTATGGAGATTCCGCTTTCCAATCATTATTACGTTTTTGCAACGGTTATTATAATTGGTATTTGGAACTTGCACAAAACAAAAGAGCTTTCGCTCCTATCAATTTTGACAACCCAAAGAAAATGAGCGGATGGATAAAGACAATTGAGCTTGATGCCAAAGATGATTCTTATTATTTGCTTGAGATGACAAAAGTTAGTAATAAGAACAAGTCCAAGGACCATGAGAACAAATTCAGATTCTTTCTGCAATTTGCCTATGATGCCATAGATAAATACACCAAGAAGATTTACAAATAGAATATGTCAAGAATAGACCTAAACATAATAGACAGAGGAATCAAAGGCACGGAATGGATTGCCGAAGATGTTAGTCTTACGCCCGAACATCTTGATGAAGTGATGGAGCAAAAGACTGACAATAGCGGTGCTCTTAATTCTTTGCCAACACCTTTCGCTCGTTTCTTTGTAGCCCGCGAGGCATTTCGTCGTGCAATGGAGGAACATACGAATCCGAAAAAAGAAGCTGGTTTTGCATATCGTCAAATGGTTTCGGACATTCTTGATGTGTACGAATTACTGTTTAATCTGAAGTATCATAAGAACACTTGGACTGCTGGACAGAAGCTTGAGCTTCGAGAGTGGAACAGTGCCGAAAATCTCAAGAAGATAAAGAAGCTCATGCCAGTCTTATATAGTTCGATAAACGAATATTACAAGACGGACATTGGTGAGGACAAATTGTATTTTCTTGTCTTTACAGAGAATGGTAAAGATTTGCTTTTGGCAAGCACATCGCCAATGACAGGTTTCATCACTCCTCCTGATATGGACAAAGCCATCATAAAGGAGAATGGAGCAAATGTTGTCCATATTGCAGGAGAACAATATGCAGATCTGCACATACATCGTAAATCAGGAGGTGAATACTTTCGTGACATCAAGATGTTTGAAGAACGTGATGAAGACTTCAAGAATTACATGTATAATGAGGTCTTCGGATCAGAGACCGTAGATGACAAGTTCAAAGCGATTAAAGAATACATCAGAAGTTTCAAGAATGATACAGAAATTCGTAATGACTATCAATTACGACTAACAGGTGTAACGACAGATCAGAACGATGAACTTGTCATAAATGGGCTAAGAATCATGACGTCTGACGAAATTGATGTCAATAGTTTCTTTACTCCAACGCTAATCAAGGTTCCTTACAGAATTTCCAGAGACCACTTCGTTGCCGTAACTTATCAAAATGACAGTAGTGATCGTGATTATGATTATTTGCTTCCGTTTAAGCCCGAAGTCCTATCTCTTTTCCCTGAGAATAAGATAGATTCTGATGTTCATATAAACAGGAACTCTGTAACTGTATATCTTAGATACAATGGAAAAGAATACAAAAAGGAATATGGGAAAGAGGCATTAAATCAGGCATGGGGAACCATAATAGACTATAAAGCAGACTCAATCTCGTTTGATTTAGGAATATTCCCCAATATTCTCTCATCTAAGGCCAGCGAGAATAACTACTTTAAGGTAATGGTAATTGGTGCGGACACAGATCCCGAACCTCCATATTTCAACATAGATGAGATTTCTCTTCAGTTCTATAAGGATGGAGAACTTGTGAGAGAACAAGACAATCTTTCATCTGGTGTTAGATTTGGAGTTCGTCCCGCAGTAGTGCGTTCCCGGCAAAAAACAGACAATACTGAGGGAGGCACAAAATTCTATGAAGTATTCAACACCGATTTCAATGCCATAGAGATAGAGGTGCTGGGTAACACGGGGCTTGTTATACCTATATTCAAGCGTAGTACAGAGACAAACGACACGTTTACATATGCTATCGACCTTGGCACTTCTAATACGTTCATCTCGAGATGCAAGAATGGCGAAAACAATATGCCTGAATTGTTTAAGATGGAACGACCTATGGTTAACTATCTCCATGAAGTCCCATCAGATAAGCAGGTCTCATTGACCAATAGAATAGAGGGAACAATCTTTGATTTGGCTAAAAACCGCATCAAAACGGAGTTTATGCCTGCATATATTGATGGCGTTGATTACAAGTTCCCGATTAGAACTGCATTATGTGGTCTCTTGAAGAAGACTGATGACCCTGAGTTGTTTGACAATCATAACATAGCTTTCTTCTATGAGAGGGTTATGCCTGATGAGGATCAGAGAATTCTCACTGACATCAAGTGGGTTGAAAATGATGCAATGCTTCGTGTTTTCATTCGAGAGTTGTTACTCATAATAAAGGCTGACGTTCTTCAGCACAACGGTGATTTAGACCGCACAAAGTTGGTGTGGTTTAGACCATTGAGCTTTATGGGGAATATGAGAGAAACATATAAAGACGTATGGAATAGCGAGGCTGAGAAGATTTTAGGGATTCAGGCTAATCAAATTTCTTGTTTCTCAGAATCAGAGGCTCCCTACTATTTCTTTAAGAAGAAAGACTATATAAAGGACTCCGAAGCTGTAACAGTAATAGATATCGGCGGCGGCTCAACCGACTTTGTGTATTTCCGCAACAATCAACCCTTGATGGCTAATTCAGTACATTTTGGGTGTGATGTACTTTGGGAAAATGGTTTCATGGAATTTGATAATGAGAGGAAGAACGGAATCTATCGAAAATACGCTGATACTCTCAGGTTCAAGCGACAAGATCTTGAAGAGCTGAACATCAATTTCAAAGATATCGAAGCAACTAAAACAAAGGATATTATAAATTTCTGGTTAAGTAATTCAGAATTTTGTGATATTAAGAAGTTGTTAAGTCGTGATTTCAAGGCGGTATTCATATATCATCTTACATCCATATTGTTCTATATGGCATCAATGTATAAGGACTATGGATATGCCGCTCCACGTTCCGTGATTTTCAGCGGCAATGGTAGTAAATATATCGACAGCTTCATTAGTTCAGACAAGAAAATACTCAAGAAGATTATTGACCTTACTTTTGCAACTGTGTTTGGTGGAGATCATGATGTCAAACTGGAATTACCGGCAGAACGTAAGGAGGCAACTTGCTATGGAGGCTTGTATCGCGATTCAAATGCTCTTGATGTACCGAGTAAGACATATCAAGGGGATTTGTCGCAAAACTACAATACAGTAGGAGACATCAATAAGAACATGCAAGAATTGCGCAAGGAGTTATTGCATAAGTATGATGTCATGAACTCACTCTACAAAAGAGTCTTGGATTTATTAAAACAAGAACATATAATCGACAATACAGCCAATACAAAGGTATATGTGGATGCTGCCATGAAAGATTTAGGTACTCCATTTAAGACCTATTATCAATCACAAGTAAAGGAAGTCTATCAAGAAGAAGTGCCTTTATTCGATACAGTATTCTTCTTGCCTATTATTGACAGGATATTTGATTTAACTAATTTGAAAGCATAAATGAGCTTCATTTTCACCATACTCATTTCGATACTGGTATCGCTGATATTTGTCGGTCTTCAGATTCGATTCTTCAATGAGACCCGAAAGTATCGTATTCTTTTTGAAAACTTTTTCAAGAAGAAAGAACCTTACGGCACGTTCTCTAAGAAGGTTGGGGATGAATACATTCCACAACTGACGGAGGTCGGGGAGCCAAATTCTGACCTTAATAATCTCATTATGGAAATAAACCATTATATTGAGAAGACTAAAGGCACGACTGACTTTTCCGTAATACAAAATAAGGTTGAAAGAAAGCTGACCATGAGGTATGACCAATCTACCGCAAGGCTGTCATTTCCAACTTATCTTGGCCTCATGGGAACATTCCTCGGAGTATTCATGGGAATATTGATGTTTATCGGTGGCTTTGATGGAGCCGGGAATATATCAGATGATTCCATAAAGAATCTTTTGATTGGAGTCTTGGTTTCTATGTTTACAAGTCTAATTGGCTTGGCTCTAACTACGTACAATACCGCGGAATCCGGTGGAGCAAGAAAGAAAATAGAAGAAGATAAGAACGAATTCTTTGATTTTGTACAAACCGAACTCATGCCTTCGATTGACGTAAGTATGGTAGTCGCAATAACAAAACTTCATGAGACCGTAGATAAATTTGAACCGGCATTTTATAAAGTAATCAATCGTTTTCAAAATACGTTCGATAGATGCACAAAAGCATTTGGTGAAGATTTTGAAAAACACGTTAATGCTGTATCCAATGCTGTTGAAGTTATGGGTGAGAACATGGATAAAATCAATCAGAACATACGATTGCAGGAGATGCTTTTATCCACTCTGAAAAGCAACGAGATTGTACGTGGCTTAGATAGATATGTCGAAGCAGCCAACCATTTCATTGGAATTACTAAATCACTTGATAAGTTTGAGGAAGCAAGACGCATGATGCTCGCAGCAGCACAAGAGGCGATTGTTATTCAAAATAAATACAATGACTCACTGCGAGTGCCAAGAGAGATAGCACTGAAAGTCAACTCAATACTTGACCGAATCACAAAATTTGAACAGTCTATAAATGATGTTGGTGAATCATTGGCTAATCGACATGTGTTAGGGAATCAGGTTATTGAGGCGATACAGCGTCAAGTTCAAGGTATTTCGAAGAAAGGAAAAATTGCCGACAAGTTCCTTGAAATGGCAGATGGTAAACTTGAGGACTTATTCAGAAGACAAACGGAAGTTCTGGAAAGTATGAACGATCGATATAAAGATGCAATCGAAGGTCATATAGAAGGATTCGAGAATATGATTAAGGCTCAAACTTCACAACTTGAATCGCAACATGAAGAATTCATAACCGCGATTAAAGAAAAATTCAATATTGAAGATATTCGTGAGGAATTTACCAACCTAAGGAAATTAGAGATCATAGAGAAGCGATTGTCTGAAATTATAGGAGGAATCGTGAGTCCCAATAATGTCGAGGACATTCAAAAAGAGATTAAATCAGTGGAAACACAACTCCAAGATTTGAAAGTAGAGCTTGAAGCCATCAACAAGAATACCAGAGATAAAGAGAGTAATGGAGGTGGTGGTTTCTTCGGATTTGGACGACGTTAAAAATTGACTAAATATGGACGGTAAGAATAACGGTTCATTCTGGCCAAGTTACGTTGATGTTATGACGACATTGTTCGCCATAACATTGGTATTGTTCGTTGTGTCATTCGCCCGATTTAAGATAAAGGAAACGGAACTCAAAGAAAGCAACGAGATATTACAGACTCTCGTTGATGAATACGAAAATATCATTACTGTCTATTCTACAGTAAGTAAAATTGACTCAACGGAATATTTTGGGTACAATGAACAATATCTAAAACACTTGTTTACTGTTGATGTTGAGTATCAGACAAAAGAGTTCCATATTGACAGATTGAAGTTAGATAAGACGGATACTGTTGCTGCTAATAAGGTCAGAAGAGATATTCTTATAGCCGGTAATCTCGTAAAGTCAACAATTCAAAGTATTGAAAAATCAGATTCTGTAGATAGTAACATCAAATTTCTTGTTGTTATTGAAGGTCAATCGTCAAGAATTAGATTTGATGAAGGTCCATGGATGAATAATTACACATTGTCGTATCTAAGAGCACAGTATCTTAATAAATTTTGGAAAGAAAACGGAATAGATATAGATGCGATACCACGATGTGAGTTGATTATATCTGGCAGTGGAGAACAAGGCGTTCCTCGAAATATCCCAAATGAATCTAAACTACGTAATTCTTTCCCAAATCAAGCAGACTATCAGAAAGCCTGGAATGAAATTGAAATGGGGAATCAAAGATTTTTGATTCACATTGTTCCGGTTATCGGCAATATTGATGTTTCAAAAGAAAAAATAGACCATCTAAAAGGGAAAAGACTGTAATGGAACAACAAGATTTAAATGCTGAATATGGACGGATATTTGGCGTTGTCCATTATCCAACCCTTTTGATAAGGATGATTCGGCATACAGCGAACTTCGTAAAGAAATCATTGATACACCTCGGTTGTTTACCTCGACAAATAAGTTGCCATTTGAAAGCATCTACGATTTTTCTATTGAACAAGAAATTGATTGTAATAGAGATTATCTTGAACAAAAACCGGGTAATACTGACCTATATGATGTCATTGTTGGGATTAGGAATCATGTCACAACAATTATTACCGGCATCTTATCTGTTTTAGGAGGGTACAAGCAAGCTACTGAAACATCTCAGTTCACGAATCCTTCAAAAAACAATCATGTATTTTGGATAACGAAAGCTGGTAGATGTAGAGCCTATGGATACTTTGACAAAGAGACTAAAAACTTTTATATTGGAGTAGGTAGCTTAATTTCAATAATTGATGATTCTGATTATATTGCATCTTCATCTTATAGGAATAGACACAGACTCATTGATAAATATGGCGTGAATATCGGAAACTATGTCAAAATTAAGAAGGATGTTAAATGCCGAACAGCGGTTGCCGCAGCAAGATATACTTTAGGAGCAATGGTTAATCTTGACTTATGGAAAGATTCGCAAGGCAAAACGTTATATGAAGTATATCCAGACTATTTCTTTCGTTAAAATGAATACCGAACCACAGAATTTAATTCCATTCTGCGGTTCGGTCTTGTTCTATTCAGATATTTGTGCTTGCTCTTGTTTGATGATTACGTTTCTGAGGCTATCCTGCTTATGTGTATTGTTGCCGAACATTATCTTTTCACGTGGAAGGATATAGTCATTCATATATTCCTCTGACATGATAGAGCGGTAGTTTCGGTAGAGCCATTCGACTTTTTCAAGCCGGGTGTTGTTGAGATACTGGCGGCGGTTGAAGTGTAAGGACGCTACGGAGATACCTATGAATGCCACCATTGCCAGTATCCATATTTTCGGACGAAGACCCCATACGGGCATATTGATATGATACTTCCCGTAATTGCGGAGGTCATGGGCCGCATCCTTCATGAACTGTACTTCCTTTGTTAGTGCGGCGTTTGCAAGATTCGCCGATCCTTTTGCCAGAGCCTCGTCAATCTCCTTGCCCACGTTGATATTTATTGCACGGCTGATTTGTTTTGCAATTTCTTCAGCAGGCACAGACACACTTATATTCGTTTTGCGGAAACTAAGGTCAATCGCTTTCATCTGATTTATCAGAACCTCCTTTATATCCTCATAAGAAGGAATTTGGCTGACAGTCTCGCCGATTTCGGCGACTTTCTCGCATAGCGGGACTATGTCGGATATGCGTGGCAGGTCTGTGGGCAATCCAACGTGTGCGGAGGTGTTTTGCGACTGCACATATTGGACTGAGCGTATCTGCCTGACAGCATCATCCATTATCTCACGGAGCGTTTCGGGAAGATTCTCAAACTGCGCCATTGAAGCTGCAAGTTTCTCATACTTGCGCCTGAGGATGGCGTAATCCTCTTCAAGATTCTGTTTAGCCATAATTTTATCTTCTCATTGATTTGCCATTTTTTCTTTTGCGCTTCGCTTCCTGCCGATCCATTTCGTTCTTGAATGCCATTTCCTCGGCATTTACTGACGGGCCAAGTGTAAACAGGTCTGACAACAAGCATCCTCCGACATTGACAGTTGCTTCCGCAACACTTCCAAGGGCGTCAACAATAGATGATGAAGGAGCATCACGTCTTGTCGATGCCTGATGAAGACCAATACCTGAATGATTATTCCGTAGCCGTTCAAACCGAGCATTGAGCCTGCCGTAACTGTAATCACGAGAAATATCGGAGGCCTTGAAGCGATGGTCACCCATTCGGAAAGACACTCCCTCAATGACATCTGAATTTCTGCGCTGCTTGAACTCCACCGAGATATTTCTCACAGCAAGGTTTCTTATCAGGTCATTCCAACTTCGGGATGAGGAAAGTGCATCTGATACCGTCATGCGAATTTCAGCCTTGGCGAGTTCCTTACCATGAAGATTTTCGGTCGACTGATGTTGGTTCTCACCGCCAAATGTCAGACCATATTTCAATTTCAGTGACTTGCACACGGCTATATTTCTACGGTAGTTATGCCCCGATGTTATACGCTTGCCGTCCTTGCCAATCATGTTATAGATGATATGGAAATGTGGCGAGCCTGTTTCAAGATGCCGCACGATGATGTGCTGTGTCTTATCAAGCCCCATGCCTTTGAGATAATCTCGAGCAATTTTCATCATCAGTTCATCGGTCAGCCTGTCTTTGTCGGCGGAATGAAAACTCACCGAGATGTGTCCGGCAGGAGACTTCACTCTCGGATTCAGCGAAGCCCCGGCTTCCATGCTCGCTATAATCTGTTCACGTGTCTCACCGATTATACCCTGCGAACCGATGATGCGCCATGTGTCGGAAGTGTAGATATTATGGTCATGGTTAACACGCATGACGTAGTCGACACATCCGGCAAAAGAGCGGCTTTTGAGATTTTTCGCTATCATTGGATATGTTGTTTCAGAATTTGATTTTGTTGAGAAGCCGTGAAAGCTGCCCGATTATACTCTCAATTTTCGGAGCCATTGACACCAATCCGACCGTATGGGCGAGCTTCAAAAGTTGGTTGAAGTTCACTCCGATTTTTAGAATCTGACGGATGTATTCCTTCTCATCGGGCGACAGCCTCGGAGAAATTTTAGCGTTTAATGTCGCTTCGCGGATGTACTCCGTCACCGTCATTCCTGCGAGTTCGGCACGGAATATCAGACGCTCGTCCTGTTCCTCGTCAAACCTCACCATGTGTGGCTTGCTCTTCTTCTTTTCGCCAAGAGAGGGACGGCCTGTTGTCTTCGGCTTCCTAATCTTTATGCTTGTATTATTTCTCATCTTCAATAAAAAATTGTTGATAAAATATCGACCATCGGGAGCGGAGTGGCAAGCCGTTCGGATAGTTGCTCCGAACCCTTTTTGATTTCAAAAAGGTTACCTTGCCACTCCCTTAAAACTTATTGTTTCAGTGAGTGTCGGCTACGCCGTGCACTGACGGTTTTGCTCCCTGCGGTCGCTATAGTGGTACACCAGTTTGATTGGCTGATCAGTCAGGACTTCAACTGATTGAGACTTCAGTTATCTGCCTAATCAGGCAATCAGCATTGTGCATGATTGGGGTCGTGATTGGTTGACTAATCAGTCATGCAATTCTCCACTCACAGACGCAATCCGTTCTTATAGTTGTGCCGGATGAGATAGTCATTGAAGTCACTAAACTGGCTATACTCAGTAGAGCGGTCAATCACTCGCTCGCCGAATGCTTCTGACAATACTGATAGCACTCGATGCCCTGCATCATCGTTATCAAGATAGCAGTTGATAACTTCGTACCGACTGAGATGCGACATCGCCTTGTTGACATTGGCAACCGAGTTCAGCACGATAGAATCTGTATCTGGAATTGCCGATATTGTCAAAGCAGAGAGGTAATCCAAGAATCCCTCGAACACGGCACATTCGATTGACACGGTGTTGCAATAATCAGGATTGTTCGGAATGCTGATATTTTTGGGTGAGATACAACCTTTGAAGTATCGGTTGCGCAACTCAACTCCGCTGGATATATTCGGGAATGCCACAGCAAAATACGGTCTGCCATTGAGGGTGTAATGAGCCTCCTTGCAATTCGCCTTGGCGATGTGTGCCGGGATACCCCGCTCTTTGAGGTAAGCGAGAAGTGCGGGATTTCCCAATGGCACGATTTTTATGTTCTCAAAACTCGGAGCATAGTGTCGCGGGGCATAAGAGGAAGCGACTGTCTGCGCCGATGGTACAGGGCAACACTTGACAATGCAGTCCATGAGATAGCGGATATCTTCGGAATGGTAGAGTTCCGCTGCAAGGTCAATTATGGTGCCTCCTTTTGCGATTCCGAAATCATACCAAGTGTTCTTATCAAGCTGCACTTTGAACGATGGTGTGTTTTCCTGTCGCAAAGGTGAGCGATACCACAATCCGTTGCCTCGTCTGTAAGCCGGTTCATAGCCGAGTTGGGACAAGAAGGTGGCTAAAGGGATTTTCTTAATCTCTTCTATCATGAGGGGTAAAATATTTTAGGTTGGATGGATATTGTGTGCTTCCGCAGTATAGGCCTTATATATACACTTCTGAACTATACTGTACTAATTCAATAGTAATATTGTGGGTTGAAGCGATAGGCCTTCGTTGCCTCGTCAATCTCAATCATCCGCTTGTTTGTAAGGAACCTTTTCAACCGTGAGATGATTGAATAACTGCGCTTGTAGCCGATTGAGGCATATCCATCGGTAAGTGCTGCTATCACAGCCTTGTATCCTTTAATGTCGCCATTGGCAAAGGTCGCCTCCAATGCCTGACGATGTTGCGCATCCGACAGTTCTCCATAGTTGAAGCCACGTTTGACCGTCTTTTTCCCGAATTCATGATCGTGTTCCTGTTTGGGCAGTCCTTCGTCATCAACCGAGAACGCCATAGGCTCCATGTCTATTGAGCGTATAAGAGGTGCGGTTACTTCGCTGATGGAGTTGTCATCAATGCTCTTGGCTATCTGGAGCACAGTCTCAGCCTTGTTGTTGAGTTCCGTGCCGATATGACCTCGCACATTATCGTCCGCCTTGTTCTGGTGAAGCACCGTGTGGATGTGTATCTGATAGCGGTCAGTCCATGACATGAGGCGAGTTATCACGTTGGTGGCTTCGGTGGCATTGTTGATGTCATACATCAGATCCCGGATACCGTCAATTATTACCAATCCTATGCCGGGAGTTGTGGATATTGCATATTCAATCATCGCCAATCTTTGCTCCGGAGAGTAAGGACGCAGGGAAGCAAACTTGAAATTTTTAGGGTGGCTGTCAACCGGAAGTCCGGCAAGCCGCAAAATGCGCCATATCACACGCTGGCAATGGTACGGACTCTGCTCAGTGTCAATGTAGAGGATTGTTCGCTTGTTCTCCGGCAATTCCCCGATGTATGCCATCACTTCGCCGTTCTTCAATGCCGCCGCGGTCAGTGCGGTCACGTTGAAAGTCTTTCGGCTCTTGGCTTTCCCGGTGGACGCGCTGAAATTGCCGAGAGTGCCGATTACCGCTCCATTGCAGTACAATACCTCCGTATCAGCCTTGCAGTTGTCGGTTATTTGCAACAGCGAGTTCTCCCACATCTCCGCCGGGGTCGGCGGCTGTGGCTGTTGTGTAGTGACAGGTTTCATCGGCGGGCGGCTTTGGACGTTGATACTGGCTCAAGTATGCCAATGGTGTTGCCATTAAGCAGTTTGCTCTGCGCCCAGTCAGCGAGTTCGGCAATACGGAAGTGGAGCTTAGTCCCGAACTTATAGAACGGCATGGAGCCGGATGAAGTCAGCTTATAGACCTGACTTTTCTTGATTTTGTAGCCGTTGGCATTGAGGTACTCCACCGCTCCGTCTATGTCAACGGAGTCGGCATCGTTGTAGGGCTTGGCGAGTGACATTATTTCGGTCATGCACTCCTTGACCGCCGATTGAATCATGTCCTTGACCTGATGAATCGGGATGACGATAATCTCGTTCATTTCGCAGATATTTTAATTTGAATTTTCTTAATTTTGTTAATACCTGCCGCGATTCACGGCCTCGGAACTATTCCGACGACCATATAACAACATAACTCATGTCGTTGGTTTTCTCCTTTTTGCGAATGGCAGAAGATTGGCAAATGAATGTCAGTATTCTGTCTGCAATCGGGAAAATCGGGGCAAATATTGGAATTTATACGTCAACCTCTGTTGACTTTGCAAAGTTGGCGATTCCAATCTTTGCGGATTGTAGAGTATATGTAGAGTCTATAATTGATTTTGTAGATTATCTGTTATGGCTCAGTATTTTCTCTACCGCCTTGACCTCTGTCGATGTTGCAAAGTTCGTGATGAAAATATCCACGGATGGGGTACTACCCCAAAATATCCCAAAATTGTATGGTTCATGGGATAAAAAATATCGGTACGACCTCGTAATTTGTTGAGGTTGTACCGATTAACTATTGGCGAAAATTTTGTCAGTCTCTCAATTTTGGGATACTAAATTGCTTAAAGATCTGACAATCACAATGAAAAGATGCGTTTAAACGCTGATTTCAGTGATCACAACGTTATTTCCCCAAGGCTGTCTATCGCCTGTTGCTTTCTTGAATCAACCACATGGAGATATTTCTCCGTCATTTTCAAACTCGCGTGTCCCATCAGCGATGACACGGTCTTGATGTCAGCTCCATTGTCAAGGATATTCACTGCGAAACTGTGACGGGCGCAGTGCCACGTGATATGTTTGTTGATTCCTGCGGCTCTCGTCCATTTATAAAGATGACGGTATATGGTGCGCCCCTCCGATGTTAGAGGGAAAATCAATGTACTGCGGTCTTCAGGCAAGTCTCCGATAAGTTTCATCAGATGTTCGTTCAGCGGCATTGTCACTCCACTATGTGCGCTCCTCCATTCGATTTTCTTCTGATTGAAGCGCAGTGTCATGGTCGTGAAGTCAATGTTGGAGTAAGTCAACCTCTCGATGTCACACTTGCGTATGCCTGTAAAGCAACTGAACAGGAATGCACGTCTTATCATCAGATTCTCTCCGGGATAATGCGTTATCATCATTCGCCGTATCTCGTCCATCGTCAGAATGTCCTTGGTCAAAATATTGACATCAAACTTGATGGACACGCCCTTGCATGGATCTTTCTTCATATATCCGGCATCAATGGCGTTAAGTACGACTCGATGAAACCAATGAAGGGATTTCTTCGGGCCCTCGCCAGTGCCGACTTTCTTGCAATATTCAGCAAATGCCATCACCATTTCTGTGTCTATCAAGTCCATTCTCAGAAATGTTGAGAATTTCTTGTATTTTGGGGAGGATTCCAAGAAACCTATAAGGCGGCTGTAAGACGTCTTGTATCCAGACTTGACGCCTTTAGTGAATGTTGTCGAGTTGCAATGCTGCTCACGGAAGTATTTGAGGAAGTCAATCTCAGTTTCGCCTTTGAGTCGATAGCCCTCACGGGATTCAAGAAACTCTTGTTCTTTTTCAAAACGTATTTTCTCCGCAAGCTGTAAGGTGTTCTTGTTCTGCAACCGCTCCTGGGCGTTGCGTGGTTTCAGCCAAATATAGAGATTCAGTTTCTCCCGGCGGCGCACATGTTTGATAGAATATTTCACACGACCTTTTGACGGGCCAGACTCGTAGATTACCTGCTCACCATTCTCATCAAGAACAGGAGTTTCGGAGCGACCGAGATAATATTCGAGAGAGAGACTTGCCCTGCCGTCCTGAAGTTCCAGTTGGACAAGTTTCGGATTTTGTCTGCTTTTATTTTCGACTTTCGCCATAAATCATTAAATTTGTGGTGTTAAGCAAAGATAGCGACAACTTGCCGAACGCAAAAATCGCCCTCAATATCTATTAACACTTGAATTGTACGAAATGTGTACGATTGGCGAAAAATAATCAAAAACAACGAAATTCACAGCAACGTCCAATTAACCTAACTGCCTAATACTCATTGCTGTTATCTTCCTATCGCTTTCTTGACTTTCCTCCTGCATTAACATA
>ERZ777306.3306-NODE-3306-length-17220-cov-4.200757_pt1 | contig 17220 bp, 14 predicted proteins | sample MGYA00374966_ERZ777306 | MGnify/ENA primary metagenome ERZ777306 (study PRJEB29329, sample SAMN06343882) | mouse gut metagenome | isolation source: Mouse cecum | place: Austria: Vienna | collected 2014-11-15 ...
CGAACTGACCGTGGCCGCCGGACTGCTTCTTATGACGGCCCTGCACCTTGAGGGTCTTGCGGATGGTCTCGCGGTACGGAATCTTGGGGTCCTGCAGCACGGCGTTGGCGCCGAACTTGGCGGCCAGCTTGTTGCGGATGACGTCCAGGTGCATCTCGCCCAGGCCGGAGAGCAGGGTTTCCGTGGTTTCCACGTTCTTCTCAATGGTGATGGACGGGTCTTCCTCCATCAGGCGCTGAAGGCCGGAGAACACCTTGTCCTCTTCGCCCTGCTTGGCGGCGTACACGGCCTTGCTGATGCAGGGCTTGGGGAAGTCGATGGCCGGATACTGAATGGGATTGTTGGGATCGCACAGCGTATCGCCCGTGCTGGCAAATTGCAGCTTGGCCAGGGCGCCCACGTCGCCGGCGTGGACGGCTTCCTTCACGATCTGCTTTTTGCCACGCAGAATGTAGATGCCCGCGGGCTTTTCTGTTTTGTCCTTGTTGGGATTGTACAGGGTTGTCTGGCTGGTCAGCTTGCCGGAGAAGACGCGGAAGCAGCTCAGCTTGCCCACAAAGGGATCGGCGATGGTCTTGTAGATGAAGGCGGAGAAGGGCTGATCGTCCTGGCAGATGCGCTGGATATCCTCGCCGGTCTTGGGGTTCACGCCGTCCTGATAAAGGCCCGCGTGGGCGGGAGACGGGAAATACTTCGCCATCAGATCCAACATACGGGCGATGCCCACGCCAGTCAGCGCGGATACCGCGACCACCGGCACAATGGAGCCGTCCTTCATGCCCTTGCGGAAGCCGCTCTTGATCTCCTCGAAGGTCAGCTCGCCGGTATCGAAATACTTCTCCATCAGCTCCTCATCGGCGGCGGCAGCCTGCTCAATGAGGTAGGTGTAGCACTCCAGCACGCGGGCCTTCATATCCTCGGGCATCGGTACTTCCACCGACTTTTTATAAGCGCCCTCATAGGCCTTGCGATCCAGCACGTTCACCACGCCGCGGAAGTTCGCGCCGTCGCCCAAGGGCAGCAGAATGGGACAAACGCTGGAGCCATATTTTTCCCGCAGCTGGTCGGCGATTTTGTCAAAGGAGGCATGGTCGCGATCCATCTGGTTGACGATAAACATCCGGCCCAAATCGTGCTTTCCGGCCAGATCCCAGGCTTTTTCCGCGCCGACGCTCAGGCCGTTGACCGCGTCAATCACGATAACGGCGGTCTCAGCCACCCGTAGGGAACCCATCATCTCGCCCGCAAAATCAAAATAACCAGGCACATCAATGACGTTGATAATTTTACCGTTCCAGTCCACGGGGGCGGTGGACGCGCTGATGGAGCACTTGCGGCGAATCTCTTCCGGGTCAAAGTCCGTGACGGTGTTGCCGTCCTCAACCCGGCCCTGACGGTCGATCAGTCCGGCAGCGTAGAGCATCGCCTCAGTCAGGGTCGTCTTGCCTACGCTGCCATGTCCCATGAGGGCCATGTTCCTGATATTGGTCGTAATGTACTCAGCCATGTTGCGTCTCCTCCTGTTTTTGTACTTGGCATTGAATGAAATCACCTGCCCGTTGCTTCACAAGATATGGGGGAATGCAGGCGCGTCTCATACTATGTTGGAAATATCATATCATGAATTTCGCCAAAAGAAAAGCATTCTTTTTTGTCAAACTGCATCTTTGTCACTTTTACCTAAACTTGACCTTCTGATTTTGGAAGCGGCTGCGGAGGAAGACTTGCTTCTGTTCATGGGCCGCCCCCTGCAGTGCAGCGGGCGCATCTTATCCCCATTCCATCCGTAGGCGCAAGCGCTCAGGAAGGAATTGCTCCCTCCTTTATGCCCTTGAGCGAATAGTACCCGGCTGCGCTGAGAAAAAGTACCTTTCCGGCATAACCGTACCGGCAGCATGAGCGCCTCGGATTCCTCCAAGTAAGGTTCAGGCAGCGGCGGTGAGCTCACGATCTTCGGCGGCGAAAGCCCAGGCGCGGTGCTGCGGGAGGAGGCGTACAGCCTGATGGGCGAGATGGAATTGCTGATGGCGAACATATAAAGAAAATAGCTTGCTGTAGGAATAAACTACTCAGCAAGCTATTTTTTACAAATATTACAGATTGTTTGTTGAATTTTAGAATTGTGTGTAGTACAATATTTACACAAAAGCAAGATGATTCCATTGTCCCTCATTACCAGTTGATGAAAGGAATTACCGACGATTGAAAGTTAGGAGGAAAATCTCATGACGAAGCGAATTGGCATTTTGGTAATCGTAGCGATCCTGACACTAACAGTTAGTATGACTTGTGCTATGGCAGAGAAAACTTTTACGGGAAGTGAACAGCTTTACAGCAAAATACCAATTTACAATGAGAACAATGTGAAAACTGATACTCGTACAGACAATAACGATACTATCTACTACACATACTCAACCGATCAGACATCTTCTGTAAGTATGCGAGTGGGCAAAGTAAATAATAAAAAAGTAGTACTTGGATATGGTACTGGTTCGGGGTATGCTCGATTGGAAGTGGACTATGCTTCTTATCATGCTGAAAGAGGATATTGTCCTTCATGGTCAAATACTATTAGCTATTCTGGTAAAGTAGATTATACTGGTAAATTCTATAAATCTAACGGATACTGAACAAAGAGCAGTAAGAAGTGAACTAATTTGCTGCGCGCAAGGAGATTTAGAAAATGAAAAAGTTGTTTCTGCTGCTGAGCGTGGTTCTCTTGTGTAGCCTGTCCTGTATGGGGCTTGCCAATCAGGAGAAGATCATGCGCTCGCCTGACGGTGATTTCATGGCCGGTGAGGTATCCTGCGACACGCTGGGCGAAACCTTCCTTTTCCATCTGGATGACGACTGGTACACGTGCACCTCGTCTTCGGACGTGACCCTGCGGGCCAAGGATGCTGTCCAGGACTGGCAGCTTCTCTGCACGGGCGGGGACGATACCTATGCCGTGGGTCTCTTTGACGCGCTCGAATTTGATCTCCTTTCAGCGACGGGGCAGGTTTCCTGCCTCCGTCGTTTTTCAATGGAGGAGTTGTTTGCTGTCATGGACATGGGCTACGGTGATGTATCCTATGAGCTCACCGATCTGGCGGCAACGGATGAGGCTCTCTGGCTGCTGATGACCTGCTATGACGGTGCGCCGTCCATGGTGCTGCGGTTTGACCTGGCGGAGCAGACCCTTCGGCGGATGCCCTGGCCCTCGGTGCAGGCCATCGACCGCTACGACCAGGAGCGGCTCATCGCCCTGACGGAGGACAACCGCCTGGTTTGCCTGGACGAACAGGGGACGTCCACAGCCCTGGCTTCCCTTCAGCCGGAGCATGTTACCGCCTTCGCGTACAACCGGCAGTGCGGCATGGGCTATTTCATCCAGGATGAGCAGGTGAAGCGCTGGCGGCCCGAAACGGGCGTGGAAGTGGCGGAGGAGACCTGCCGGATGCCCGGAGGCTACATGTCCAAGGGATGCGTCAGCGACGACGGGCGCTACATGATGGCGTCTTCAACGGCAATCTACCTCTGCGACCCGGCGGGGGAGGACGGCGAAGCCATGACGCTGCTGGGGGAGCTGCCCCGATCCATGCAGTTCGCCTATGAGGATCAATATGATACGATGCTTCGGAAGCAGGCGGGCACGGCGTTTGTCACCTTGGAGGACTACGCCGACCGCATGGTCACCCGGGACGATTCCTTTGACGCGGCTGTCATCCACAGCAGCCTGTGCGTGCTGCCCTTCCTGCAGGAAAAGGGCTACTTCGGCGCCATCGGCAGCGATGCGCTGATAGCCAAGGCGCTCTATCCGCAGGTAGCGGCCTATCTTTGCCCGGAGGGGCCGTGGACGGCGGTCCCTGTCAGCGCCAGCCTGACCTGTCTGTGCGTGAATCAGCCGCTCTTGGAGGAACTGGGCCTCACGGTTGACGACCTGCCGCAAACCCTGCCGGAGTGGATCGCGTGGCTGGCGGACTGGGAGGATTGCTTCCCCGATGCTCCGGCCAACATCCAGCCCATGGCCGAGCGGTACGACCTCCGCCGCAGTCTGATGGCGATGCTGGTCAACGACTACCTGGATCAAACGCCGGAGCCCGTGACCTTCGCAGAGCCGTATCTGGCGCAGACCATCCGCGCCATTGAGGACGGAGAGCACACCTGGGAGAAGCTGGAGAGCTTTGACGAATCCCTGTACGAGAAAGTGCACTACCTGTTTTCGGAGCTCGACCCGCTGAGCCCGCAGGTCGCCACGGAAGGCTGGCTGCCCTGGCCCCTCCGGCTGACAGCGGAGCACGAGCCGATGCTGACGCTGCAAATGGCGCTGCTGGTCATCAACCCGTACAGCGGGCAGATTGATAAGGCCGGGCAGCTGACGGACTTCTGCGCGGCGCACTGGGACGACAAGACGACCCTGCTGCTGTCTTCGGCCTGGGAAGGCCCGGTGGAGACGCCGCGCTACCGCAAGCTGATGGCGGAAGCCCAAGAAGAAGCCGCCCTGCTGACGGCCCAGGGCGAAACGGATATGGCCCGGGAAGTGCTTCGCAGTTCGGAGCTGCTGCGCTGGGAGGTCACGCCGGAACAGGCCGCGTGGTACCGTGCCAACGTGGAGCACATCTGCGTCACGGGGAGCGGCAGCTTCCTGTGCAACACCAAGGAGCAGCTGGGACGGCTGTTCGTCGCTTTCAGCCGGGGCGGCATGTCCGGGGAGCGGGTGCTGGCGGAATTGCAGCGCATGGCTCTTATGGCCGCCATGGAAAGCGAATGACGCGATCCGTACAAACGCAATGAAAAAGGGGTTCCCTCGATGACGGGGGAGCCTCTCGGATGGTCAAAAAAGGCCGCAGGTCACTTGCTTAATAAGCGCTATTTCCTGCCGGGACGCATGGGCTGGGCCTGGGGGTATTCTTCCTGGCACAGCATGTAGAGCAGCTGCAAGTCCTCGCTGTGGTCGTTATCGCGCTCTTTGTAATCCAGCTTTTTCAGCAGGGACCACTGAAAGGCATCGGGCGCTTCGGTATAGGCCTTCTGCATGGCACGGTTCGGCCAGGAGCCCAGCTTCAATTGAAACAGGCTGCTGTTGTAGTCGGCTGCGGCATTCTTCGATATGGCGATCCATATTTGCGTGCCGTTCTGCCAGCAGACGATGCCCATGTCGGGCTTTCTTTCCTCATATTGGGCACGGAGCGCTTTTTTTCTATTCTGATCCATCGGGTGAAACCTCCTATGCTTGATGAGTCACCCCGCCAGGATGGCGCGGATGTCGGCCTTCTCGCTGTCGGTAAGGGGGGGCTTCTGAACGGCTGACACGTTCTAACGGATATGGCGGTCGGCTGTCCCCGATGATGACGGAGTTGACGGCGGGGCTTTCCAGCACCCAGGCGAGGGCCTGGTGCGCCAGGGATTCTCTGTGCCGGGCAGCCAGTCCGTTCAGCCGCCGCGCCTTGCTCAGTTCCTTTTCCTTCATGCTTTCCCCATTGAAAGAGTCGCAGGGCCGGCGGCCCGAGAACCGGCGGGGATGCCGTTCGGATCGCAGAGGCTGAGGATGATCGGGGAGAAGGCCGGCGCCCTTGCTCAGCGGTGCCTCACCCTCCTTTACCCAGCGGTTCAGCATGGCATACCGGGGCTGCCGGATGCTCAGCGGGACGCCCGTCTGCCCCAGCGGCTCGTGGCCCTTCAGCGCCGGCTTGGCGGGAGGGCTGAAGACGCCCATTACAGCTCCTTGTCCTTGGTGAGCAAAGTCGGCCAGGGCACTCAGGGTTTCCTCCGCGCTGCCGGGGACAGGGCCGAAGCTGTTGTCCAGGTCAGAAAGAGCGGCGTCCGGATCGAATGCTCCGGCAGCATTTTTCCGGGCATAGGGAAAGAGATTGGGGGCACCGAGCTGGCTTCCCAGGCCAGGGCGAATCGAAGGCGGCCGGAACGGCTGCAAAACTGGTATCGCATGGCAGCATGGCAGGCCGTTAAATCCGTTTCTTATATCCCCGTCGGGGTTTACCGATAGATCAGAAATTCGCATTCCAAGCGGCCGTTGTACAGGCGGCGCTTTTTGTCCGCGCGCTTGCCGTAGGCCCGTTCAAAGCCGGGATCGGAGGAAATGGCGCACAGGCTCCACCCGGGATGGCGCGCCTTCAGACGGCGAAGTTCGGCGTAAAGTTTGCGGCAGTGCTCCTGATCGGACAGTCGCTCGCCATAGGGCGGGTTGCACAGGAAGACGCCGGTATCACCATCCAGCTGAAGCGTTTCAAGGGCCTGACAGTCCACGGTCACCTTGCCTTCCAGTCCGGCCTGGCGGATATGGCGTTGGGACAGTTCGACAGCCTCCGGGTCGATGTCCGTGCCGGTGATGCCGCTGACCCGGTCAGGGAGATGATCGAGCCGGGCGGCGCGGCGCAGGGCCTCGCCTTCAGCCTTGGGAAAGAAAGGGAAGGCCTCCATGGCGAAGGCGCGGGTCAGCCCCGGAGCGCGGTGACTCTGGCGGAAGGCCGCCTCGATCAGCAGCGTGCCCGTGCCGCAGCAGGGATCGTGAAGGCGCATCCCTGGCCGCCATGGGGAAAGCTCCACCAGCGCGGCGGCCAGGGTTTCCCGCAGGGGCGCTTCGCCGTTCCAGGTGCGGTAGCCGCGGCGGTTCAGCGCTTCGCCGGTCAGATCAAGGGTAATGCGGGCCATGTTGCCGTGCAGGGCCACGCCGATGGGGAAGGCCACGCCCGTCTCGGGGAAGGCGGCCGCCTTTGTCCGCAGGCGCAGGCGCTCGATGATGGCCTTCTTTGTGATGGCCTGGCAATCCCGTACGGACATCAGCTGGCTGCGGGCGCACTTGCCGGAGACGTTGATCCGGCCGTCAACAGGCAGCAGCTCCTCCCAGGGGATGGACTTCACCAGCTGAAAAAGCTCCTCGAAGGTGCGGCAGTCCCGCTCGGCGAGGATCATCATCACCCGGTCGGCGCAGCGCAGGCGCAGACAGCAAAAAAAGGCGTCCTTCAGGCTGCCGGTGAAGCGGGCGCCCCCCAGCTCCGCCTGGACGTCGCGCATGTTCAGCCGGCGCAGCTCTCCCGCCACAATGCCCTCCATCCCGAAGGCCGCCGTGGCCAGTAGCGTCATGTTGGAAAATGTCAAAACCATTCACTCCTTCGCGCCTATCATACTGGATTTGCCCCGAAAAGTAAAGGGAAAACTTGCGGCGGACTTCGCCTTGCATTTTCGGCCCAAATGCTGTATACTGTTGATTGGATAGAGAACCTGGTATGGTTCAAGGAGGTTGTTTCCATGAAGCTGATTATCGCGATCGTTCAGGATGAGGATGCTTCCCGTCTGATTAACCAGCTGATGAGCGAGGGCTTTGGCGTGACGAAGCTTGCCACAACCGGCGGCTTTCTGCGTGCGGGCAACACAACGTTGCTGGCGGGTGTAGACGACGATAAATTTGACGCCGCCATGGCGGTGATCGAGCGGGTGTGCAAGTCCCGCAAGCAGATCGCGCCCCATCCCACTGCCATGGCCGGGGTGTCCGGGGTGTATTCCCCCTATCCCATTGAGGTCACGGTGGGCGGCGCGACGGTGTTCGTGCTGACGGTGGATCAGTTCATCAAGCTGTAAGGAGTCTTCCCATTGGCACAAAGCGCTACCCAGAACCAACATGCAGCGCCCACCTTATCGGATTTTGCTCGGCAGGGCGCTGTTTATGATGGCTTGATGAACACGCTGCGGCAGGGCAGCTTTGTCCATGCCTACCTCATCAGCGGCGGCGCGGGGCTAGGCAAGCGAACCCTGGCAGCGCTGATGGCGCAGTACCTGGTGTGCACGGGGGCGGACAAGCCCTGCGGCCGGTGCGCCGCCTGCGTTCAGGCGCGGGAGGGCAATCATCCCGACATCATCCTGGTTCGTCCGGGCGAACCCATCAATCCCCGGGTGGACCGAGGGCTGAAAAGCATCCCCGTGGACGAGATCCGTCAGGTGAACGAGCTGGCGGGCCGGCATACCTTTGAAGGCGGAAGACGGGTTGTCATCATCCAGAGCGCCCATCAAATGACGCCGCAGGCGCAAAACGCGCTGCTGAAGACCCTGGAAGAGCCCATGCCGGGCACCGTGTTCCTTCTGGTGACCGACGCGCCGGAGCTTCTGCTGACCACCATCGTCAGCCGCTGCCGTGCGCTGAAGCTGCATCCCTGGCCGGACGAGACGATCCTCGCCGCCCTCAAGGCAAGAGGCGTGGCGGAGGGAAGGGCCAGGGAGACGCTGACCCTGTGCGGCGGCTCCATTGGCCGCGCCGTCAGCATGGCGGCGGATGAAGCCTACTGGCAGCGCCGGCAGGAGGTTATGCGGGATTTCTTCGGTCTGGAGAGCAGGAGCGAGATCCTGCGCGTATCCGGCGTGTGGAAGGAGCGCAGGGACGCTGCCGCGGAGCTGCTGGATGATGTGGAGGAATTGATTCGAGCGCTTCTGCTGATACGCCTGGGACAGCGGGAGGCATCAGCCGTTTCTGAATACCCGGAAGCGTGGCAGCGCATGGCCCGGGAGGGCGGCATCTCGGCTTTCGCGTCGCTGATGGACGCGGTAAGCCAGGCCCGGCGCTTGCGGGCCAGCCAGGTAACATGGCAGGCGGTGGTGGAAAAGCTTCTGCTGCGCCTGATGGAGGAAAAAAGCAAATGGTCAATGTGATTGGCGTTCGCTTCCAGAACGCCGGAAAGCTGTACTTTTTTGATCCCGGCTCCTTGTGGCCCACGCCGGGGGATTTCGTCATTGTGGAAACAGCCCGGGGCATCGAGTTCGGGGAGGTTGTCACATCCATGCGGGAGATCAACGACGAGCTTCTTCAGGCGCCCCTGAAGAAGGTGGTTCGGATCGCTACCGCCCAGGATGTCCGCCACGCCCAGGAGAACAAGGCGGGCGAGAAGGAAGCCTATGCCATCTGCCAGAAAAAAATTGCCGAGCACAAGCTGGACATGAAGCTGGTCAGCGTGGAATATACATTTGATAACAGCAAGATTCTTTTTTACTTCACGGCCAATGGCCGTGTGGACTTCCGCAGCCTGGTGAAGGACTTGGCCGCGGTGTTCAAGACGAGAATCGAGCTGCGGCAGATCGGCGTCCGGGATGAGGCGAAGATGCTGGGCGGGCTGGGCCCCTGCGGTCGGCCCATTTGCTGCGGCAGCTTCCTGGGGGATTTCCAGCCTGTGTCCATCAAGATGGCCAAGGAGCAGAATCTCTCCCTTAACCCCACCAAGATCAGCGGCGTCTGCGGCCGTCTGATGTGCTGTCTCAAATATGAACAGGACAACTACGAGCAGACCCGCAAGCGGATGCCCAAGGTGGGCAAGGAGGTCATTACCCCTGACGGCAACGGTGTAGTGTGGGACCTGAACATCATCAAGGAAACCGTCCGCGTGCGCATCCAGAAGGGCGACAGCAGCGAGCTGCGGGATTATCCTGTGGCGGATGTTCAGCGTCCGGGTCAGCCTGCCCCCGCCCGGGAGGATGCGCCGAAGGAAGCGCCCGCCACGGAGGCGGCGGAGGCTTCGGCGGAAGGCGCAGCGCAGCAGCGGCCCGAGCGTCCGGCGCGCAAGCGTTCCGACCAGCCCAGGGAAGGCAAGCCGCCACGCGAACGGAAGGAAAAGCCCCAGAAAGCGGAAGGCGAGCAGCGGCTGGGCAAGCCCGTTCAGCGGGAGAACCCCAACAAAAAGCCCCGGGAGGAGGGGGATGGCCGGCCAGAGCGCCGCAGAGAAAACCGCGGCGTGAAGCCGGAAAGCGCGGAGAAGCCTCAGCGCAAGCCTGACAGCAATCCCTGGAAGGCGGCTGTGGAGCAGGCGCTAAAGGCCGCACAAAAGCAGGAGCCGGTTCCGGAGACGGTCTCCGCGGCGAGGGAAACGCTCCATGTGAATCCGGAGGATCACGAGGATACGCCCTATGCCGCGCCTGTGACCGATGAGGACGATACCATCTGATGCCGGAGCGAAACATTGGTAAAAAAACGGCGAACACTTGCGTTTTTTGACGAACCGTGGTATCATACAAGCATTGCACGCGAAGCGTGTACTTGGAGGAGGTGAAACCATCATGGCTTACAAGATTTCTGATGATTGCATCAGCTGCGGCGCCTGCGCTGCGGAGTGCCCCGTGGAGGCCATCTCTGAGGGTGATGGCAAGTACGTCATCAATCCTGACGTGTGCATCGAGTGCGGTGCCTGCGCTGAGACCTGCCCTGTGGGCGCGCCCGCTCAGGCGTAATGACCGATGAATCAAAAAAGTGGCTTTTGCCACTTTTTTGTTTTACGGCACGTTTTTTCGACTTGATGGGCAAGCGGCTTTCCCGGCCTTGGGTTCAGCGGCGCGGGCCCGGCAGATTCTCTGATACTTTCGGATCGCTTGCTCCTCGCAGTACGCGGCAGAGGGGCTTTTACTGCATAGCATTCTATGCTTGCGGAGGCGTGACGGATATGGTAAAATAAAAATATATTGGATACAATTGTGAAAGGAACGGTGTATGAACCATGCTGAAGACGATATTTCCGGGCATTAACGTCGGTTCCTCGGCCCTGGGGTTTGGCTGTATGCGCCTGCCCACGGCGGACGGCAAGATTGACGAGACGGAAGCGATTCGGATGATTCGCCACGCCATCGACAACGGCGTGACCTATATTGACACGGCCTATCCTTACCATGGCGGCGAAAGCGAGGTGCTGGTGGGCAAGGCGCTGAAGGACGGCTACCGTGAAAAGGTGACGCTGGCAACGAAGCTGCCCATGTGGCTGGTCAAAACCCATGAGGATATGATGCGCTACCTGGACGAACAGCTGGCGAAGCTCCAGGTGGACTATGTGGATTTTTATCTGCTCCACGCCATGGACGCCGGTAAGTTCCGTCTGGCCAAAGAGCTGGACTATCAGCGATTCTTCACTGAGGCCATGGCCCAGGGGAAGATCCGCTATCCCGCGTTCTCCTTCCATGATGACGCCAAGACCTTCCTGAATATCCTGAACGACTATGATTGGAAGATGTGCCAGGTGCAGATGAACATCCTGGACGATAATAATCAGGCGACGCTGAAGGGCATCCAGGCGGCCCATGAAAAGGGCGTGGGCGTGGTGGTGATGGAGCCCCTGCGCGGCGGCCTTCTGGCCAATCCGCCCACGGAGGTTGTGAAGCTGTACGAAAGCTGGAGTGTCCGCCGCAGTCCGGTGGAATGGGCCTTCCGCTATCTGTACACCATGCCCGGGGTAGTGACCATTCTCAGCGGCATGAGCACCATGGAGCAGGTGCAGGATAATCTAAGCATTTTCGATGTGCCCCAGGGAGAAAACCTCACCGAGGCGGATCGTCGGCTGTACAGCGAGGTGAAGGCGACCTACATGGCCTGCACCAAGACGCGCTGCACAGGCTGCCGCTATTGCCAGCCATGCCCCATGGGCGTGAAGATTCCGAACATCTTCCAGGGCTATGATACCACCCTGCTGCGCCATGGCGGCAGCTTCAAGGAGGGCTATGGCCGGATTGCGGCGGAGAACGCCGACGCCTCCCGGTGCGTGGGCTGCCGCAAGTGCGAGCGGGCCTGCCCGCAGCAGCTGCCCATCGTACAGTACCTGAAAGAAATTCACAGCGAGTGCCAGGCGTGAGCGAGGCACCGACTGCGCTATAATACAAGCCCCGCAAGGCTTTATCTTCCTTGCGGGGCTTGCTTTTTATGTCCTTCTGCTGAAGCTGTAGGGATTCATCCGCGTCTGTGGGGTCAGCACGGAATGGGACAGGCTGCGGTTCTTGGTAACGTTGAGCACCAGCGCGATGCCGCCCATGTTCGTCACCATGTTGGAGCCGCCGTAGGAAAGAAAGGGGAGGGGAATGCCGGTGATGGGCATCAGTCCCAGCGTCATGCCGATGTTCTCAAAGACGTGGAACAGCAGCATCGCCATCACCCCGATGATGATAAGCATACCGTATTTGTCCCGGGTATAGCGGGCCAGGTAAAGCATCCGAAGGATGATGAGCAGATACCCCAGCAGCACCAGGGAGCAGCCCACAAAGCCCCAAGCCTCGCCAATGGTGGCATAGATGAAATCCGTCCAGTCGGCGGGCACATAGTTGAGCTGATACAGCGCGCCGTCCACAAAGGTGCCCACACCGGTAAGGCCGCCTGCGCCGATGGCCATTTTGCTCTGGGACTGCTGATAGGCGTCGTCCAGTGGCGATAAGTCGGGATTGACGAAGGCCAGAATGCGTGCCAAACGGTAGTCGTCCGAGCCGGAGGCCACCATGAAGCCATAGATGGCCAGCAGCATCAAGAGCGCGGCGGCGGCCATGCCAAGCAGCAGCTTGATGTCCACGTTGGAGAAGTACAGCATGATGGCGAAGAGGAAAACAATCACCAGCATGGAGCCGGTCTCGCCGGAAAGCAGGATGATGCCGCAGGGAATCAGCACCATCAGCATAATGCGGATGAACTCCCGCACGTTGCTCATGGGCCGGTCATAGCGGGAGAGGGTTTTGGCAAGCATCAGAATCATGGACAGCTTGATAAACTCCGACGGCTGAATGGTAAAGCCCCAGATGATGTCCAGCCAGGCCTTCACGCCCTCCGCGCGGTTGAAAATCCACACCACAAAGACCAGCAGCGTGCCGCCGTAATAGGCCAGCTCGGTGTGGCGGCGGAGAAAGTCGTAGGGGATGTTCATGATGACCGCGATGACGAAGGGGGCCATGGCCAGGAAAATGCACTGGTTGACCGCCGAGGAGGATTCGACAATGTGGTTCAGCAGGGACGTGTCGGCGCTGGAGGAAGGGGAATAGGTGGCGACGCATACTGCCAGCACGCCGAAAACGGCCATGGAGAAGACCAGAATCAGCAGAGTCTTGTCCACATGGGCCCGGGAGCGTCTGTTTTCACCGATCAATACGTTTGACCTCCTTGATGCGCGGGGCAAATAGCCGACGATACCAGGGCTTGGGCGCCGCGCCATAGGCGGGGAGTGCCCAGGCCTGTCCGGCCATGCGTCCGGCAATACGGGCAAGGGCACGCTGGCCCTCGCAGTCCGCGTCCATGGGGCTGAAATGGCCGATCTGAGCCCGGTAAATGGTGCGATCCTCGGGCACCTCGCCCATCAGGCTGAGGTCGAGGGTTTGGGCGACCACCTGCGCGCTGTACATTTCCCCGGCCTCGATGAGTTCGGGCATCAGCCGGTTAACGATCAGGGAAGGGCGGGGGAGACGCTTGCCCTCCAGGGTGAAGACGGCGCGCTCGGCGTCGCGGATGCACACGTCATCCGGCGTGCAGATAATCATGGTTTCATCATATTCAGCGGAGAGCAGGCCGCGCAGGCCGCGCTCAATGCCGGCCGGGCAGTCAATCAGCACATGGTCGTGGGTCGCCTTCAGCTCCGCGATAATCTTGCGGAAGGCCTTGGGGTCCAGTTCCTTCGCCCGGGCGAACTGGGCTGCCGGGAGCAGCGAGAGCTTGGGCAGATCCACCGGGCGAATAAGGGCCTGCTGAAGGCGGCAGTCCTTGTTGCACACGTCCACCAGGTCATAAACGATGCGGTTTTCCAGGCCCAGCAGGGCGTCCTGATCCCGAAGGCCGATGTCCGCGTCCACGATGCAGGTGTTCAATCCGCGACGCGCCAGCGCTACGGCCAGGCAGGAGACGACGGTGCTTTTACCTACGCCCCCCTTGCCGGAGGCGATCAACCAGGCTTTTGACATGCTGCATTCCTCCCAATTATCAGTGGTGGAAAAAGCGCTGCGTTACGGCGCCAGGGAGTTGCCGGAGGGAAGATCGTAGTCGGTGGTGCGCAGCGTTTCCTGATCCAGATACCAGGTGATGAAGTCGCGGGCGGCCATGGCCGCTTCACCGCCGGAGTAGCCGTTGGGCACGAAGGAAACCACGACGATTTCCGGGTTTTCGTAGGGCGCAAAGCAAACGAACCAGGCGTTGTTCTCCAGATCGATGTTGGAGACCTGGGCGGTGCCTGTCTTGGCGGCCAGGATCGAAGAAGCGTCATACTTCCAGCCCTTGAAATACTTTGCGGCGGTACCGGACTCGTCCACAACGCCCTGCATGCCCTGACGGATCAGGGAGAAGTTGTCGCTGGGATCGTCGATGGTATTGACCAATTGAGGCTCTCGCTGGCTGAGAATCTCGCCGCTGGGGGAGATGATGGAGTCCACAATGGATACGTTGTAAACATGGCCGCCGTTGGCTACCGCCGTAACGTAGCGGGCCACGGCGATGGGCGTCACCACCGTCACCGACTGCCCAATGGCCGTCAGGATGGTCTGGCCGCCGCCCCATTTGATCTCGTTCATGTAATTGTAGGTGTCGCCGATGACCTTTTGCAGGTAGACCATTTCCTTGGTCATGTTCAGCTCTTCCATAAGGATGGTGCGCATATTGTCCACCCAGTCGCCCTGGTTGGTGTTGACGGCCATGTCCATCAGCCGCTTGGCGCACACGGAAAGGCGCTCGTCATCATACTCAATGTTGCGGGAAGCGCCGCATTCACGCAGGTGCTTCTTGATGGCGTTGAAGACGATGATGGGCATAGATGTATCCTGGCTGGCCTCGTTCATGGCCTTGGAGGGATCATACAGGGTATTCTGGCTGCCCACCACGGAGCGAACCTCGCCCGGGAGGTCGATGCCGGTGCGGGAGGTCAGGCCGAACATGGAGGAATAGCGGTAAAGCCGTTCCTCGCCCAAGCGGCTGCCCAGCTCATAGAAGAAATAGTTGCAGGAGTGGGACAGACCGTCCACAATGGTCTGGTTGGCGTGCTTCCAGCGATAGCTGGCGTTGATCCAGCATTTTGGAGCGGTGGTCTTATCGTTGTTGTACTTGGTGTAGTAGCCGTCGTCAGAAATGCGCTCGGTGGGCTTCAGTACGCCCGAATCCAGCGCGCCGTAGCCTGTGACCATCTTGAAGATGGAGCCGGGGGTGGCGCGGGCATGGATGCCGTAGTTCAGCAGCAGATTGCGCTCATCCGACAGAATCGCGACGGCGTCTTTTCCGCCGGAAACCAGGGCGTTGAGGTCGTAGGTGGGGTAGTTGGCCATCGCCAGTACCCGATCCTGCATGTCCATGACGATCAGGGTTCCGTGCTCGGCCAACTGCATGGGATATTGCTCCCAATTGCGCTTGGCAATCTTGGCGCGGTTATCCTCCAGCCAGTCGGAGTCGACCATGTACTGTTCCTGCTTGTTGCGGATGGTGTTCACGTTGTCCGCCATGGCGCGCTCGGCCACCTGCTGATAGCTGCTCTTCAGCGTCAGCTTAACGTTGTTGCCGTCCTGGGGCTCGGTGTAGCTCAGCTCGCGAACCACCTTGGACCACTGGTCGCGCTCCACCACGCGGCTGCCCTGGCGCAGGGAGCTGTTTTGCGTCAGCCAGTCCTCCATGGAGGACTCGATGCCGTCGCGGCCAATGGTATCATTGTAGGAATAGCCCTTGGGCCGAAGGGAGTTCCACATGCTCTGGCTGGGAATTTTTCCGATGTAGCCGATGACCTGGCTGGCCAGGGTCTGGCGGGGATAGACGCGCTTGGTGCCCACGGAAATTTCCATGCCCGGGAGGGTCATGGAGCGAGTCTCCACCTCGATGACCGTTTCATAGGATACATCGCCGGCAATGGTGATGGGCTGAGAGTTGAACACGTTCATCTGCATTTCGGAATAGACGGCCATCACCTTGAGGGTTGTGGCTTCGTCCAGGATGAAGGGCTCAACGTATTTCTCGCCCTCCGACGCCTTGAGGGCTTCCCGCTCTTCCTCAGAGTTGACGATGCGGTAGCGGTGCTTGAGGGCTGTATAGCAGCTGGCGGCGTCGGGATAAGCGCTGAGCTTGGAAACATAGTTGTTGGAGCGCCACTGCTTCTCACGGGTGGCCAGCACACTGTCGGACACACCGCTGCCGAAGTTGAACTGCCATTCCTGGGTTTCCGGGTCGCGCTCGATGACGTAATTGAAAGCCAGCTCGCCACCGTGCCGCTCAATAATGTCAAGGGTATCGACGATGGCAGGGGTATAAACCTTATAATCGGACTTGGTGTTTTGGCTGGCGTCCTTGTAGAAGGTTACGTTGTAGACCAGCTCGTCCTCTGCCAGGACAACGGAATCCGCGTCGATGATGTTGCCGCGTTTGCCCCGCAGCGTGATGGTTTTGGTACGGTTGTTATCCGCCTTTTCGGCATAATAATCGCTTTGGCGCAGCTGCAGGTTGACCAGACCGCTGAGCAGGTAGGCGAACATGGCCAGCAGAATGAGGATGAAGGCGATATAGCGCCACTTCATGCCTGTTTTCAGATTGCTCATGGGGGTACCTCCTCTCCAAAGGTCCGCAGACAAGGATTAGCGGGCGGGAGCCGTCCGTCTGAAGCCCAGAAAGCGTCGCAGGGGCAGCATCAGCACAGCGGTGATGACGACTGTGGCTGTCAGGTTGATCAGGCTGCGGCCGAAGTGCGCCGCTGTGAGGGTTGCGCCGCCAAGGTAGATGTAGATCAGGTTGACGGCCTCGTAAAGGATGACATTCATGGCAGCGCACAGGGGAGTGCGCACATAGGGGCTGGCGTTGGCTCCCGGACGGCCGAGGAATAGATCCATCAGCCCATTGATGAAGGCATGGCGGCGCTTGACGCTACGGCCCAGGCTGCGCTCCTCCTCCATGCGCTTCTCGCTTTTGTCAGCGAAGAAAATGCTGCAAAACAGCGCCCCCAAGGGGTAGAGCAGCAGATTCATCATCGGCAGGGAAGGAAGCATGGTCTCCATGACGATGCCGTAGAGCCCGCCTACCCATAGCGCCCGTAGCCGACCATAGCCCACCGTCAATACGGCGATAACCGCATAGAGCAGGCTGGGCGTTACTCCGCCGATGCTCACATAGGGCAGCACACATACTTGAAAAAGATAACCAAGGGCAATGACCAGAAAAAACTTGACCTGCAGCCAAAGATAGCGGCGGGAGGAATCACGCTTTTTCACCTGTCATCCTCCTCGAAGGTCAGATGGCCGGGGTTCAGGGTTATGTAGGGGGTAGGGGTGGGGGTAAAGGTCGGCGTGGGGGACGGCGTGGGTTCGCCGCTGACCACATGATACTCGTACACCGGGCCGGCGATGGTGGGTATGGGCGTGGGGGACGGCGTTGGTGTGGCTGTGGGTTCCTCGGTGGGCGTGGGGGACGGCGTGACGGTGACATTGGGATCCGGCGTGGCGGTCTGACCGAAGACGGAGGTGGAACCGATCTTCAGCGTCGGCATGGGCCGG